>ENA-OREN01000453-OREN01000453.1-marine-metagenome-genome-assembly--contig:-NODE-453-length-61222-cov-5.729577_pt1 | contig 61222 bp, 52 predicted proteins | sample MGYA00248624_ERZ508555 | MGnify/ENA primary metagenome ERZ508555 (study PRJEB26222, sample SAMN06267773) | marine metagenome | isolation source: Saanich Inlet, British Columbia, Canada | place...
CATCAGGAACTTTGCCTGCATTCATCTCTGCTTCAACTTCCCAAGGTTGAGTTGTTTCAAGAAACTTCTCAGCTATTCCTATCCAGTGTTTAGTATTTTCTGGCAAATTTATATGCATTCTATTTCTCCATATGCTCAATCAGCAAAACCAATATTACTCTGAATAAAAATCAGATGTAATTAAAAAGTTATAAATCAATCCTTAAGATCTAAGTATTCTGGTACTACCTCATTTGCAAGAAAAGCTTGTAGCATTGCGTTGACTTCATCTGGTGCATCCTCATTAATAAAATGAGAAATGCCTTTGAAGTATCTAATTGTGAACTCTTCTACGTGGTTTTCCGTACCTATTGTACTTTTGAGAGATAGAGCCAGATCTTTTTCTCCCCAAAGCATTAATGTTGGAACTTCAATTTTTGGAAAGCCAAGCTTGTACTGACGATAAAATCCACCCCCTTGAACGATTGCTCTATAGTAGTTCAGCATGGCTGTTCTCTTCTTCCACTCCGATGCATTTTCATCGTACAAAGAAACAATAGCATCGTTAAAATTCCCTTTTTTTGCTGAACCAGAGCGAATGAATTGACCTGCATGTATATTCTTAGATAATATTTCTGGCAACCAGGGCAATTGAAAGAAATAGATATACCAAGAACGCATAAACTGCTCGAAGCCAGCCTTCATGGATTTTAGCCATGGACCTGGATGAGGTACATTGCAAACCACTAATCGATTCAATTTGGCTGGATATCTCATTGCAAAGTACCAAGCAATTAAAGCACCCCAATCATGAGACAATAGGGTAACTTCTTTCGCTTCAGATGCCTTAATGATTTCCAGAATGTCTTTCATCAAGACTTCTATTTGATAGTTTTTAATTCCTTTTGGAACATCCGAGTTTCCGTAGCCACGCAAATTAGGTGCCCAAACTTTATAACCTAGATTAGCTAGAAAAGGCATTTGATAACGCCAAGTAATGCTGTGCTCTGGCCAGCCATGCAGGCAAAGCACTAGCTTTTCTCCGTCGCCTTGTGTGTCGACTTCAAACTCAATTCCATTCGCTTGAACTGAGATCGTATCCACTGTTTTAATTATATCTGAAGTTCTACGCACTGAAGTTTCTCAAAATTTTCCTATGCAACTGATTTTCTTTTGGATACCATATCTTCGTATGATGTATCTCTTAAAATCTCGTTTCAATATTATTTATACAAGAAACTAATCTGTATATCCACAACGCAGTTGTGTGCCTAAAGTTCAATTAATTCCTTAATAAAGGATATATACAGAGAAGATATATGAGTCAAAGATCGTTAGAAAAAAGTAATAAACATTTTAAAAAAGCCAACAGTAAACTCCCACTGGGAGTCACTTCTAATTTTAGATATTGGGGAGAGGATGAAACCATTTATATTGATCATGCTTCTGGTTGTCGACTTTGGGATATTGATGGAAACGAATACATAGATTACCGACTGGCTTATGGGCCATACATATTGGGTTATGCAGACCCGAGAGTGGATGAAGCAGCAAGACAGGGTATGGAGATAGGAGGTGTTTTTGCTCTCTCTACAGAATTAGAATATGAATTAGCTGAAAAAATATCATCAATGGTTCCTTCCGCAGAATTAGTTCGTTTTTCAAATTCAGGAACTGAAGCTGTAATGGCAGCTTTAAGGGTTGCAAGAGCTTACAGTAAAAGAGATGAGTTCATTATGATTGAAGGCGGCTATCACGGTGTGTCAGACTCAGTACTTTGGGATATTGATTTAGATGAGTGGGATCCTAATGTTGGCTCGCCTGTTCTTGCATCATCCAGTCTTGGAGTTCCAAAACACAATTCAGAAATGATCCATCTTGTTCCAATGAATGATGCATCAAGATTAGAAGATTTACTCAAAGAAAAACATAATGATATTGGCGCTTTAATTATTGAACCAATTTTAGGTAATTGTTGTTCCATTGCAGCCACGCAAGATTATATGAATGCAGTTCGTTCATTATGTGATCAATACAATGTTGTATTGATCATTGATGAAGTCAAAACAGGATTTAGAGTGGCTAAAGGCGGAGTACAAGAACTCTATGGAATAGATGCAGATTTATGCACTTATGCAAAGTCTATTGCGAATGGCTATCCTATTTCTGCCATATGCGGAAAAGAAGAATTAATGAGAGTGATTAAGTATGGAGGTGTATTGCATGGCGGAACTTTTACAGCTCATTCTGTAGCGCTTTCAGCTGCCAATAAAACGTTGGATATACTGCAAAACACAGATGCCTTAAAAACAGTTCATGATTATGGCCAGGCGCTTAAAGATGGAGTGAGTAAGATTTTATCCACTCGTGACGTACCTCATTGTTTTACTGGCCATCCATCCATGTCTGGTTTGTTCCTTTCTGAGAATTCACCAACCAATGCGAGAGATTTTAAAGCATCAAATTATCCTTTGTATGAAAAACTTGCTGAAGAGATGCTTGAGTTTGGGGTATTATGCGAATTTGATCCAAGAGAACCTTGGTTTGTTTGTGAGGCTCATGCAAAAGATGCTTTAGAGCCAACGTTGAATGCTTTCGAAAGTGCATTAGATAGAACATTGGAAGGGGAATGAATTGAGTAACTATGATGCAATTGTAATTGGTGCTGGACATAATGGCCTGACTAACGCAGCTTATCTTGCCAAATCTGGCTTAAAAGTGCTGGTTTTAGAAAAAAATGATTATATTGGTGGAGCTGCGGTTAGCAGAGAGCTTCATGACGGTTGGGTCTATTCAAATTGTTCTTATGTTTGCAGTTTATTGAGACCAGAGATATACCGAGATCTCAACTTGCAAAAACATGGCTTACAGGTCATCGCCTATGGAGGTAGTGTCACATTCATGGAGGATGGAAATATCTTTGGTGGGTATTCAGATCATGACTTGCAACGAAGAGAGATTGGACGTTTTTCTAAAAAAGATGCCGATGCCTATGTTCGTTTTGGAAGAGATGTATCCAAACAGTGTCGATTCATTAAGCCATTGTTATTGAGAACACCACCAGACCCCACTTCTTTCAAGCCAAAAGATCTTGAAGAATTGATCTATTTATTTAAGCGACTCTATGGAATAGGAGAGAAAACGATATATGAGACCATTCGTTTTTACACTATGAGTGCTGCAGAGTACCTAGAAGAATATTTTGAGTCAGATATCGTTAAAGCGGCTCTATCCGGAAGCGGTATTATTGGTACTGCTCTTGGTCCATATTCTCCAGGAACTGCCTATGTTCTTTTGCATCATTATATGGGAGAAGTCGATGGCAGTATTGGTTCTTGGGGATTTGCAAGAGGCGGAATGGGTTCAGTATCAAAAGCACTTGCAGGAGCTCTTCAAGAGTATGATGGGGAGATTATAACTGAAGCAGAAGTAACTCAGATTCAAGTCAAAAATGGCAAAGCTACAGGCGTTGTCTTGGCAAATGGGGATGAATATTATGCTAAAAATGTAGTCTCTAATTTAGATGCTCGTCGCACCTATCAGGACCTTTTTGATCCTTTGGATTTGAATGAGAAATTACTCAAACAAGTCGATAACTATAAGTTCAATGGATCATCAGGAAAATTAAACATTGCTCTAGATGGTTTGCCCGAATTCCCAGCTATGGGGAAAGACAATCCTCTGATTTATGCCGACATGCATTTTATTGATTCATTGGATAGAATTGAGAGAGCCTATGATGATTGGAAGAACGGTCGATGGTCACAAGATCCTTACTGTGACACGCTTATTCCAACTATGACAGATCCCACAATGGCACCACCAGGAAAACACTACATGTCAGTTTTTGTGCAATACGCTCCACCCAAACTAGCAACCGGTGAGTGGACAGATGAAGACAGAGAAGCCTTTGGTAAAACTGTTATTGATCAAATTGGTAATTACAGTCCTAATTTCAAAGATCTTATTGTGCATGCAGAGATCAGAACACCCCAAGATATTGAAAATGAAGTTGGGTTAACCGAGGGAAATATCTTTCAAGGTGAATTGACAATGGATCAAATGTTCTTTAACAGACCTTTCCCAGGTTATGCTCAGTTTAGAGGACCTGTTAAGGGTTTTTATATGTGTGGGTCCAGCACGCATCCTGGAGGAGGTGTCATGGCAGCTCCAGGAGCCAATGCAGCTAGAGAAATATTGTACGATTTGAAACGAAAAAATATTGTTCCTGAGGCTGAAAACGATGACTAGAAAAAATAAAAATATAGCCATTATTGGAGGTGGTCATAACAGCCTAGTGAGTTCAGCTTATCTAGCAAAGGCAGGATTTAATGTGGAACTTTTTGAATCACGTTCAGAAATTGGGGGCATGGCCTCGACTAAGGAATTAATTGATGGCTATAAGGTTCCAGGAGCTGCTCATTTATTGCATCAGACTGATACTAAGATTCACAAAACATTAAAACTAGATCAGCACGGCTTAACCTTTGTTGCCAGTGGCTTGAAAACAATATCCATTAATCCCGATGGTAACGCTTTGATTTTTGATGACGACAAGGTCAGTGGGGATGACATTACCATGAATGAGCAAAAACAATATAAAGAATTTAGAGAGACAATGAAAAAGCTTTCAGGTTTTTTCAAAAAATCTTATCAAATACCCCCACCAAGATTAGGTTCTGGAGACAGAAAAGATATGACACGTCTGATGAGTTTGGGTTGGAACCTGAGAAGTATGGGTAAAAACTCCATGAGACACATGTTGAAATATATTGCCGTAAATATTCATGATGTTTTGAATGAATTTTTTGATCACGAACATATTAAAGGGTCAATTGCCCTTGATGCTCTTTTGGGGAATCGTTTAGGGCCGAGAACCAATAACAGTGTTATTACCTTTTTGCATCAACTCACAGGTGATCTAAACGGTGTACAAGGGAGCTATGCTATCCCTGAAGGTGGAATGAGCTCTTACTCTCAAGCGCTAAAAAATGCCGCTGAATCGGCAGGCGTTAAGATTCATATAAACTCTCCTGTCAAACAGATTGACTTGGATGAAAAAAACAAAGTTAGAGGACTTATTTTAGAGTCTGGTGAAAAAGTCAATGCGGACATCGTGGTCTCTGGAATTGACCCCAAGAGTACCTTTATGTGCTTGGTTGGACCGAAGAATCTAGAAGCTCACTATGTTCATAAAATCAGTAATATAAGAATGAGAGGCAATACCTCAAAACTTCATCTGGCCTTATCTGGATTGCCTAAATTTAAGGGAGTTGATTCTGAAGATTTGGGACATCGAATCATTAATGCTCCCAATATGAAATATCTTGAATTGGCCCATGATTTTACTAAATACGGTGAGTATTCAGACCAATTGCCTATGGAGATTATCATTCCATCAATACATGATAAATCACTAGCGCCTAACGGACACCATGTCCTCTCTGCTGTTATCAATAATACAGCATATGATCTAAAAGATGGCTGGGATCAGTCAAATGCAGTTGTGCTTGAAAACTGCCTTAATCAATTGGAAGTAATGGCACCGGGCATTAGAAAATTAGTTGTCCATGCTGAGTTATTGTCACCCAAGGATATTGAGAATGAATACGGCATAACGGGAGGCCAATGGCACCATGGTGAATTAACATTTGATCAATTTTTGATGCTGAGACCCATACCTGGAATGGCCCAACATAAGTCTCCTATCGACTCACTCTATCTATGTGGAGCAGGTTCCCATCCTGGCGGCGGTTTAATGGGCTTGGCTGGTAGAAATGCGGCAAATGAAATTATTAGTAGGGAGTCCTAGGATGTTGAGACAAGATCATTACAAAACATCAGTTTATCAAACACCATTTCATGAAAGAACTTCAGAATTGAATATTCTCAATGAATGGACGCGATGGAAAGACTATACAGTTTCAACAAATTACTTTAGAACAGATCTAGAGTATTTCGCTGTAAGAAATACCACTGGAGTCATTGATTATACGCCGATGGTAAAGCAAAAAATAACTGGACCTGATGCGGCTGAGTTTGTGAATCGTTTTTTTACTCGAGACATGAATAAAATTGGAGTGGGAAGAGTGGGTTATGTGGTTTGGTGTGATGAAGCAGGGCAAGTACTTGATGATGGAACTGTATTTCATATTAGAGAAAATGAATATTGGCTTTTATGCGTAGAAAGACAATTAGATAACCTTAAGAATTCTGCAATAGGTTTTGATGTCACTATAGAGGAAATTACAGATGATATAGCTTGCTTAGGAGTTCAAGGACCAACCTCTTGCAGCATCCTTAAGGTTATGGGATTTGAAGGAATTGAGCACTTGAAACCTTTTGATATCAAGCACTATGATTTCCGAGGACAAGAAATCATCATTTCAAGAACGGGCTTTTCTGGTGATCTTGGTTATGAGGTATGCATGGTCAATGATGTTGCTTTGGATTTTTGGGATGAATTGTTTGATAAAGGTAAGATCTATGGCATACAACCTTTTGGTTTAGATGCCCTTGATTTAGTGAGAATCGAAGCCGGCTTACTTGTCCCAGGTCATGATTTTATGGTTGCAGAGGAAGCGATTAGGCCCGGCTCAACCAGATCACCATTTGAATTGGGATTGTCTTGGTTGGTGGATCTCTCAAAACCTGTATTCAATGGAAGAGAAGCTCTGATAGAAGAAAAGAAAAAAGGCTCTCGATACACTTTTGTAAAACTAAATATTAACGGTAATAAACCTGCAGAAGGGGCTTATCTTTACAATCAGTCTGGAAAGAAGATAGGCAATGTTACTTCGGCAATGTTTTCACCAAGTGCTAAAGCAAATATCGCCTTTGCATCTCTTCATGACCCATGGAAAAAAGGGAAGGATAAGATTATTGCTGAAATTTATTATCAGAAAGATTTGGAATGGAATAAAGTGATGGAAGAAGCAACAATTGTCACTAAACCTTTCTTTGACCCAGATAGAAAAAGAAACACTCCAGCAGAGCTCTATTAAGCGAATATGTCACACCGCCTGGACCCACTGTTAAACCCAGAGAGCATTGTCATTGTTGGGGCAACAACTTCAGGCGGCATGGGAACTCGCGTGATCAAAAACCTCCAGCATGGAGGCTTTAAGGGCAAATTATTTGGGCTGCATCCTAAAAATAAAGATGCATTTGATATACCTTGTTATCCGGATTTTAAATCCCTGCCTGAAAAAGTTGAACATGCAATATTTGCAGTTTCAGACGAACGAATAGAGGGCTTGGTCGATGCTGCTATTGATGCCGATATCAAAGCAATGTCAATGATGTCGATGTTATATTTGGATGACGATGAGAAGCCATACTTAAAAGATCGTATTCAGGCAAAACTCAACAAAGCTGACATCCTTTTGTGTGGTGCAAACGGAATGGGCTTTTTTCATATCGAGAAAGGAGTTTGGGTAAATGGCCACTTCTCGAGGCCTAATCATGAACCGGGAGGAATATGTATTATCAGTCAGTCAGGTTCTGGTGTTGCTGGAATTATTGATTGTGAGGAAAGGATCAATCTAAATCTTTCTGTCTCATCGGGATCTGAGCTTACAGTCGGGGCTGAGGACTACCTTGACTATATTCTTCATCAAGAAAGTACAACCGTGGTTGGAATGTTTCTTGAAACCATTCGTAAACCAGACCAGATGATCCAATCATTTAAATTGGCGAATGAAAGAAAGATTCCCATTATTGTATTAAAAACAGGAAGAACTGAACGCTCTGCAGAATTGACGGTTTCTCATTCTGGTGGATTGGCTGGGGTTGATGATTGTTACAATGCTTTGTTTGAAAAATATGGCATCCAAAGGGTTGCCGACATGGATGAGCTTGCGACGACATTAATCATGTTTGACCAACCGTATGCATTGGCAAATGGAAACATGGTCTCTATGCATGATTCTGGTGGTGAAAGACAGCTCATTATTGATATTGCAGATCAACAAGGGGTTGAGTTTGCAGAGCTTGAAGATGATACGACTCAGAAACTCAAAGAAATTCTTGATCCTGGTCTTCCAGCCGTTAACCCACTTGATGCTTGGGGCAAAGGGTTGGGGGATGCCGATCAAATCATGATTGATTCCATGATTGCTATGCTAAGCGACTCGAATGCCTCAATGGGGGCCATCGTGATGGACAGAGGGCCTTTGGGTAAAATATTTCCTGAATACGTTGATTATTTGGATAAAGCCAATCAGCAAACAGGGAAGCCAGTTTTTTTGGTGAGTAATAGGCAAGGCACAGGCACTGATCCTTTGGTGCTTCAATTAACTCAAAACGGAACTCCTGTTATCGATGGTTTATACTCATTTCTTGCCGGGGTCAGATGTTTGCATCAATACAGAGATTTCCTTAAAAACTCAGAATCCATAGACATAGTTCTTGATCAAGAAAAAGTGATTTATTATCAAAAAAAATTAAACACAATAGATTTTTTTGGAGAAGCTGATGCACTTAAAATGTTTTCTGAGTTTGGTATTAAAGCCAATGAAAGCACTATCGTTACTAACAAAGGTGACTTGAGTGAGATATCTTCAAAGATGATATTTCCATTGGTCTTAAAGACTGCTGTGAAAGATGTTTTTCATAAATCAGAACTCAATGCAGTGTATTTGAATATTGAATCACAAGAAGTATTGTTAGAATCATACAAAGAACTGCAAACTAATTTACCTGGTGATTCATTGGTAGCACCAATGATCGAATCAAATGGCATAGAAATGATTCTTGGTATGACCACCGATCAACAACTTGGGCCAATGGTGACCATTGGATTTGGTGGTTATTATGCTGAAGCTCTAAAAGATGTAGTTACTTTGATGCCACCTTTTTCTAAAGAAACAGCAAAAAAAGCTATTCTGTCTTTAAAGATGAATCCTCTTTTAAATGGATACAGAGGCAGTGAAGCTGTTGATATAGATGCTTTTTCTGAATTGGCATCAAGATTTTCAGTTATCGCAGTCGAGTTCAAAGAACAGATACGAGAAATTGATTTAAACCCAATAATTTTAAGCAAAGATAATTGTATAGCAGTGGATGCATTGATATCGTTGCATCAGCAGAATAAATAAAAGCAAAGGAGAAAAATAATGGATGCAAGAACAGCCAGAGGATACTCAAAAGAAGATTGGGTTAAATTAGCAAGCGACATTGAGAATAAAATTGAAGGACGATTATTTATTAATGGTGAATATGTTGATGCGGAAGATGGAGGAAAAATTGAAGTCATTAACCCAGCAACAAATGAAGTATCTGGAACTTGTGCTGCTGGTACGGTGAAAGATATCGACAAAGCAGTTGCTGCGGCAAAAGAAAGTTATAAGGCAAAAACATGGCTCAAGATGGCACCAAGAAAACGTATGGGCATCATGATGAAGTTTGCTGATTTGGTTCAAAAAAATACCGCTGAGTTGGCATTGCTTGATTCATTGAACATGGGTAAACCTATTGCTGATTGTATTAGTGTTGATGTTCCAGCGTCGGCTGTGAATATCAGATTCATGGCTGAATGCATTGATAAAATATATGGGAAAGTTGCAAACACCCATGAAAAAGCATTGAATCTTTCTGTTCGAGAGCCTTATGGTGTAGTCGGTTTAATTTCACCCTGGAATTATCCCTTACTGATGGGTGTTTGGAAATTAGCTCCCGCATTGGCAGCAGGAAACTCAATAGTTCTAAAACCCGATGAGCATTCACCTCATTCCCTCATCAAAATAGCTGAACTTTTCATAGAAGCAGGCGGTCCTCCAGGAGTGCTTAATGTAGTTAGTGGTCATGGAGAAGAAGCTGGTCAAGCTTTGGCACTTCACCAAGATGTTTCAAAAATTGGTTTTACTGGCTCGACAGAAGTTGGGAAGCTACTGCTCCAATATGCAGGACAGTCGAATATGAAAAAAGTCAGCTTGGAAACCGGAGGTAAATCACCAATGATTTATTTTGCTGATCTTCCTGACATGGGTCTTGCAGTTGATACTGCCTATGATGCTATTTATGCCAATATGGGTGAGGTCTGTAATGCAGGATCTAGGATCTATGTTGAGCGATCCATTTATTCCGATTTTGTGGATCAATTTATTGAAAAAGGACAAGGTGCATATACTCCAGGAGACCCATTGGATCCAGATACGAATATGGGACCTTTGGTTAACGCTCAAGCTCAAAAAAGAGTTCTAGGTTTTATCGAATCTGGAAAGAATGAAGGGGCTTCATTGAAGTTTGGCGGCAATATTCCATCTGGCTTAGAGACAGGGTGTTATGTGGAGCCAACACTATTTTCTGATGTTAATAATGATATGACAATTGGAAGAGAAGAAATTTTTGGACCGGTTGCTTCAATCATACCTTTTGATTCAGAGGAAGAAGTTACAGCAATGGCAAATGATACCATCTATGGACTGTGTGCTTCTGTTTGGACAAGTAATGTGACTAGAGCACATAACATGGCCAAAGCCATAGAGTCAGGAATGGTTTATGTCAATTGTTACGATGTCGGTGATATGACTTTTGAATTCGGTGGCTATAAGCAATCGGGTAATACCAAAGATTCATGTTTTGAATCGGTATTGGGTTATACGCAAAGTAAATCCATCTGGTACAATCTCGGGTAAACATTTATGAGTAATTCACTCACATATGAGGTCGATGGACCCATTGCAGTACTGACCTTAAATAGGCCTGATAAACTGAATGCAATCGATACTTCCATGATGGCTGAGATAAATGCGGTTATGGATAAAGCAGAGGAAGATCATTCAATTCGTGCGATTGTGGTTAAAGCCAATGGAAAATCTTTTTCAGCGGGCTTTGATCTTGACGATGAGGTTTGGTCATCAGACAAAGATGAAGACATACGTATTGCATTGCAAAATGATTTTGATACGATTATGCGGTTTTGGGATTCACCCAAACCAACCATTGCTTGTGTTCAAGGATACTGTTTGGGTGGTGCCATGGAGTTGGCGTTGAGTTGCGATCTGACAGTGGCCTCAACTTGTGCATTATTTGGAGAGCCAGAAGTATCCATAGCTAGTGGCATTGTCGTTCTAAATTTACCTTGGTTAACAGGACCCAAGTTGGCTAAAGAACTCTTACTTTGTGCCGATAAACGCATATCCGCTCAAAGAATTTATGAGATGGGACTTGTCAATCGAGTGGTTGAGAGGGAAGATCTTGAATCCACTGGTTTGGATTTAGCAAAAACCATAGCTGCCAATGACATGATGTCTGTAGCGATTACCAAAAAAGCGATCAATAAAACGATGGAAATCAGCGGCATGAGATCTGCACTTGCAGATGCATCAGAGGCGAATATGTTACTTGAGACAACCGAGTATAATGAAAAATCAGAATTCTATACTGTACTCAAAAAAGAAGGCATAAAAGCAGCACTTGAATGGAGACGAAATCTCGTTTTTGGAAAGAACGACTGATCGTGACCGAACTAAAAAAATTTCTTGAAAAGCATCCTAATACCAAAGGTGTTGAAGTCATGATGCCTGACAACAATGGCATCATTCGTGGCAAGAGAGTCGATATTTATGAGGCTGAATCTCTTTTTGAGAAAGGACTTAATTTCTGTGCTGCCACTCCCTTGTTGGATTCCGGTGGTGATGTCATAGATGGACTAATACTTGGAAGTGATGATGGTGACCCTGATATATTTGGTCATCCAGTAGATGGTTCATTGAACCCTGTTCCATGGCTTGAGAAAGAAATGGCACAAGTACTCATTACATTAGTTGATTGGGATGGAAATCCCTATCCTTATGAAGCAAGAAACATTCTAAACAGAGTCATCAAAAGACTGGCTGATGACGATTTGTATGCAACTATCGCTGTTGAGCTCGAATTCTATTTATATTCAGATCACGATGGTCTCATGGTGATGCCGAGACATAGCCCAACACCGGGAACAATCTTGCATCAGGCTGGGCCGCAAGTGTATTCGCTTGAGGATCTAAGGGAGCTTGATCCATTTTTTAACCGTCTTCAGGAAATATGTGATCAACAAAATATTCCTGTGGGTACTGCAATTTCTGAGTTCTCAACAGGACAGTTTGAAACCAATTTACATCATGTTTCTGATGCTTTATTGGCTTGCGATCAATCCATGTTGCTACGAAGAGCAGTAAAAGAAACCGCAAGAGAGTTTGGAATGGGAGCAACCTTTATGGCAAAACCATTTTTGGAATCAGCAGGATCAGGAATGCATATTCACGTCAGTTTGAAAGATGGTTCTGGTAATCCTATTTTTGCTCATGATGAAAAAGACTCAACTGGATTTAATGAAAATCTTCAAAATGCAGTGGGTGGTCTAGCTGAAACCATGAAAGAGGGGATGGCAATATTCTGTCCCAATGCCAATTCTTATAGACGTTTCGCACCTGGATTTTTTGCACCCATTACCCCTAACTGGGGACCCAATCACAGAAATCTATCGCTAAGGATTCCGCTTTCAGATGATGATAATGTCAGAATTGAGCATCGTTCTGCAGGAGCCGATGCCAATCCATATTTGGTTGTGGCTGCTGTACTTGCTGGAATGCACGCTGGATTGAAACAAAAGATGTCTCCATCTGAGATGATTAATGAAGGTGAGGTCATAGATCCTGAGGTCACGTTACCAGTCAAATGGCAGGATGCTTTGGATGAGTTTAATCAAGCAACCATTTTGCCTGATTACCTTGACAAGGAATTTTGTCGGATATTTCATCATTGCAGGTCATGTGAACTCGATAGGTTTTCATCACAGATAAGCAATAAAGATTATGAGTGGTACTTAAGGTCAATCTAAAGCTATATCTCGGTCAACTGTTTGTGCTAAAAAGTCCTGTCAAGATGCATCAGCAATTGATGGATGCTGCTTTCTGAGGTATCTATAAAGTATCCAATATATGATCATTGCCATCATAGCTGCACACCAACACATGATGAAAACACCCTGGTAACCAATGCTTAAACCCAATAGGGATGCAGCTAAATTTGGTCCTACTATTTGACCTAGCCCCTGTGCGGCAGGCAAATAGGCAGCATAATGACCGCCATTATCAAAATTAGCCAGTGAACCCATTTGATAAACATCAGTGAATACCCAAAGTAAGCTAAAGGTGAAAACACTCATTAAAAATCTAGGTTCATTGATACCAAATGCCAACATTCCCACACCCATCGCCATGGTAAATAATGCCATCAAAAGCGGTCTTAATAATCCAAAACGATTACTCAATAAGGTTGCAAATAGACAACCTAAAAGTGAGCACAAAGATGCCCAAACCAGAACTTCACTCACCAAGTTAGGATTGGTATTACTGTCCAAAGCGGCAAGTTCAATGTATGTCCAGTAAGCTCCAATATTAATGTAGGTTAGAAAGATGGCAAAAAGGCAGACCCAGGGTAAAAGGAGACCATACTTACTATTGGAAATAGCTTTATCCGATGTTTCTTCTATAGCCCTAGTTGTTGGATAGTTTTTGATCCATTTTAAAAAAGGAAGTGTTAACAAGAAGCACACAATGAAAACCCAATAAATACCATTCATTGATAGCTGAGGTAAAACTCTCATTTCCAGTGCTTGTGAGAAAGCAAAGCTAAAGAGCATTAGGTTGTAGGCAAGTGCAGGTCGGATTGACATACCAAAAATGGCAACCGCCACAGCTGTATAGATACCACTACCAAAACCTGCTAAAAATCGAAGCCATAGAACAGTATCATAATCTGTGTATTTGAGGCATAAGCCATTGGCTATAACAGCAATAATAATGCCTGAAAGCACCAATACTCTTCTACTGATGCGGTTAATAACCCAAGCAGTAAAAATTGCTCCTGCAGATAAACCTCCAAGATCCATACCAGCGACTCTTCCGACTTCAATTTCACTGAAACCTAATTTTGTGACCCATGCTGTACTAATGACAGGTATGCCTACAAGCACACCATAACCAACCAATACCATATAAAGAGCAAGTGTTAAGGATCGCCAATCATCATTGATTAATATTCGCCAATCATCCAATGCTAATGCAATTCCTGTCTTTGATTTTTCTATCATTATCAAAGCCTAGCAATCTACGTCAAGATTGTCATTTTGTGTTGAGTTGTTGGAGGTGTATTATTGAGAGATGCATAAATTAAATGACATGCTCGAACGACTAGCATTACCTTTAAAAAAAATATCTATATGTTTATTAAGAATAGGTCTTGGCGTCTCTTTTTTTCTTCACGGCTATGGAAAGATACCCATACAACAGAGTTTTATTGATTGGCTATCAATAAAAAGTATTCCGTTTCCTGAGATTACAGCTCATCTAATTGCATGGGGGGAAATAGTTTCTGGTATTGGTATTTTATTGGGTGGTTTAATTGGAGCTAAATCTTATGTGGCTGGTAACCTAATTACTCGACTATCTGGCGGTGCAGTAATGGTAATAATGATTGGTGCTTTGTTGATTGCCCATTCTAATTGGGGTATTTTCTTTGGCGATCGCGGTTCTATCTTATTTGCTAGTGAGCAGTTATTTCTATTACTCTTAGGTACTTATTTTGCTATTGAAGGAAACGATAATTAGTATTTTTTTCATCTAATTTAGAACTATTTTTGCAAATTTTACTTTCTTTGAAGCGGCAATGACATCATTCAAAACAGGATGATTTTTATCATCAAGTTGCACATTAGAAAACTTAGCACTCCTAGGTAGAATCTTTAAAAAATAATTATAGTTCTCAATAATTTCATTTTGATCCTCAATAATTTTTGCTTTTCCTTTATAAATTTTTCTTTCAATGGTGAGTTCAACGTCTTCATTTACTTGTATATTTTTCCACCACAGGTGAATAGGATCAGCAAATGACAAAATAGTATTTTCTTTTTTGACATAACTGATAGGAGTTGAGAGTACTTTTCCTGATTTGTGACCTACATATTTAATAATCATAGTATTTCTACTAATAAGACTATGGAGTGGCGATCTCAATAGTAATTTCATAAAAGGATTAATTAAATTAAAGAAAGTTTTCATAATTTTCCAGAATATTTAAATAACATTTCGTCGGTATTATGAAAATGGTTTTAAACTATTCATGCATCTAAAACGATTTGTTTCTCGAAGTGTAAGCTATGAATAAAGTTTGTTTATTTGTTTTTATGATATTAATGAGCCCTAATGGGGGAGCTATGATTGTAGACGATTTAAAAAATAAAGATGACAGAGAGTGGGTATATTTTACCGATACAGTAATGGGCGGTGTTTCACGAGGAAAACTAGAATATCTAGAGAAAGACGATGAAAAATTTTATCGAATGACTGGCATTGTTAGCACTGAAAATAATGGAGGATTTATTCAGTTTGCTACTGGTATCAAAGGTGTTAATGATGATTTTAAAGGCATTAAGATTAGAGTCAGAGGTAATAATGAGAATTATCAAATTCATTTAAGGACTCGTTATACTCCAGCACCATGGCAATACTATTCAGCTGAATTTAGTGTCGATACTAGTTGGAAAGATATTTTATTACCTTTCAGTGAGTTCAAAAAATCTAATTTCTATCAAACAAAATCATTCAGTCCATCGACACTAAGGTCAATCGGTATTGTTGCAGTGGGTAAAGATTTTGAGGCTGAGATTGATTTATCTAGAATTGAATTGTATTAAAAAAAATTAATCAGAGAATGCTCTTTTTCTCATTTGTTCTATAAAAAGGGTACAAAATTCAAATTCACTCTTATTAGATTGTTGAATTGGAATATCAAGGATTTGATAATTTTCATCATCACCAAATTCTTTCCAAGTTGGATTATTAATAGAATTAGGCGTTCCTTTTTTTGCAAATTCAACCCAGTACTCCATCATGATTTCAGTTAATTCTAAATCCATTGGATCTGTAGGTAGCCAATCATCATGTGTATTAAAGACATAGGGTATCTCAGCGCCATGATAAGCTTTAATGCTTTCGCTATTTTGACGTTCTTTGTCAAAAATATATTGATACACATTGTTCCCATTCTTCGATAGTTGTCTGGCAATAAAAACTGAAGGGCACAAATAATCTCTATTAGTTTGTAGTTGATCCATGGCAATCACTGGTTCTTTATTTGTCATCAATTCTAGGATAGCTTTACTGTCTTCTGGGTATGTTTTCTCTACCCAATCAGTTGTTTCTTGATCAGTGATATTGGGATTACCATACATCATATATTCATTTCTAGTACTACCAATTAAGAGATCTACATTGTTAATATTCTGATCTAAATAGAGTTTAAATGGATCATCTGGAATCAGGTCTCCATCAACAGAGACTTTATAGTAAAGATCGGATGAGCTTCTTATTTTTACAATGGATTCAGCCGAGATATTTCTCATGGCGGCCAAGCTTTCACTGCCAGATTTTTCTTGGATTTCTATGCCAAGCGCTAACCCTTCATCTTTTTTCACCCAGTCTATAAAACCACCACTTTGTGAAATGGCTCTTTGAAATAATCCTTGTGCTGCAGGTGAAGCTATAAGATATGCAATGTCTTCAGCTCCTGATGATTCACCAAAGAGGGTGATGTTATTAGGGTCACCGCCAAATTGTATAATATTATCTTTAATCCATTTCAATGCAGTCAATTGATCCATTAACCCATAATTTCCTGAGCTATTTGGATTTTCAGGGTGTGGCAGATAACCTAAAGCGTTTAATCGGAAATTGATTGATACAACAACAACACCTTTTTGAGCCAAATTATACCCAAGGTAGTTAGGCTCATGAGAGTATCCATTAACGTTTCCTCCTCCATGTATCCAGACCATGACGGGTTGTTTTTGCTCTGTATCCAAGGATTGAGACCAAATATTGAGGTAGAGACAATCTTCAGAGATTGATGGAGTTTTATGTACCATTGAAATTGGATTACCTAATGATATTGCTACATTGCGATACCAATTGGTGTTTCCATTATCTTGCATGCAGGCTGGCTTAAAGGATTGTGCAGCAATGGATGTTTTTTCTGTTTTGTAAGGTATGGGAGGCATCCACCGAAGCTCATTAATAGGGGGCTTAGCATATGGGATACCTCTAAAAATAAATTGATTTCGATCCACATCAAAAGAGCCGACATATTCTGTATTTTCTATCTGTATACGTGGGATTTCATCAGCATTTAGGCATAGTACAGAGCTAAAAAATAAACTAAAAATTACAACAATATTTTTCATTTTCTCAGTCTTGATCAAGATTAAAAACAATACCTTGAGCCAGAGGGAGCTCTGTTGAATAATTAACTGTGTTGGTTGATCTTCTCATATAACCTTTCCATGCATCAGAACCCGATTCCCTGCCACCACCGGTTTCTTTTTCTCCACCAAAAGCACCACCAATTTCAGCTCCACTGGTTCCAATGTTTACATTAGCAATGCCGCAATCACTTCCCATCGAGGACGTAAATAGTTCAGACTCACGAATATCATTTGTGAAAATCGCTGAAGAGAGCCCTTGAGGAACATCATTATGCATAGCAATTGCTTGATCTAAATTTTGGAATCGATACACATAAAGAATGGGTGCAAAGGTCTCTTCTTGAACCGTTTGATCGCAAGGGACCATCTCAATAATTGCAGGCTTGACATAAAAACCATCTGGATATTTATCTTCAAGCATTCTTTCACCACCACTTACTTTACCATTGGAATTTTCTATAGCTGTTCTCATTTGATTAAAGGCTGTCTCATCAATCAATGGGCCTACTAGGGTTGTATCATCCATTGGGTCTCCAATCTTTATACCTTCATAGGCTTTAATTAAAGCAGGTATGAGTGTTTCATAAATGTCATCATGAACAAAAAGTCTTCTAGTGCTTGTACATCTTTGTCCAGCAGTACCTACAGCACCAAATAAAGTTGCTCTAATAACTAAATCTAAATCGGCAGAAGGGCAGGCTATGATTGCATTATTGCCACCCAATTCAAGAATAGCTCTACCAAAGCGTCCAGCTACAATTGGTCCTACTGTTCTTCCCATAGCAGTGCTTCCTGTCGCACTAATTACTGGTACTCTTGTGTCACTGACCAGTTGTTTTCCAGCTGAAGCATTGCCAATAATTAGTTGTGATAAATGATGAGGTATTCCTCCAACTTCATTGATTGCTTCTGAGAAAATATGTTGACAGGCCAAGGCAGTGAGAGGTGTTTTTTCCGATGGCTTCCAAATGACACTATTGCCGCAAACAACTGCCAATGCTGTATTCCAACTCCAAACAGCTACTGGGAAATTAAAAGCTGAGATGACACCAACAGGTCCAATAGGGTGCCAAGATTCAGACATTTTATGTCCAGGCCTTTCTGAAGATATAGTCAGTCCATAGAGCTGTCTTGATAGACCTACTGCAAAATCACAGATGTCTATCATTTCCTGGACTTCACCCAATCCTTCCTGATAAATTTTTCCACATTCCAGTGTTACTAGTCGGCCCAAAATTTCTTTTCGCTCTCTCAGTTTGTTGCCCAATACTCGAATCAACTCTCCTCTTTGGGGTGAAGGAACTATTTTCCATTCATTAAATGCATCAACTGAGTTCTGAAGTATTGTTTCAATTTCAGCTTCCGAATGTATCATTATTTTTGCAATCTCTGCTCCATCAATAGGGCTCTCTACTGTTAATGTACCTTTATTCAACTCAACTGAATTCATACCCAGTTCATTGAAAATATTCTGTATAGTTTTCATTTAATCAATGGTGATAATTGTATTACCTATTGTTGAACCAGATTCAACAGCTTGATGTGCTGCTACCAATTCATTTAACCCAAATCTTTGTGCTATCTGATGATGCAATGCATTGTCATTGAGTGCTTTTGTTATTCCGTTGACAATATTGCTTCTCGCTTGTAGTGAAACGATATAGATTAAAAAGGTATTTAATGTAGTTCCTTTAAACATTAAATCGTAAAATGGAATTGCTGGATTGCCTTCAGCCACAGAACCATAAGCGGCTATAACGGCATTGGGACTCAAAATATTTTGACTGATTTCTAAATTACCACCAAACTCGACTTCAACAATTCTTTGAACACCTTGACCAGAAGTAAAGTCATTTACAATGCTAGCAACGTCATCATTTTTATAATTAATGACAAGATCTGAGCCAGCATCTTGTGCAACACTTGCTTTATTATCTCCACTGACTGTTGAGATGACTGTAGCACCTCCCCACTTGGCCAATTGGATGGCATAATGACCCACAGCTCCAGCACCGCCTGTGACCAGAATAGTTTGTCCATCAACGGATCCATCAGAGAATACACCATAATAAGCAGTGGATGCTGGTACTCCAAGACATGCTGCTGCATCGAACGAAGTTTGCTCAGGTAAAAGTACAGCTTGCTCTGTAGGCAAACTAATCAATTCAGCACAACTACCAAATGCTCTACCAAACGCTGCATTCCATAACCAAACTCTTTCTCCAATTCTACTTGTATCAACACCATCTCCCACATCTTGAATGACACCACCACCATCTGAATGAGGGATAATTCTTGGAAATTGTAGTTCGCCTCTAGCTCCAGCTCTCGTCTTAACATCAGATGGATTTACGCCAGAACTTTTTACTGCTACCAGTACTTCACCAGGTTTAATGACTGGATCATCCATCTCGCCATATTGAATTACTTCTTCTGCTGAGCCTATATTTTCATACCATCCTGCTTTCATAGATTTCCTTATTATTCTGTTCTAATTTGGCTTAAGCCTTCTGTATTGCCATCAATAGCTATTATTTGTCCTGACACTTTTTTAGCAAGAGGGGACAATAAATAATCAATCATGCCAACAATTTCCTCAGGGTCAATAAAGGATTGAATAGATACTTGATTCAAATAAGCTTTTTTTACCTCTTTTTCACTGATATTTCTATCTATGGCTTCTTGCTTTATAACTCCTTCAATTCTCTTTCCGTTAACCGATCCAGGACAAATACTATTAACTCTTATGTTTTCTGCTCCATATTCCATAGCCCATGTTTTGGTTAAACCTGAAATCCCCCATTTTGTAGCAGAGTAGGCTGATCTCAATGGAGTACCAAATAATGATGAGGTGGATCCAATATTGATGATAGAGCCCCCTCCAAAATTTCTTAAAAGAGGTATGGCCTCTTTACTGCATAGAAAAGTACCATTGAGATTGACGGATAAAGTATTTTTCCACTCATCGAAATCAGTTTTATCAAGATCAGATATGGGGCCGGCTATACCAGCATTATTAATTAATGCATCAAGTCCATTGAATTTATTATTAATCCATTGAAATAATTCTTTGACGGAGGATTCATTCTGAATATCCGTTTCATAGGTGTATATATCAGGATTATTTTTTGAGAATGTTTCAAGTGTTTCTTTATTGCAATCACAGATAATGATTGTGGCACCTTTTGATTTTAATTCTGAAGCCATCACAGATCCAATACCACTGGCTGCAGCGGTTATTAGAATTGTCATTTCAGAAATATTTTTTGGCATGATAACTTAGTCAAGTATCGGTTGAATTTTTTCTTTTAGCCATTCAATTAGATCATCACCACTCATATTTCTAGCAGTAGCGAGTTCACCTGCCAATGTTGCAAATTCTAGATTACCCTTTGCATCCAATACAACCAGAGACGGTATACCTTCACTGATGGGGTTACCATAACGTTCTGCTATATCTAAATTTTTATCCCATTGACCGACATCTACTGCTACAACTATAAAGCGTTCATCCAGCCATAATTTGATATCTTTCCTAACAAAGTATTCGCCAAGAGTTCTGCAATCAGGGCACCAATTACCTCCCATTTCAAGCAGTATATGTTTGCCAGATTTCTGTGCCAGATTGATGGCATCAGCAATCTCTTGTTTTGCATCCGCTGTTTCATCATAAGGTTGGTAGTCAGAAAGTGTCCAACCATTAAAGCTGCAGAGTAGCGTTATTATGAGGATTAGTTTTTTCATTTAAAATTTTCTATTGAAAGTCTCTAGGTATAATCTTATACCATACTTTCTTTTTATGCAGTTGACCATCAACGGATACCCAACGATGGAAACTTAAGTAGAAGTTCTCTTTATCACTACTAAATTCTACATTCTGTTCAAAATCAAGAGTCCTGTCCTTTAATTCCTCGGTTATTTTATATCGCCCTAAAACGGTTGTATTTGCTGGATTATTATCGTAAGTTCTATGTTCAATTTCTTCTTCGTATCGCTCAACACCCCAAGGATATTTGGTGGCTCCTGAATTGGTTGCGAGACCAAATTTTTCACCAGTATCGGGATCATTTTGAATAGAGCTGATCGCTGCATATCCTGTAATATTACCTGCATCCAATACTTCATATCCTCTTAATGTTGGATTTGCTCTAGGTTCTTTAAAATTAGGAGTTTCTATTTTTCCAGAAGGCATTATCGGTAAATTAATATAAGTACTTTCTCCTCCAATTTCTAGCGAGGTATTGACGGGTAATGAAGAGGGCCACAACATGGGCCATTGAGCATTACTGATGGCTACTCTAATTCGATGTCCTTCGTTAAAGATCCATGATGTAAAATGTAATTCAATATTCAGTAAAAATTTTTCGCCTGGTATTATATCTTCTGGTTCTCGAGAAGAATTTCTATGTGTCCCATTAAAAGCGGCTCCAGCTACCTGTGTAACTTGACCATCAGGAGCAATATCAGAGACCCTAACAACCCAATTAGCACGTTTCGCATCAGCGGATACATGCAGGTTAGCTATTGGCCTACCTAGAATTTCGATGGGCTCAATAAGTACCTCTGAGTCATATACCAAACTATTTTCGTCCATAGGTCGCTGATCTGGCGGAATGCTACCCCACCACATAGTTGGACCACCTCCTTCCAAGCCGATGGAAGGTATATTTTTTAAAAAATGAGAGCCTTTCTTGCCTGGGACTTTTGACAATGAATTATTTTTTTTTGGATACCAAGTTTGATTGTTGATTCTTTTGATCGGCCAAGAATCTTCCCATCGCCAGAACCCTGAAATGTTTTCTATAGAGTCATCAGGGGGGTGATAATCTCGAATATAAATTGCAAAATCTGGTTCTTCTAAGATTCCTGTATCTATATTTTTCATCCAATGGTCAAACCAACGAACAGCCTCAGCACGCCATTCAACTTGTGGTTTTAATGCTGCATTATGTGGAAAATCATGATCCCAGGGTCCAATCATTGCTTTTGTTGGGGCCTTAACATTTTCCAACATTCTTGGCAGACTGTTACGATAACCGTCATACCAACCACCAATATGATAACCAGGTACCTTAATTAAGTTATATTTGTTACGAGCTGAAGCTCTATCCCAAAATTCACCATCTCGCTGCTGCTCCATATAAGTATAAACACTGGGTTCTACATTGAAACGATTCTTTAGCCATTCTTCGTCCATCTTAAAATCAGGTGCGCCTGGTAAAGCATTATAGAGGTCATTGCTCATCATCCAGGAATCCCCAGCAACGATAATACCATCCATGTAATGGACATCTTCTTGATACAGATATTCAGTTGCCATTATGGCTACAAAAGCTTTCAAGGCTGGCGGATTTCGCATAGCCATTTGAATTGAGTTAAATCCACCCCAAGAGATACCAAACATACCCACGCTGCCACTTGACCATTCCTGTTTTGATAACCAATCAATCACTTCTTCACCATCATTTAATTCAATATCTGAATATTCATAGGGGATCGTTAATCCTTCGCTGTTTCCCGTGCCTCTCATATCAACTCTAACAACGAGATAATCATGTTCTAAGAAATAGGAATAAAGGGAATAGTTTCGAGATCTGCTTTCATTTTTTCGATAAGGTAAGTACTCCAACAAAATTGGAAATCGATCTTTCTTATCAGCCCCTGCAGGCCAGTAAACATCAGCTGCTAAAAAAACACCATCAGACATTTTGATCTTGGCTTCAGTGATTTCAATCTCTTCTGCCCATCCATTAAAGCTAAACAGGAGTGTTGATATAAGAATAAGCTGTTTCATTGAACAATCCCTTTAGCAATGACTAAGTAGATATCCTGAGTATTTTTAATCGATTCTAAAGGGTTTTGATTGAGAATGACTAAATCAGCAAGTTTACCTTCCTCAATAGTGCCAATTTCATTTTGAATATTAAGAAATTCAGCAGGTGCTATCGTGGCAGAGTGAAGCACCTCTTTATTAGTCATGCCTGCTTCAGAAAGTAATTCGAGTTCTTTATGCAAACTAAAGCCTGGAGTCAGGTACCCTATTGGCGTATCAGTGCCTGCAATAATTTTGACTCCTTCTCGATTCATGATATTTACAAGATTCAAGCTCCATTTATCAAATGTCATATCATTTTGTGTAATATTTTTTGTAGATAAATTTAATGAACCTTTTTGCCAGTTCAATTTTATTTCTTCTGGTAAGAACTGATAAGTTTTTCTCCACTCTGGATCAGCATAGAATCTTCTAGAACCAAAGGTATTAATAGTCAGAGTTGGTGTTTGAAAGACTCCAGATGCGGCCAATTTTTTTATAATTCTTAAGCATCTCTTTGCATCATAATTATCAATTGCATAATATCTTTGGGATGAATGGATTTCAGTTCTCAAAGCTGAGCCAGCAATACTATCTTGATTATCTAACATGGCTCTTCTTTGAGCCAGTAATTCAGGAGCATCCTGTGAGCACGCAAGGTCCATATTTCTGACGTGTTGCATGCCACCTAGCCCAGCATCAATTGCTTCCTCGAGGTCTATACTCAGAGGAATATGACCTGTGACTCTGAGATTATTTTTCTTTGCGATTTGTAATAGTTCTAGATAGGTTTCTTTTGAGAGCATTTCATAGGACTTCAAAAAAGTGACGCCTTGTTCCAGCAGATCATTCACAACTTTTTCAATATTTGTATTTTTATCGATGCCGATTGATAGTTCAGGGAAGCCGGGCTCTTCTCCCTTGTAGACACGATCTTTTCCATCAATCAGAGGACCTGCATAAAATAATCTAGGTGCTTTACTAGGGTTTTTTTTCAAATAATTGAGTGATGGTTGAAGTTTTTCAATGATTGCTCCTGTATCACGAATACTGGTGATGCCATTTTTCAAAAATAACTCAAAATAGGTTTCATGATCAATTTCTGAAATGAACGTTAGATGCACATGAGCATCCCATAATCCAGGTATGAGAAATTTACCTTTTCCATCAATGACTCTATCTTTATGACCAAAGGCTGGCATTTGTTCAGAAGGATCTACAACAGCTTTTATTCGCCCATTTTTGATGAATACCGATTGGTTTAGTCGAACAGGATTTTCTGCATCGATAACAGTGATATTTTCAATTAAAAGACTGTTAGCGAATACTTCCAAAGATAGAATAAGTGTGAGGATAACGGTCAATTTTTTAAAATTCATGCACCACCTGTAATAATAAAATCTCGATTGGCATTGGATTCAATGATTTTTAATGCTGCTTTATACGCTTTACTGTCATAAGCTTGTTGTGCAATTTCTAGGCTTGGGAATCGAACCATAACTGTTCGTTCATAATGACCATTTTCCATTTGAAACTGCTCACCACCCCTCACTAGAAATTCGCCTTTGAATTGTTTTACAACATCGCTTGCTTTTGAAGCATACTCTAGAAATGCCTCCTGATCATTATATTGGCATCTAACTATCCAATAGCCGCTCATAGGGCCAGACCTCCATGCCATGAATTGCATTTCTTATATCCATACTCAAATTAACACTGGCAATTTTTTTCTTCTGATGGAAATCAAAAAGACTGATTGTTGAGGGAGATGATCCAACAGCAATCATATTATTATCAATAACACATAACCCTCTAGCAAAACCCTGTCTTGCAATTCGACTGTCATCAAGATCAGTATGCGTTAGTGTTTCTTCCGGATAAGTGGGTATAACGAAATGAGATTCCTCTCCCTCTCTAGTGACCACTCTAATGCAATCACTTTTTGTATCATTGAATAAAACCCCATTATTGAAAGGTCTTGCATTATGAGTCCCTTCAGGAAGAGAGCAATATTCTTTTACGTTAAGATCTGTATCCATATAGATGAGTGCATTGGTTCTCAAACCACTTGCAAAGAGGCCTCTCTTATTGCATCGAACATTATTCAAATGTAAGTTATTACCCATTGGTGGTCCTTCTTTCGATTGAGGATCAAATAATTGAGATTTCCAGCCTTTTGGGTTTTTTGTAATATAGATGCCTCTTGTGAAGGCATCTATATCAAGATCAAAAACGAGTATGCTATCAAAACCAGTTGAAGTAACGAATAAAAGATTTTCAAATTTAAAAATTTCATGAGCATGTCTTAGAAAAGGATTCTTGTAAGACCTTTTAATTTCAAACGATTGATTGTAGACAAATAATTCATCACTCGCAGCAATGAAAATATCATCACCATTGAATTCGATTCCTCTAAGTCCTCGATCCCAACCTCTGCCACTAAAATCTATACCAGAGTCATTCCAGTCAACCATTATCTTGGCTGCTTGATTTTCAAAGTCTACAAGATAGATACCACCATGGCTCTCTCCTTGCTGGCTTCCTCTTACGACTGAGGTGGCTAAAATAATAGGCAGTTTCTTCATGCATCTATTGTAATGGAAAATAGATTCTTACAATAACCGTAAATTGATATATTTCTATGATAAGGTGGTTTTTATGCTTATAAGCATCCCAAAATATCTAATATTATTTGCACTATTATATTTTAATAGTACCAATGCTTTTGCTCAAATATCCAGTGTGATTTGTGGCAATTTATTAAATGTAGAGACAGGTCTTTACGATCAGAATGTTTTAATTACATTTGATCCAATCACAGAAAATATTATAAAAATTGATATCAATTCAAATAAGAAGATTGATTCAAAAACAATCGATTTATCTGAATATTTCTGTCTACCTGGTTTAATTGATATGCATACTCATATATCTGAGGATATCTCAAATGATTTAATTAATTTTTATACCACCACACAAGAAGAGCAGCTAAAGATTGGGAGAGTAAATGCTGAAAAAACATTGATGGCTGGTTTTACAACCATTAGAGACTTAGGCGTTTATATTGCTTGGACTGATAGAAAGTTAAAAAACGAAATCAATGCCCATAAAATACCTGGACCTCGAATGAAGATTTCAGGATTTTATCTCTCCATTCCAGGAGGAGGAGGCGATATTGATGTTCCTGATTACCAAGGGGTAGTACCTGATCATATAAAAAGGGGTATTACTCAGGGAGCTGATAATTTTGAAGCCAGAGCTGAAACATTGATTAATGGTGGGGTTGATCAAATTAAATTAATAGCTTCAGGTGCAGTTCTCGCCTATGGGAGTGTTCCAGGAAATCCTGAAATGAGTCCAGAAGAGATCTCCGCTGTCGTTAAAGTTGCAAGACAATCTAATACCAAGGTCATTGCCCATGCACATGGAGCACTATCGATAAAACAAGCAATACAATCCGGAGTCCATAGTATAGAACATGCATCTCTAATTGATGAAGAAGGCATTCAGATGGCTAAAGAATATGGAGTTGCTTTATCAATGGATATTTACAATGGTGATTACATTAATGAGTATGGAATTATAGAAGGTTGGCCAGAAGAATTTCTAAGAAAAAATCGTGAAACTACAGATATTCAAAGGGAGAATTTTTCAAAAGCACATAAATCAGGTGTAAAAATTGTCTATGGAACAGACGCAGGGGTTTATCCACATGGCAATAATGCTAAGCAATTTAAGTATATGATTAAGTATGGCATGACCAATATCGAAGCAATACAGTCTGCAACCATTCATGCAGCTGAGGTTATTGGTATGTTGGATCAAGTGGGACAAATAAAAAAAGGATTTTTTGCAGATTTAATTGCAGTAAAAGAAAATCCAATGCTTAATATTCAAGTTCTTGAAAATATTGATGTTGTGATTAAGGGAGGGAGGCTCTATAAATGAAAATTAGAGGGTTGGAATATGTCTTTGCATTCATTGTATTAGGTTGCTCTGGCTTAGTGACAGCCAAGCCTGTTATGGATGCACCCAAAGTGGCTCTTACTGGAGTTGCTTTCGAAATTGCAATTAGCAATACCCTTGATAAGAACCATTGTGATTTTAAGCTAAAAATCAATAATCAATTTTATCAATCAGCGAATTGCGAGAACTCAGAAAAACTTATCTTTAAGGACATCATTTTGAATGAAAAAGCTTCTGAGCCAATAGAATTATATTTTTCAGATCAGATTATTAATTCGGTATCCATCGAGGTACTTTGGGGCTGGTTGTCCATCATGCCTCCACTGATATCTATTTTAGTTGCTTTGTTTTTTAGAAGTGTAATACCGGCTCTTTTTCTAGGAGTCTGGATAGGCGCATTTTCTATATTAGGCTTTAAGCCAGTGGTTATCTGGCAAAGTTTTCTTGATGTTGTAGCAATATATGTCAAAAATGCATTGGCAGATCCTGATCATTCAGCAGTAATTATTTTTAGCTTAATGATTGGAGGCTTAGTTGGAATTATTTCAAAAAATGGCGGTATGCAGGGTGTTGTCAATGCTTTAGTTCATTTCACAAAGAGTGCTAAAAGAGGTCAATTGGTTACAGCCACCTTGGGTTTAGCAATCTTTTTTGATGATTATGCTAATACGCTTGTTGTTGGTAACACAATGAGGAAAGTGACTGATAGGCTAAAAATCTCAAGAGCTAAGCTTGCTTTTTTAGTTGATGCAACTGCAGCACCCATAGCATGCATTGCCTTGATTACTACATGGGTTGGCTACCAGATTGGTATGATTGATTTATCCGTGGGTCAAATTGATGCAATCGATGATTCAGCATATTCAATTTACCTCAATTCTATTCTATACAGCTTCTATCCTCTATTTATGTTGGCTTTTGTGTTTTTTATTGCTGGATCAGGAAGAGATTTTGGTGCTATGTATCATTTTGAATTGTCTGCAAGACATGGATCTGATAACTCAATTCAAGGAGCTGAAATGGGTTATACAAATGAATCTGAATCAAAACAGTTAGAACCTAAAGATCCATCTCGCTCTAGAGCATTCAATGCATACATTCCTATTCTGATATTTATAGGTAGTGTAATCTCAGGTTTATTTGTTACTGGTGATGGTGATTCCATTCAGGATATTATTGGTTCAGCTGACGCTTATCAAGCATTGCTTTGGGGGTCTCTAATAGCAGTTGTTACTGCTTTTATCTTAACAATCTCTCAAGGTATTCTTACTTTAGAGGAAACAGTTCAATCCTGGTATGAAGGTGTAAAATTTATGATATTTGCCATTATTGTTCTGATCATGGCATGGTCTTTGGGGCAGACAACAGAGATACTATTAACAGCTCAATATTTAGTGTCAGTGCTTGGTGAATTTCTTCCAGTTCCCTATTTACCAACTATTATTTTCATTCTTTCAGCAGCCACTGCATTTGCAACAGGGACAAGCTGGGGAACTATGGGCATTTTTTATCCTATTGTGGTGCCATTGGCATGGGAAGTAATGTTCATTAATGGTGTGGCTGACCCTGAACACATGTATATCATTTATTCTTCTGTTGCGTGTGTCTTATGTGGAGCAGTGTGGGGCGATCATTGTTCTCCCATTTCAGATACTACCATTATGTCTTCAATGGCATCGGGTTGTAATCACATTGATCATGTCACAACACAATTGCCATACGCAATGACAGTAGCCTCCATTGCATTATTGATTGGAACCATCCCAACTGGATATGGAATACCGCCCACTATTATGATTCCCGTAGGGATCGCTTTAGTTTATTTAATTATTATTTTATTCGGGAGAAAAGTAGATTGATTGATTTAAAATTAAAAGCAAAAAATAAAATATTTGATGGCTCAAATGAAGTATTTTCGCATTGGTCTGAATCCACTCAGTGTGAAATGACTTTTTCTATTTTTTTACCTAAAGTAAAACAGTTTAGAGAAGCACCTACTTTAATCTGGTTGTCTGGATTAACATGCACAGAAGAAAATTTTAGAGTCAAATCAGGAGTGCAAAGATATGCCTCTGAAATGGGTATCAATATTATTGCACCAGATACAAGTCCTAGAGGTGAAAATGTTCCAGATGATTCCAGCTATGATTTTGCAAAAGGAGCAGGTTTTTATTTAAATGCCACTCAACCACCTTGGAATGAAAATTTTCAAATGTATTCATATATTACCGATGACTTATTAGACATTGCCAAAAATAATTTTTCTGTCAATACAGACAAATTGGGAATTTTTGGACATTCTATGGGCGGTCATGGCGCCTTAACGATTGCATTAAAGAATCCTACAATTTTCAAATCAGTGTCTGCTTTCGCTCCAATATGTGCGCCCATGCAAGTTCCATGGGGAAGGAAAGCTTTTATTAAATATTTAGGAGAAGATGAACAGTCTTGGGAAGATTATGATGCAGTTCAATTAATTGATCATCAAGGCTGGTCTAGGGATATTTTGGTAGATCAAGGCCTAGATGATGAATTTCTAGAGGAACATCTCAGGCCGGAATTACTCGTGAATGCTTGTCGAGAGAATGGTATTGATATTCATTTAAGACAACATCAAGGGTATGATCATAGCTATTTTTTTATTGCTAGCTTCATTGAAGATCATATTCAATGGCATTCTGAAAGATTAATTTAACTCCTTAGTCTTTTATTTGTTTTAAGTACCAATCGATAAAGTTCTTTTCAGAAAGCTCTTTGCTAGTGAAAGGACCAGGCCGATAACTTTTAGAGTTCACTCCTTTTTGATTATTAACGATAATTTTTTCATCTGCTAATGTAGTAACGTCCCATAACCACATCAGGTTTTCTAAGTCATAATCCAGACCTTCTTTTGCATTTTTATCAACCATCCAATATACGTCACACCTACATTGTTCATGAGAAACAGGTGTGAAAACATAACCAACAACATGATCGGAGTAAGCCAATAAGAAACACACAGGCCCTAAGTTAAAGTCTGACGCACCAGGATTGAACTTTTTAATATCTCCAAGCAAAGGAGCAATAGGTTTACCATCCTTGCTACCTGTTACATAACCTTCAAACAAGCCGTATCGCTGATAACCATATTGTTCTTGACCTTCTTCCTGGTCCATATAATCAGCATCTACTGTGATCTCTTTAAGGCCACATTCAGTCAATGAGTTGTTCATTGCCAATTGAGCTTGATCATATCCAGGCTCATCTTGTATTTTTAGACTGTGGGAGAGGGAGTACTCAGGATGAGCAGGACCGCAATGATAGCATTCATTGTAATTTTCAACTGCTAATTTCCAATTTGATGCAATTGGGTATGTTTTCTGAGAAGCTATTTTTAAATCCTTAAAGCCAAACATTTGCATAGCCTCTGTCATATCTCTCTTTAGATTATCCATGGATCTTGGATTATCTGAAAAATTTATGAATATCAGACCTTCAATTACTTCAATATGGCAAGGATGCAAGCTAAGTTTACTTTTATCGATATCCTCATTGAGTGAATTTGCTGCGATGAGTGAGCCACTCAAGTTATAGGTCCATGCATGATAGGGGCAGGTAAACCTTTTTATATTTCCATTAGGCTCTAAGCATATTCTGGAACCTCTATGCCTACATACATTCATATAAGCCTTAATGTCTGAATTTTTATCTCGGATGAGAATGACGGATTCATCCAAGAGATCATACAAGAAATAATCACCCACATTTGGGATAGAAGATTCATGGCCGATAAATAACCAAGAATTCATATAAATTCTTTCTATCTCTAGAGCATAAATATTTTTATCTTTATAGAAAGCTTGTTGCAGGCTCCAATTATGTTTATGTTCTTCTATAAGTTTAGATATTGAGTTCATATATTTAATAAATTTTATCGTATGTTTCTTTCCATTGAATTGATATGCATCAATTTGACTGGAAATCTAGCATAACTCACTATTTTTTGAAACTATCTTCTTTTTCTTCTTTTAAGTTTTGCAGCAGGCATTTTCTCTGGAAGTGTTACAATTTTATTGAGTTCTAAAAAATCATCACTTTTGTGAGGGATTGCCATTGCATTAACAAAGTATTCTTGGAACTTTTTCTCAACTGCAGTCTCTATTTTTTCAATCTTAAGTGTTTCTTCTTGAATTTCATGTCGACTCAATGTGTCCAATAATGCCATTCTTGCACCTGTGCTTGCTGCATTTCCAGCCGAACTGACATGTTCAATAATACAATCAGGGATCATTCCAAGTATCATGGCATATTTGACGTCAATATGACTTCCAAATGCTCCAGCAAATCTAATTTTGTCTATTTGTTTAATATTTAATTTATCCATCAGTAGTTTTGCACCTGCATACAAAGCCGCCTTAGCAAGTTGAATGGCACGAATGTCATTTTGAGTAATAATGATATCGGGTGTACCTTTATTTAAAACATAAGAAAAGGTTCGGCCATTATTAATCACCCGATCTGTTTTAAGCTTCTTAGGATCGTTGATTAAGCCATCTTCATTAATAATTCCAGAAAGATACATTTCAGCAACTGCTTCTATAATCCCAGAACCACAAATACCTGATATGCCAATTGTTTTTATACTGTTATTGAATTCAGGATGGTTCGACCATAAATCCGATCCAATAACCTTAAATTTTGCTTCAAAGTTTTTAGGGTTAATTCTGACTCTTTCTATGGCTCCAGGAGCAGCTCGCTGTCCTGAGTTAATTTGAGCACCTTCAAAAGCTGGTCCTGTAGGACTGGATGCAGCAAGTATTTTTTGATTATTGCCAACAATGATCTCTGCATTTGTTCCCACATCAACTATGAGGTTCATTGCTTCTTGATTGTAAGGTTTTTCAGCAAGAATAACTGCAGCTGCATCAGCACCAACATGACCCGCTAAACAGGGCAAAACATAAATAGCAGCTTGAGAATTTATTTTTATATCCAATTCACTAGCTTTGAGGTAAAGAGCTTTATTTGTTTTTAGGTGAAAGGGAGCAACTCCTAACGGAATAGGATCAAAACCTAGAAATAAATGATGCATAACTGGATTACCAACAATGGTTATTTCTAAGATATCATCTAGCATTAACCCAGTATCTTCACATGCCTTTCTAATAAGATCATTAATCGCTTTTCGAACTGTAGCTGTTAGTTCTGTAGCTGACCCTGGATTTTGCATGCAGTATGAAACTCGACTCATTAAGTCTTCACCAAATCTTATTTGTGGATTCATTGAGCCTTGATTTGAAACAATTGAACCATCTTTTAAATTACAGAGGTTAATTGCAATTGTTGTGGAGCCAATATCTATAGCTGCACCATATATGTTTTCCTTAAGATTAGGCCATACTGCAATGAGTTCACTGTCATTCCTAATCGCAACAGTGCATCCTTTTGAATTATTTATTAATTGAACTATTTTTTTATCTGAAAGAGATGCAAATTTAATGTTTTTTAAGGACCAATCTTTTTTCAGCAGATCTGTAATAGTTTTTTTAGTGTTTTTATGAAGTTCATCAGATTTTATATTTTCAAGATTAAGATAATACAATCGTGTTATTGGGTTGATTGTAATATCTGTTGCTTCAAATTCCTTTCTAACTAATTGCTGATGCAATTGGCTATCAGGAGGTACATCAATAACAATATCATTGATAATCTTTGACTGACAACCAAGCCTTCTATCTTGTGAAAGATGTTTTCTTTTGGAGTACTTTTTTTCAGACTCACTAATAGGAGTGATATTTTTTTTGTTGGATGATATTGCTAACTTAGCAAATTTTCCTTCAGAGACTTCAATTTGACAACGACCACATATTGCTCTCCCGCCACAAACAGAATCTAAATCAACACCAAGTGATCTAGCAGCATCTAGAACCGTTGTATTTTTCTCAAAAAAACCTCTTTTTCCTGATGGCATAAAGGCCACTTTGAAGCCTTTATTTTTCTTCTCTTTATCCACCTTATTTCAGCGTCTTCTTCTTTTTCGTTTGCTTCTTTGTTCAGATGGATCTCTATAGTTTTTGATCCATTCTGAGCATTCAGGGTCATTTCCCATAATGGTATTTGCACCTCTAATTGATTGCATTATTTCTTTTTCAAGAGGGTTTGTGATAGCGCAAGGCATGCCCGAACTAATAGCCATAGCAATGAATGCTGCATTGAGTCCTCCTCGATTAGGCAAACCAAAGCTTAAATTTGAGGCACCACAAGCAGTGTTTACTTTAAGTTCCGTTTGTAATTTATTAACCAGTTCCATAACTTGTTTTCCAGCAGTATTGATTGCTCCAATTGGCATAACGAGGGGATCAATAACAATATCTTCTTTGGGAATACCATAATCGCTTGCCCTTTCAACAATTTTTTTTGCAACTTCGAAGCGGACATTAATATCCTCAGAAATTCCTGAGTCATCATTAGATATACCTATAACAGCAGCATTATATTTTTTTACTAATGGTAGAACTTTTTCTAGTCTTTCTTCTTCTCCAGTGACAGAGTTTAAAAGGGCCTTTCCTTTATATACTTGGAGTCCAGCTTCTAGAGCTTCTATGATTGACGAATCTATGCAAAGAGGGGTATCAGTAATACTTTGAATTAGTTCAATTGAGTTCGCTAATATTTTAGGTTCATCTGCCAATGGTATTCCAGCATTTACATCTAACATGTGTGCTCCTGCTTGAATTTGAGCCATAGCGTCACTTGCTACTCTGTCTAGATTTCCAGATTTCATTTCTTCAGCTAGTAACTTCCTACCTGTCGGATTAATTCTTTCTCCAATGACGACAAAAGGTCGATTATTACCAATTTTGACTTCTTTATTCTCAGAGCTAACAATTGTTGTTACATTTGTCATAATATTTATCCTTTATCTTTTTTTGAATCCACCAGATTTTACTGTTTTTTCCAGTAATTCATCTGTAAATTCATCTTCAAGTTTTTTTACCGTATCAGATACCAATTGTTTTGGTATACCAGTCATTTTTTCAATTTCTCTTCTCCATTCAGACATATAAGCATCACTTGATCCTTTGCCAGCCCTCATTGCAGCTCGATCTATGGCAATTGCAAACTTAGGATCTAATTGCATTTTCTCTTTTTCTTTACCATGTTTATAAATCACATGAGATGGTATATCTCTCCAAAAAATTTTTATCATTTTACCCATATTTTATTATTGAATACCTTCCAATGTATTTTTTTTGAGATTATCTAGCCCAGTGTAATGCATAGCAAATTCAAGATTAAGATAGTCAGCATGATATTTTGCTTGATTAGCTAACTTTTCTGACTTTGATTGTGCTAAATAAGTTAATTTTTTATAATTTCTAAAGTATTCATCTTTTAGTTGAGGATGTTTATCAATACCTAAACCTTTTATGATAAGCCGATTAAAATGTTTGACCAAGAAATCTGTTAAGTAGAATGTTCCTATTTCATTATCCATTAAAGATTTAAATTCCTTTAAGCCAGTGAAAAATTCATAACAATGGGCTCCAGGCAATCTTTCTATATTATATTCATTAAGCATTGAATCAAGAAGACCTCCTGTACCACAATCAGCATAGGCAATGAAGACTTGATCAAAATTACCTCCAACAAGATCTAATTTTTCTTTGATTTTATTGGGTATTTTTTTCGGTGTATTATGCAAATCTGCATTCAAGCATTGTATGGTTATATGATCCCATGAATTGATTGTTTTAAGATAATTGAGTTCATGGCTGATGGCGCCACATGCAATTACAAGAACTGTATGATTTGAGGATTGATTAAGACGCTTCACTGATCAGTTTTTTTGCAGTTTCAACAGCACTTCCAGCATCCATACAATAGGCATCTGCTCCAATAGCTTCAGCAAACTCGTCATTTAATGGAGCACCTCCAACCATTACAATATATTTGTCCCTAATGCCTCTTGTCTTTAGTTCATCAATAACAACTTTCATATAAGGCATTGTGGTTGTAAGTAGAGCAGACATTCCTAAGATTGTTGCTCTATGTTCTTCAAGAGCTGTTATAAACTCTTCTACGTCAGTATTAATCCCAAGGTTAAAGACTTCTACTCCTGCACCTTCCATCATCATCCCAACTAAGTTTTTTCCTATATCATGAATATCGCCTTTTACTGTTCCAATAACCATCTTGGCTATTGGCTCGATTCCTGAAGCTGAGAGAATGGGTTCTAGTAATTTCATTCCAGCTTTCATAGCGTTAGCTGCTAGCAGCACTTCAGGTACGAATAGAATTCCATCTCGAAAATCATCACCAACAACTACCATGCCTTCTACTAGAGCTTCATCAAGAACTTTTGTTGCTTCCCACCCTCGATCTAAAAGAATTTGAGTGCCTTCAGCTATTTCTTCAGCAAGTCCATCATATAGATCTTCATGCATTTGCTCTTTTAGCTCATTATCATCAAGCTCACTGAGAACAATATCATCAAATTCTTCTTGATTATCACTCATGTAAATATACCTATTAATATTCTGTGTATAGTACTTTAGAGGGTTGTATTTAGCTAGCGCCTCTGTTTCTCAATCTTCTTTTTGTCCTTTTTCTTTTATTAGTTGTAGCATTCTCTGTTCCATTTGATGTTAGGTAGGACTCAATCATGGCAATATTACCTTTCGTCATATCACCTAGAGATTTCATGATTTTTTCTAGCTCAATTTGGTGGAAATCTCTTTTTTCAAGCAATTTAGAAAAAGATCCAGGAGTATTGTTTTTAAGTGCTTCAGACATGGCTGTGACATGCTTATGAGTTGTTCCGCAGCAACCACCTATGATCGTGGCTCCTATATCTCTCGCATAACAAGCATAATCTGCCATCAATTGTTCTGTTCCATTGTATTCAATTACACCTTCAATAAATTCAGGTATTCCACAGTTTGCTTTTGCAACAATGATCATGGATTGGTTTTCTCTAGCCACAGTAAAACACAATATTGAACCTATTAATTCTGAGGCACCAATACCGCAATTAGCACCATAACCAACTATATCTGGATAATACTTCTCAGCTAAAGACACCAAAGCTTTTGGATCAAGGCCCATCATTGATTTTCCATGGGTATCAAAGCTATAGGAGCAGATTGTTGGCAACCCAAGATTCTTTGTTGCATCAAGTGCACATCTCATTTCATCTTCAGATGACATAGTTTCTATCCAGAAAAAATCCACACCACCTTCCTTAAGTGCTTTGGCTTGCTCTGAAAATGCTTCAGTTGTTTCGGACCAAGTGGTAGTCCCTAAAGGCTCAATAATTTCTCCAGTTGGGCCAATGGACCCAGCTATAAGTATATTTTTATTACTATCAGCAACAACTTTTTTAGCAATAGATGCTCCGTGATAGTTGAGTTCTTTTACTGCTTTCTCCGCATTATGAAGTTTGAGTCTGAATGAATTAGCACCAAAGGTATTGGTTAAAATAATATCTGAACCAGCGTCAATAAAAGATGAATGATTTTCTGCAACTCTATCTGGGTATTCTACATTCCAAAATTCTGGCGAATAACCAGATTCTAAACCCATTGAAAATAAATTTGTACCTGTTGCTCCATCTGCTATTAGATATCCTTTTTCTTTTATTCTTTCTTTTATAATGTTCATAATTTATTAATGTTTCGAAATTGAAATACCCAAAGATTCACAGACTTTAATGATTATTTCTGAATCATTAAGCGTATAAAAATGAAGTCTATCAAAACCTTCCTTTGCTAACTGTGAAGATTGTTGAATTATAAATTCAGTGCTAATTTTTTCATGCTCAGATTGACAAAGATTATTGTCAAACAGCTTTATAAATGATGATGGGATTGAAACACCACATTTTTTAGCCATATTTGTTGCTCCTTCGAAACTTTTAATAGGCATTATTCCCGGTATAACAGGTATGTCAATGTTTGCTTTTTGAAGACTTTCTCTGAAATTTATATAGCAGGCAGTATCTAGTGCAAATTGTGTGATTGCTTTTGATGCACCCGCATCTATTTTCTCTTTAAGAAGGTCTATGTCACTTTGTAATGATTTTGATTCAGGATGTTTTTCAGGGTAAGCACTAACAAAAGTAGTAATATCAGTTTTTTCATTAATATATTGCACTAATTCAACTGAGCTCTTATAACCTTGGGGATGAGGTTCGAAATGATCCATATCTGGCATATCGCCTCTCAAGGCTACAATATCTTTGACACCAATATTAATATAATCATCAATAACACTATTAATTTGTTTTTTTGTTGCATTAATACAAGTCAAATGAGCCGCTGTTCTAATACCCATATCATTTATGATTTCGTTGACAATTTTATGTGTTCTATCTCTTGTTGAACCTCCAGCGCCATAGGTCACAGAGACAAAATTCGGAGATAAGAACTTCAGCTTTTCTATATTTTGGATTAATTTTTTTTGTAGCTCTGAAGAACTAGGTGGGAAAAACTCAAAAGATATGTTCATTTTAGTTATATTGCCCCCTTTATATATAAAATAGGTTGAAAAATATAACTATTATTTAACCCTTTTAGCATTATTTTAAGCACTTGCAAGCTGGTACAAATCAGTGCCATTCATATTATAATTGAAACAATTAAATTTTGTAAAAAGGATCCATATATTAAATGAATCTCTATTTTTTTTAAAAACGAATATTTTTTGGTTTTATAATGTTCTCAGGAATCTCAATTGGAAAACTGGCTCTTATTTTTTTATCAATTTTGCTATCTATATAGACTGGATAATGTGAATTGAGAATTTTTCTAGCTCTTTTTTCAGCTCGTTCCCTCATATCTGGAGAACCTTCTGATTCCCATACATCTTGTGTACTTCTATCTGCTAATTCTGGGTACAGGTATTCTGTTTTCATTAATGAAAGAGTTTGAGGGTCTCTTAGAAAATGACCTTCTCCCTCTACTGTGTTCTTAATTTCTTGATAGGATAATGTTTCTTCATTGACTTCAATTCCTCTCACTGCTCTCAGAATCATCCCGATCATGTCATTATCTATGACTAACGATTCATAGGAGACTCCCATTAAGCTCGCCATCATTCCTGAAGATTCCGAAACATTATTACAACCTGCGAGTGCTGCCATTGCAATAGTAATTCCTTTTTCATATCCTGCTTGTGCATCAGGACTTTTGGAATCTGTCATGCCAGCTCCAACTGAGCTTACTAAGCCATAATGGTTAGTGATTTGTGCTGCTGCTGCAGCCATTAAAGCTTCTTCTCCACTTCCGCCTGAGAAGGATCCTGTTCTTAGATCAGTCACAAAAGGCCAAGGCCCAAAAATTACTGGATGGCCAGGTTTTATTAGATCAATAAGCATAAGGCTTGCTAGCGTCTCAGCTAAAACTTGCACTAACGAGCCTGCTAGAGCAGCCGGAGATGTTGCGCCTGATTGAGGAGCAATGACAACCCAAACTGGTGCGTTAAATTTGATGGATTCAATAGCAACTTCGCAGTTATCAGTTCCATATCTAAGTGGAGATACTACTGTGCAACCACCTCCATGACAAAAAGGCCTCTTGAGAAAATTACCATTACCACCAGCAATAATATCCAGCATCTCAATTGTTGGTTCTACATGGCTAGCATCTGCAAATGTAAGGGCTGTATGTTTTGAGGTGCCTTGGACACTTGCATAAGCAGTATTGATATCTGTTTTTAACAAGTCTGTGAATTCAGTTGCTACAACCAATCTTGAATAGCTATGAATGTTATCAAGGTAATCTACTAATCTGGCAATATCGTAAACATCATTAATGGTTGAAGGCCTATATTTTTTAGCTCCCAAATCTAGAACAGTTACTGCTTCTCCACCTCCATAAATATGAACTTTTTTATCCGACATTTCCATATCATGTTTAGAATCTCGGCCATAAAAAATAAAATCTCTACCAGCTCTTGCTATGACATCTTCAACCAATGAACGAGGAAAAAGAAGTCTTCCTTGATCTGTAAATATACACCCCTTTTTTAATGCAGCTTCTTTAAGTTGAGGTAAGGGGTTTCCCATTCCTATGTTTTCTAAAACATCTAGAGTTGTTTGATGAATTTGTTCTATATCATGATCTGATAATGGTTTATATTTTCCACCTAACATACCTTTCTCTACAACTGGTTTTACAACTTCAGCAGCTATGTTTTTACTTCTTTTTGTACTTCTACGAGACATTTACTTTCCTGATTTGACTTATATTGATTATTATAAGCTTATAATAATAATGTATGAACTTTTTAGATAACTCAATGAATAAGAATCATTATCAAAATTTTGATCACGTTGACTCATATTATGCGGCAACTACTAATCAGAGCCTATCTTTCAGAGTGCTTCAGGAAAGCTTGAGAACTCAAGTTTGCATTATTGGGGGTGGGTTTACAGGTATCAATACAGCTATAAATTTAGCAAAAAAAGGCTATGAAGTTATTGTGATTGATGCTGCCAAAGTGGGTTGGGGAGCGAGTGGAAGAAATGGAGGACAATTAATATCTGGTTTTACATTCAGTGATAAAATCGAAAAAGAGATGGGGGAAGATATAGCTCAATCAGTTTGGGAATTGGGTGCTAAATCTACAGATTTAGTTAGAAATAGAATTCAAGAATTTGATATTCAATGTGATCTAAAAGATGGTTTTATTGAGGTGGCTTTGAATCGAATACAGATGGAAGAAATAATTAACAGAAAAACAGAATGGGAAAAAAGAGGGTATGGACATCATTTAACTTTTGTGGATAAGAAAGATATTCAAAGCTATGTGAAATCTCCAAATTATATTGCTGGATTAATTGATTCAGGCAGTGGACACCTCCACCCACTCAATCTAGTCTTGGGAGAAGCAAAAGCAGCAGAAAGTCTAGGAGTAAGAATATTTGAACAAACAAAAGCAGAAAGTATTGATTATGGCAAAAAGATTAAGGTTCATACAAGTGAACACCAAATAGAGGCCGATTATGTGGTGCTTGCAGGAAATGCTTATATTGATAAATTGAATAAAAAACTGAGAAGGATGATCATGCCTGCTAATAGTTGTATTATTGCTACTGAACCATTGTCAGAAGATCGTGCAAGGAAGATCATCCCGCAAGATATGGCAGTTTGCGATCTTAATACTATTTTAGATTATTATAGATTTTCATCAGATCACAGAATGCTTTTTGGGGGTCGGTGGAATTATTCTGGAAACGAGCCAAAGAATATCGATCAAAATTTAAGAAAAAGAATGCTTAAGGTTTTTCCTGATCTGAATGATGTGAAAATTGAGTATGCATGGGGTGGCAATGTAGCAGTCACCATTAATAGAATCCCTCAATTGGGTCAGCTGACTGAGAATGTTTTCTATTCGCAAGGCTATTCCGGTCATGGAGTAGCACCAACTCATATGGCAGCAGAAGTCATTGCTTCAGGTATAACTCAAGAATGGGATATGATTCATACTTTAGGCAGTGTTAAGCATATGCAACTACCAGGAGGCAAATGGTTTTCTGGTCCGGCAATGGCTTTGGGCATGCTCTATTATCAATGCCAAGATTATTTTGCTAATAAGAGCTAAGACTTAAGAAATAGTTATCCCAGCTCTTTTCACAGAAGCAGCTATACCAGATAAATTTCTAGGAGCCATTAGGTGAGCTCCCGACACCCCATCAATATCTTGAAGTTGATCAATTAATTCAGCACATATAATAATACCTTCTTCCAGCTTATCATTAGCTTGGTCCATTCTCCTGATCATTGCATCAGGGATAATGGTTCCAAATAATTTTTCTTTCATCCATTGAGCTGTTTTTCCAGTCTTAAAGGGGCCTATACCTATTATAAAAGCCAATTTATCTGTTAAGCCAGCATCAACAATATGTTTCATATAGTTTTTCAAAATATCAATGTCATAACAAAATTGTGTTTGTATGAATTTTGTTCCTAGTTCTGCTTTCCTATTTAGGATTTTTGGATCCCATTCTTTAGTTGGATCATGAACAATAGCAGCACTGCCAGGAAAAAAACTACCCTTTGTTGACAGCATTCTTCCAGACATGGTCTCTCCAGTTTCATTCATATTTTTCATAATAGTCAAAAGAGTTTTTGAATTTACATCAAAGACAGCTTTTGCATCGGGTTGGTCTCCATTTTTTATTGGATCTCCTCCCAATGTGAGTACATTATTGATCCCTAATGCTGATGCACCCATTAAATCACTTTGTATTGCTAATCTGTTTCGATCTCTGCATGTTATTTGTAGTATAGGATCGATACCTTTCTCAATAACAATTGCTGAACCAACAAGGCTTGACATGTGAGCGGTAGCACCTGGATTATCAGTTATATTAATTGCATGAACTGTGCCTTTGAGTATATCAATTTTATCTTCAAGCTCCTTAGGGCCGCAACTAATAGGAGATGAAATTTCAGCTGTAATTACAAAATTTTCCTTAGCAATTGCTTGTTCAAAAGTTTTCAAGAGAGTTCCTAATTAGTTTTTGTGTCTTCAAAAATATTTTTCATCAATCCAACTGCCATCATTATATACAACAATAATAAGGGAGGTGAAATTAAAAGCACAATTGTTTGAAAGGGTTTTAATTTTTCAAGTCCTTTTAAGTCGGGTGAATCAGCGGCACCAATAAGAAGAGCCAATGGAAGTAATGCAATAAAAAATGCCCAGAATATTCTATTCCAAATTTCTGGATTATCACCTGGCTTCATTTTCTTGGTAGCAGAAGATGCTAGTGTATAGGCTCCAGAGTCAAAAGTTGTAGCCATAAAGACAAGACAAAAAATACCCACGAAGGGAAGTATCCACTTACCCAAAATCATATCTGAAATACTTCTAGAGACCATGACTGCAGGGCTTTCATTAGTCCATATATCTATTATTGGCATGATCTCATTAGTTTCAAGATAAATAGCATTATTGCCCATGATCATAAAAAATAAGGAAGTTCCCATGGTCCCAAATCCCAAGGCACCAAATATCATTGCACGTATGCTTCTTCCTCTAGAAATTCTAGCGATAAAAATACCCACAAATGGTCCAAGTCCAAAGAACCATGCCCACATAAATATTGTCCATTTTTTAGAAAACTCAGATTGACCTATTGGTGGAGGTCCAAAGCTCATAGTAATGAAATTTTTAGCCATAAAAACCCAACTCTCATAGGAAGTTTTTACTATGAAAAGAGTAGGACCAAAAACTAGTATATATACCAATACACAGAGGGCCATATAGGCACAGAATTTACTGAGGCGTTGTATTCCATTTTCAAGTCCAAAATATAGGCTAATGGAATATATAACTATGCATATTAATAGACATAAAACAGTTAATGTTAGACTTTGCTCAATTGAAAAGAATTCAGTTATAGTTGCACTCACCACGGGTGATGTTAAGCCTAGCCCAGCACCTAAAACACCTACAAGTGCGATCATATATATTAGATCAATAAATCTAGCTAGTTTCTTATTCTTTTTGCCACCTAAGATTGACTCACAACCTGTGCTTGTTTTTAGACTACCAGAGTTTCTTACATGATAACTATAACCAACAGCTACAGCCGGGAAGCAGTATATTGCCCAACCAATAATTCCCCAATGAAACATACCATAAGTTGATGCCCAGGCAATTGCTTCGCTCGATCTTGGTTCAGCACCAAAAGGGGGTTTCAAATAATAGTCCACCCATTCGGTCGTTCCATACAGAACTAAGGAAGCACCTATACCAGAGCAAAATAACATCGAAGCCCAACCAAATGTTGCATACTCTGGTTTTTCATCTTTCTGACCTAATATAATATTCCCATATCTGCTGCTTGCTAGAAATAAGAGGAAAAGGAGCGTCAATAGTCCCATTGCTAAATAGACAACACCTAAATTACTAGCAATTATTTCATAGGCTTTATTTAGTAAATCATTAGTCGCCATAGGGGCGATGAACATGGGTATTAATATTGAAAGTGTCACTAAAACTGTCAATATAGAATTTGTCCAATCTATGTTATCTTTATTTTTTAGGATGTTCTTACTTGATTTATTAAGTTGAAGTTAGTCTAGTTAAAAAAATCTAATAGTCCAAGTCAATTTTTTAATAAAAATCGAGTAATATTTGCTTTCAATTTTCCCATTGTTGGATATTATTCAGTATTATGTTTAACTCAAAATTATGTATCAAACATCAAAAATAGTCATCAGTCCTAGGGTCAGAAAGTCACCATATTTTGATTCTACTATGAAATATGGAGCTACTGCTTTTACAGTTTACAATCACATGTATCTTCCTATTGTTTTTGAAGGACCAGAAGAAGATTATGAAAATCTGCTTAAAGGCGTTCAACTTTGGGATGTTGGCTGTGAGAGACAAGTTGAAATTAAAGGGCCAGACGCATCAATATTAGCTCAATATATTACACCTAGGGATATCAAAAAATGTGCAGTTGGCCAAGCAATGTATGCACCTTTACTTGATTTTGATGGTGGTTTTATTAATGATCCAGTAATGCTGAAGATTGCTGAAGATCATTACTGGTTTTCACTTTCTGACAGTGATGCACTGTTATGGGTTCAAGGCATTGCAACTGTTAAGAACTATAATGTTAGTGTCACTGAACCTGATGTTTCTCCTCTTCAAATTCAAGGCCCTAAATCAACTGCATTAATGAGTAAGGTCTTTGGTAAATGGATCGAGGATCTTGAGTTCTATAGATTTAAGAAAACTGATCATGATGGCATACCAATGGTTATCGCAAGAATGGGCTACAGTCGCGAAAGGTGTTATGAGATTTTTCTAGAAGATGGCTCCAAAGGGAATCAGCTTTGGGAGCTACTATGGGAGGCCGGTGAAGAATTCTCTATCAGTCCAGGAACCCCTAATCAGATATTTAGATTGGAGGCCGGTATTTTAAGTTTTGGTTCAGATATGCATCGAGAAAATAATCCATATGAAGTAGGCTTATCTTGGATGATAGATCTTGATCAAGAAGATGATTTCATTGGCAAACAGGCATTGAAAAAGATCTCTGAAACTGGTGTGAAACGAAAACTGATGGGCGCAGAGATTTCAGGTGAAAAAATGGAATTTTTTAATGAAGAGAATCTCCAAGTATCTATTGATGGAAATAAAGTAGGTGCAATGATGTCGGCTGTTTATTCTCCAAGATTGGGAAAAAATATCTGCTATATCATCTTAGAAAAAGAATTTGCTGAAATTGGGAAAAGTGTCTGTATTCACTCTCCTGATGGAGATTTAAAAGCCCAACTGGTTGAATTACCTTGGATCAAAAAGAGAGGTTGATGTGGATCAGTTTCTTCCTCCTGTAAAAGATATGATTTTTGCCCTTGAGGAAATAGTTGGAAAAGGCAATCTCAAATCAAATCCTCATTTTGAAGAGTTTGACAGCGACTTCCTTGAAACAATATATGAAAGTGCTTCAGAGATAGCTTCTGAAATTATTGCTCCAACTAATAAGAATGGTGACGAACAAGGGGTGTCACTGAGTGGAAATAAAGTGACTGTTCCCGATGGGTATGCGGAAGCTTATAATGCTTATGTAGAAGGTGGTTGGCCAACTTTAAGTTGTAATCCAAATTATGGCGGACAAGGAATGCCCACAACCATTTCAATGCCAATCAATGAGATGGTTATGGGGGCTAATTTTTCATGGGCACATCTTGTGCTTTTAACTAATTCAGCTATACGTGCAATTGATGCTCATGCTAACAAAGAGTTGAAGGATCTCTATTTAGAAAAGCTGGTCACCGGACATTATTCCGGAACTATGAATTTAACAGAACCTCAGGCTGGGTCGGATCTCTCAGTACTGAATACTGTCGCTGAACCCAATGGAGATAGCTTCAAAATAAGTGGACAAAAAATTTTTATCACTTGGGGTGAGCATGAATTATCTGAAAATATTATTCATCTCGTATTGGCAAGGCTTCCCGATGCTCCTGAGGGTGTGAAAGGTATTTCATTATTTTTGGTTCCTAAATTTCATGTTAATAAAGATGGAACATTGGGCGAAAGAAATGATGTTAAGGCTATATCTCTTGAGCATAAACTTGGAATTCATGGTTGTGCAACTTGTGTCATGAGTTTTGAAGATGCTACAGGGTATTTGGTAGGCAATCCTAATGAAGGATTAGCTTGTATGTTTACTATGATGAATGATGCCAGAATTGGTGTTGCTTGTGAGAGTGTTGCAATTGCTGAAAGAGCTTATCAACAAGCTTTAAGTTATGCCAAGGAAAGAGTGCAGGGCACAGTTCATTCAGAGAGTAAAAGAGTGACTATAATTCATCATCCAGATGTCAGAAGAATGCTGCTGACTATGAGGTCACAAATCGAAGTTATGAGAGCACTTGTTTATGTTGCCACAGCGGAGATGGACTTATCTGATTTAAGTGAAACAGATAAAAAATTATCTCATAAAATTAAAGCAGATCTTTTGACGCCAATAACAAAGGGCTGGTGCAGTGAAATATGCCAAGAAATTACATCTTTAGGGATACAAATCCATGGTGGTATGGGTTATGTAGAGGAAACAGGTGCTGCACAGCATTATAGAGATTCTAGAATTACCACCATTTATGAGGGAACCACTGCTATTCAAGCAAATGATTTAATTGGTCGAAAATTCATCAAAGATAAGGGACAGGGTTTATTAGCACTTATCAGTGAAATAAAAAATAGCGTTGATGATTTTGATTTAATCGACGATGATTTAGAAACAGCAAGTCAAGAACTACATAATCAAATAGAGAGAACTGAGAATATTATTACTTTTATTCTTTCAGAAGAAAAACATCGTGAATATTTGTCTGGTGCTGTTAGTTTTTATTTTCTAATGATGTTAGGGACATTGATAGGAGGTTGGCTTGCAGTAAGATCGATAGAAATTTCATTGAAAGCTCTTCAGAGTGATTCTATTGATAGTGATTTTTATGAAGCCAAATTGATTTCATCAAAGTTTTTTGTTCTAAGCATCCTTCCAAAAGTCAATTTTTATGCTGATTCAATTGAGAAAGGAGCAGACTTAGTAATGGAGATGAAAGAGGAGCTATTTTAATAGTCTAAAATTTGATTCCAATATTATTCTCAATGACTTCTTTATATTTTTTTGTAATTTCAGACCATTCTAATTTTAACCAGGGTGTATACAATACATTAGATTGATCAATCTCTTCATGCAGTTGAGTGGAGCTAATCATTCTCCAATCTTCTATTTCATTTTCATTACAATGAACAGAACCATCGTAGAGTCCATAAAAAACCGAACAAAGTTCATGTTCACTGCCAATGTCATTATAATTTTCCTGATACTGAAATTTATAAAGAAAACTAAGGCTGCATTCAACATTAAGCTCCTGCTTAATTCTTCTTAATGCAGCAGTATGTAATTTTTCACCTCTTCTGGGATGGCTGCAACAACTATTCGACCAATATTGACCCCATAATTCTTTTTTAGCACTTCTTTTTTGAAGTAATAATTCCCCAGATGAATTGAATAAAAAAACTGAAAAAGCTCGGTGAAGTATTCCTAAGCCTTTATGACAGTCAGATTTGGAAGAATAGCCTATCTCATTGTCATCACTGTCCACTAGAATTAACTCTTCTTCTGGGTCTGAAATGATATTTGCTTTATAATTCATTGATTTTTGATGCTAAAAGACAATGCTTTATAACCTTCTAACTCTATAGCACTTTGAATTTTAGATGGGTTATCTGATATTGCTACAATTGCTCCACCACCTCCACCACCTGTCATTTTAGCACCCATAGCACCAGCCTCTCTTGCAATCATAACTAATCTTTCCAGTTCAGGTGTAGAGACTTGCAAGGCATTTAGCAAGCCATGATTAAAGTTCATTAACTGTCCTAGATATTCAAAATCATTGTTTTGAATCGCTTGGATTGATTGCAGGGTAAGATTATTAATTTCATTAAAAATTTTCTCAAATATGCTTTTATTTTGTTTCCATTGAGTGTGGACATGCGCAACTGTTTTTGCAGTTAAACCTTCTTGATTTGTAAAGCCAAGCACTAAAGAAAATTCTTCATTGATATTGAGTCGTTCAATCAGGGGGTTGTCTCCAGATCTATAAATTAAAGGGTGGCCATAAGTTGCCATCGTATTATCAATTCCACTTGGGTTTCCATGTGCAACTTTTTCAGACTCAAATGCCATGGAGTTAATTTCTTGGTCACTTAAGTTCAAAGAATAGTGGTTATTAAGGCTTTTAATAATAGCTACTGCTATTGCAGCAGAACCTCCAAGTCCCATACCTCTTGGAATATCTGAGAAAACTTCTATGGTCATTCCTTTATTGTTTAGATTGAGTTGGTCAAGAATAGCCCCAGCTGGTTTTTCAAAAGATTGTCTATTCTTTGGATCTTTATTTAATTGATATTCAACTCCCCATGCAGGGATCATCAAAACAATTCCATTTTCTGAATCCTCAACTTTAGCTCTAATATTAAGTGGTGTCGGAACAGCAATGGCATGACGACCATAGACTACAGAATGTTCTCCTAAGAGAATTACCTTGCTAAAACCTATACCCTCAATGGAGTGTGATTCTGACTTACTTTTAGTTTTTACAGAAGTGTTTATGGCTTTTACTTTTTTTTGTAATTGATCAAATATTTCGCGAGCTTTCCAAACTTTTATTTCTCCACTCAGCAATACTTTTTCCAAAACTTGGTCAAATAACTTCATTGGCACACCAGCTGCTTTGACAACAGATCTTGCATGAAGAGTCATATGGCCTTTTTGAATACCATTTGTTGCAAGCGCTTTTAGTGCTGAAAAGTTTTGCGCAAGTCCTACCGAAGCCATAACACTTGCTAGCTCTGTTGAGCTTGAAACATTTAGAATTCTTAAATTTAATGCTGCTGCTGGGTTTGATTCAATAGGCGCTCCAACTATTCCAACTTTCATAGGAAGTTCAATTTTTCCGACTAGATTTCCTTTTTTATCAATACTCCATTTTGATAACGCAGAGTACTTACCATGTCTTGCTGCATAAGCATGAGCTCCAGCTTCAATCGCTCTCCAATCATTTCCTGTAGCTAGTGCAACCGCATCAATACCGTTCATGATTCCTTTATTGTGTGTGGAAGCTCGATATGGATCAACATGTGCAAAGTCAGAAGCAATAACAATACCATCTCTTACTCTTTCACCATTAAAGTCATTAGTTGTAAGGGATTGGACTGGTATAGTAACAGTTGCTGAGGCAAGTGCTTTATCAGAGAGATTGGATAGTATCCTAAGAAAAACCTCACCTTCAGTAATAGTTTCTACCAAGGAAGCAATACCTTCACACATCGAATTTACAAGGTTTGCACCCATTGCATCCCTTGTATCAATATGAAGATCAATGATTAGCATTTCTTCATCAAATGAATCCAAAGGATAAGTTTTGATTGTGAAGTCAATAGCACCTCCGCCTCTTGCAACCATTCTAGGATGAAGACTATTAGCAAGGTTTAGAATTTCTTGTTTTTTTGCTAATAAATCGTTACGAGCTTTGTCTAAGTTTTTTATATGAACCACTTGAACTTGGCCAATGAGAATTGGATCAGTGCATTGTGTTATGAAGCCATTTCTAGCTCTTGCTATTTTTGCTGCTGAACTCAGTGCTGCTACAATAGAGGGTTCTTCTACAGCGAGAGGAACGATATAGTCTTTATCATTAATTAAGAAATTTAAGCCGAGACCTATAGGCATGCCCATAACGCCTATAACATTCTCGATCATTTTATCCGCACTATTTAGATCGAGTTTTTGTTGTTGATTTTTTAGAGAATCATAATCCTCCTTTGATATTAAGCCTCTATCAAAAACTGCTTGCACTCGATCTTCGATTGAGAGTTCATAAAAATTTGGAAATCTTGATTTATCTATTATTTTCACCATTAGGTTGAAAATAATGGACTTTAGGAAGGATTGATGCAACTAATTAGATGAAAAAAAAATGTTAATATGTAAGATTAAAGAATTCATCGAAAAAAAATAAGAACTATGAGAACAAAAAAACCATGGCTTAAACATTATCCAGACGGGACACCGAAAGTTTTGGAATTTGATCCTAGAAGGACCTTAGTTACATTACTCGATGAGTCAGAGGCTAAGTATTCCAGTCATTTAGCTTTTACAAATTTTGATGTTTCAATTGACTACACAAAGATTGCAGAAGACTCTAGAAGTTTTGCTGCTTATTTGCAAAATGTTCTTGGCTTAAAAAAAGGGGATAGAATAGCCATGATGATGCCTAATCTCTTGCAATATCCTATTGCTATATTTGGTGCTCTGAGGGCTGGATTGATAGTGGTGAATGTTAATCCTTTATATACACCAAGAGAATTGAAGCATCAGCTCCAAGACTCTGGGGCCAAAGCTATTATCATATTTGAGAATTCTGCTCATGTTCTTTCTGCTATTAATGATGATGTACAAATTGAGCATGTGATTATTACAAAAATTGGAGATTATCTTGGACTAAAGGGTTATTTAATGAATTTTATTCTTAAATATATTAAGCGAATGGTACCAAGTCATAAACTAAAAAATACTATTCCATTTAAGGAAACTCTTGAACGACCTGTGGCTGATTTTAATGAGGTAATAATTAGCGTAGATGATTTAGCTTTTCTTCAATACACAGGGGCTACAACAGGTCTTTCTAAAGGCTCAATGCTCTCACATGGAAATGTAGCTGCAAATATAGAACAGCTCAAAAGCATGCTTAATGATGTGGTAGAAGAAGGGACAGAGATTTGGATTAATGCTTTACCCATGTATCACATATACTCTCTCGTCGTTCTTGTTTTCTCAGGATATGATGCTGGAGGTTTAAATGTTCTTGTCACCAACCCAAGGGATACCAAAGGTTTTGTGAATGAGCTGAAAAAATGGCCTTTTACTTTTTTCAATGGCGTTAACACCCTTTATGAAAGCTTATTAAATCATCCAGATATAGTGAATGTTGATTTTAGTAATATGAAGTTATCTGGAACTGGAGGGTCTGCTTGCAGGCAATCAACTGCTGAAAGATGGCAAGAGTTGACAGGTAAAGTTTTATTGGAGGGTTATGGTTTATCTGAAACCTCACCAAGTGTTACGGTATCACCAAATTATTTAACTGAGTTTAATGGCAAAGTTGGAATGCCAATTCCCAATACTGAGATTTCTATTAGGGATGATGATGGAAATGAAGTTACTTTAGGTGAACGTGGAGAGATTTGTGTTCGAGGCCCTCAAGTCATGAAAGGCTATTGGGGCAATGAAGAGGCAACATCTGAAGCAATTGATGAAGATGGTTTTTTCAAAACTGGTGATATAGGAGTGCTCGATAAAAAAGGTTTTCTAAGTATCGTTGATAGAAAGAAAGATATGATTTTGGTTTCAGGATTTAATGTCTACCCCAATGAAATTGAAGATGTTGTTAGTATGCATCCAGATATCATTGAGACCGCATGCATTGGACTGCCTAATAAAAGAACAGGAGAGTCAGTTAAGATTTTTGTTGTAAGAAGTAATGAAGGGTTGACTGAAAAAGAAGTTCTTGAGTATTGCAAAGATAACTTAACAGGCTACAAAGTTCCTAAAGCAATTGAGTTTATAGCTGAGTTGCCGAAGACTAATGTTGGTAAAGTATTAAGAAGAGCTCTTAGAGAATAGTTTATTCATTGATTCCCAGTGTTCCTTGCTACTCCAACTCTTTTTAAACTCTCTACTCTCAAACTCTTTTAAATTATTATGCAGTGCTTTCTTGTGCTCATTTATAATTGATTTATTTGCTCTAATTATTGATGAACCGCAGTTATTAATCCTTTTTTGTATGTTTTTAATATCTTTTGTCGCATCTTCCACGCTTTCACAAACTGAATCTAGGATACCAATTTTGTAAGCCTCATTGGTTGTTAAGGCTTTACCTTCAATCAAAGTTAAGAGAGCTCTTCGATTGCCAATAATATCAATGAGATCTATGACGCCTCCCCAGGCAGTGGTAATATTTAGAGCTGAATGAATAAAACCAAAAGTCGATTTTTTCACAGCAACTCTATAATCGCATGCAATTGCTAATTCAGCACCTCCACCCAAAGCATGGCCATTCATTAAAGCTAAAATAGGAACAGGATAGTATCTAATTTTATCTATAGTTTTTCTTCCTATAGTGATCATATTTTCAATCGCTGTCTCTGATCTAACTTCATTTAGTTCTTTTACATCACCCCCTGCTGCAAAACATTTATCGCCTGTGCCTGTTATTACAACGGATTTGATTTCATGATTGTCTTCATAGTCAGAAAGAACTTTTAGTAATTCCTCAATTAAAGTAAGACTTAAAGCGTTGCTTGATTCAGGTCTATTAATTGTAATTGAAAGATCGTGAGATCCTTTTTCAACTATAAGATTCGACATAATGATTTAGAAATAAAGCCTCATGATATTTTGTGCAACACAAGCGGGACGATCTTGATTTTCGACCTCTACACTGTATTCTTCAATCAATTCGATACTTCCCTTCACTTCTTCAGCGGAAAGTAGTGTGCAATTGGACCTGATATTGCTGCCTGCGATAACTGGACCCGTGAATCTTAATTTATTAATCCCATAGTTAATAATATTTTTTGTATTAGGATAAGGGGGATTTTCAGGGTCAACTAAACCTCTTAATTTAGGATAGAGTGAGAGGGTAAAATAACCATGCGCAATGGTAGCTTTAAAGGGCGATTCCTTGCTGGCTCTTTCTGGATCTATATGTATCCATTGATGATCTTGTGTAGCATCAGCAAAAGCATTAATCATTTCTTGAGAAATATGCATCCATTCGCTTTGGTGAATCACTTTGCCAATTTTTAACTGTAAATCTTCTAATACTTTTTCCATGCTCATAATTGCTCCATTATTTATTATGAAACCAAATCCTATCAAATTAAGAATAGTTATATATAGAAGATATTGATTTTTTTGATATTTTAAGTTGTTATGTTTTTGATGATATAATTAAACCGGTTCTGTTGAGCTGGCCTAGGATGAGGAAAATGTCAGCATATAAAAGTTATTTTTTAGTATTGTTTTTATTAATTAATGGTTGTGCTTCTCAGCAGATGAGTGGTAGTAGCCAGAGTAAACAGTCTTCTAGTAGTTCAGGAGGAATGCCATCCTCTTCTAGTTCATCATCAATGCCATCATCCAGTTCAGGAGGAATGCCATCCTCTTCTAGTTCATCATCAATGCCATCATCCAGTTCAGGAGGAATGCCATCTTCCTCAAAAAGCACTAGTCAAGGAGCAAAGAGTCAGGATGACAGCAATCAAAATAATACAACTATGTCGTCTCAAGCTGGAAGTTCAAACCAACAGTTAGGACAGTCAGCTTCGAGTGTATTTAATGAGTCTTTAGGAGACTTTGATAAGGAAATGGCTGGAGAAAGAGATATTATTGCTGCATCAAGCCAAGGAGATTCAAGCATGACTGCTCAAGAGATAGCTGATATGGAATCAATTATGGGAGCAGATCTGGATGGCCCAATAGATATTTCTGGAGATCTTGGTAATGATGAAAGCCAAGGTAATAATGATAGCGAAGATGAATTTACTGGTGAAATGTCTGAGGAAGAAATATCAAGATTACCTAGTTGCATTGATATAGATGGTTCAGGAGAGGATAAGATCGCCAGACAACTTCGAGTTTTTGCAATTAAGGAAGATGATCCAAATATACGAAATGAAATCTGGAAACAATATCTGAAACATATGGGTATAGGCCAATCAGAAATAGATAAGTGCTTAAGCTAGTGAGAATGAAAAATATAACTACCTTTATTTTTTTTGTTTGCTTAGCATTACCATTGCTGAGTTTAAGTGAAACTATTAAATATGATAAAGTTAAACTCAAACGTGCTGAAATAGAAATTACCGAAGATCGTTTACTTGATGTTGGTATTTTTATTTTTGATCCTAATATTCCAGAAGATATTGAAAGCAATCCTCTAGTATTCCCGGAAATAAGAAAAGCTGAAGCGAGATATATTCCTTATCACTTGAAGAACACTCTTGAAGAGACTGGTTTCTGGGGAGGTGTTTGGATGTTGCCTGATAATACTAAGGCTATGGATCTTAATATTTCTGGACGAATTATAAAATCAGATGGATATGATGTTTCTATGCAAATTGGTGTTTGGGATATCTCAGGAAAGCAGTGGATTGATAAAACTTATAAAGCAAGAGTTGGCCAAAGTTCTTATAGTAAACGCCGTGATTTAACTCAAGATCCTTATCAAAGTATATTTAATCAAATAGCAAATGATTTACAAAAGATAAAGATTGGTTATATATCTAAAGATTTAAAGCGTATAAGTGAGATTGGTGATTTAAGATTTGCTTCAGACTTAATTCCTAGTGTTTTTAATGATTACTTAGTTCAGGATAAGAAGACAAGTGTTTATAAAATCTCTCGTTTACCTGCCAATGACGATCCAATTATGCAAAGAATAGCTGATGTTAAGGAAAGGGAGCTTTTGCTTCTTGATACGCTTAATGAATATTATGCACAATTATATAGAGAAATTTCAGTTCCTTATGAAGAATGGAGAAAGTCTAATCGCCAAAATGCAATCAATTATGAAGAATTAAAACGATCAGCTAGAAAAAGACAACTACTTGGAGCTGTCGCAATTTTAGGAGGCATTATGGTTGATGGTGATAGTAATGCTAGTGGTTATGCTCAGCAAGGTCTTATGATTGGAGGAATGCAGGCTGTTCAGAGTGGTTTTGCTAAGGCATCTGAAGCAAAAATATACAAAGAATCGATGAAAGAAGGTGGAGATTCTTTTGATACTCAGGCTGAAGGTTTACTTATTGAGGTTGAAGGACAAACATTAAGACTTACTGGTAATGCACAAGAAATGTTCTTAGGCTGGAAGAAATTACTCAAACAAATTTATACTGAAGAGACTGGATTAATTCTCGAAGAAGATTCTGCACAATAGTTCTTGCTTATGAATATTAAGAAAACTGATGATTCAGTAAAAAAATCAGACGACAAAGCTAGCTCATCATTGAATATCAATAAAACAATTTATCAAGAAAAACTAGATAGAGAGAATCAAAAAAGATTTAACCCTAAGTTGGCTTTTTTTCTTAGTGGATTGTTATTGCTCTTTCTAATAGTTGTCTTTTTTATACTACCTTCCACTGTTAGTGACTATAGAGAGGAGGTCAATGATTCATCAATTCAGAAGAATTCTGAAAATTTAAAAAATAATGAATCATTTGACTTAGCTCAAAAACCTATTGCTCAGGCTCTTCTTTCTGAATTACTGGCTAAATTAGAGGATTTGAAAGTCAATGGGGTTTTATTTTGGGGAGGAAAGGATTGGAGTGATGCACTCATGTATCAGGCAGAAGGAGACGCTGCCTATACCTTGAGACAATTTAATACCGCAGTTCTAAAGTATCGTGAATCAATGCAGATTTTAATCGATCTGGAAATCAGCATACCTCAAAGATTATCATTGGCTCTCAGAGAAGCGCGTGACGCCTTATTGCAAGGAAATCAAGATTTGGCAATTCAACAATATGAGATAGCTCTTGCAATTGATGGTATTAATCTGGAGGCAAAAGCAGGGTATGAGAGAGCTTTAAAAGTAGATAAGGTTATTGAAATAATGATGCAGGCAGATATTTTTCGTAATGATGGTGAATGGAAAAATGCAATTGTGTCGTATGAAAATGCATTAATAATAGATCCAGATTGGGTCAAAGCAATCGAAGGGTTAGAAATATCAAAACAAAGCCTTGATGAAGAGCTTTTTCAAAATAGTTTATCAAGGGGTTATCAATTGATGGCAGAAGATAAATTTGAAGAAACAAAAATAGAATTTAATCAGGCATTGCAAATTAATCCTAGTTCTAAGGATGTTCTACAAGCCATTGAAGAATTGGAATTAAAAGTCAGAATGTCGAAGATTGAGTCAATACAATATGAAGCGCTAATAGCTGAAGTTAATGAACAATGGACTTTAGCAAAAAAACATTATGAAGCCATACTGAAACTTGATGCAAACATTAAGGATGCTTCTGAGAGTTTAAAAACGGTTAACCAAAGAATTTCTCTTGCTAGCGAATTAATTTTTTTTACAGCTAATGCTGATAATCTAAGTGATGATGATCTTTTAAAGAAGGCAAAAAAAACACTGAATCAAGCTAGTGTTATTAAGAAGAAAGGGCCAATATTAGTAGGTCAAATAGCAAATCTAGAAAATATTATCAGCCTTGCAAGTGTCCCTATTAATATCTTGATCCTTTCAGATGAGATGACTATTGTTACTTTATATAAAGTGGGAGAACTGGGTGTTTTTCTAAACAAAAAAATGGCACTGAGACCAGGAATATATAAGGCAGTAGGTACAAGAAACGGTTTTAGAGATGTAAGCTTGAGATTCAAAGTTCTTCCAGGTAAAAATAATCAAAGCTTTAGAATTGAATGCAAGGAAAGAGTATGACAATTATTAACATACATGAAGGCAATCAAACTAGAAAAATTAGTTCTGATAATTTTCCCATTACAATAGGGACAGATTTGAATTCTGATATTTTGATTGTGGGTTCGCTTTCGTTGGGGATAGCCATGATCATTGATTTGATAGATGATCGTTTAGTTTTGCAAAAGATTAATCCAAGTATAGATACCAAAGTAAATAATGAAGAATTTTCTGGAAATTATTGGATCAAGAATGATGATGAGCTGGTTGTATCTGATAAGCGAGTTCAATTTCAGATTTCTACTAATCAAATAATTATTAATGTTAATAATATTTCTATAGAGGATCAACCAACACAGTTTCAAAAAAGACAAAGTGAGAGTATTTTTCAAAAAAAGGCATTTCAGAGAGCTGCCATAGGAGTGTTTTTCTTAGTTGGATACTTTTTATTCTATTTGTTTACCTCTAAAGCTGTTGAAATAAGAACCATGCCAGCTGATGCTAAGGTTTCAGTCTCTGGGGGTTTTTTCCCACATTTAAAAATTAGTGGACGATTTTTATTAAGACCCGGTGAATATAGGGCTGATTACTCTAGATCAGGTTATATTCCGAACAGCTTAGATATTACAATCACTAAGGAATCCTCTCAAGTTATTGATATGAAATTAAGAAAAACACCGGGTATTGTTAGATTTATAACCCGGCCCGATGTTGTTTATGAACTGTATCTAGAAGGAAAAAGATCAGCACCATTTATTTGTGCAGATATGGAAATGTCTCAAGAGGAATGTAAAAAGAGAGGGTTTCCTTTTGGAGGCCTTTTGGAATCTGGAACAAGGGATGTTGAGTTGCGATTTGAAAAGCATTTTCCCATTAAGGAACAATTGATCATCAATGGGATGGGCGAAGAACAAGAATTCATTTTTGACCTTAAGCCTGCTTGGGCTGATGTTCAGATAGACACTAAACCAAGTGGGGCTGAAATATTCATTGATGGTAAAAATGTAGGATTGGCCCCTTTGGACCTTGATATTATAGAAGGGCAACATGCTCTTGAAATTAAGAAAAATGGGTTTAAGGATTTTTCAACTGAGATTACCGTAAAGGCGAAAGAAAATATTATCTTAGAGCCATTTAACTTAAATCTCATAGATAGCAAACTTAATATTATTTCCTATCCTAAGGGCGCTTCTGTAAATATAGATTCTATTTATCGTGGTCTAACACCTCTTGAACTGGAGTTAGAACCTATAATTTCTCATACTATCAGTCTTTCAAAGCCAGGATTTAAGACTATCAGTGAAAATATTACTCTCGACACACAAGAAGAAATCCTAAAAGAAACAAATATAGAATATGTTGAATTTGAAAGAGAGTTAAAGCCAATTTATGGCATGATGAATTTTCTCGGTACACCAGGTGCTAATTTAATTTTGGAGGATAAAAAAATTGGAACGGTTCCAATTAGTATTGATCTATTATCTAAGAAGCAACTATTACTTATTGAAAAAGAGGGATATGTTACTGAAGAATTAATAATTAATCCAACATCAGGCTATGAGCAAACTATAGCGATAAATCTTATGACTCCTGAGGAAGCTGCATTGGCAGCTTTACCAAATAAGATCAAAACAACTCAGGGCTTAGATATGAGATTGATTTATCCCGGCAATGAATTTGTTATGGGCGCACCTAGGAGAGACCAGGGAAGAAAAACAAACGAAACTGAAAGGCTAGTAAAAATTACTAGACCTTTCTATGTTGGTATAACAGAAGTATCCAATAAAGAGTTTAGAGAGTTTGAACCCAAGCATACTTCTGGTGCAGAAGTTTTTAGAGAACTATCCAATAATATGCATCCAACGGTAATGGTTAGTTGGCAACAAGCAGTTGAATATTGCAATTGGTTGAGCATTCAAGAATCTTTAGAGCCAGCGTATGAAATCAAAAAAGGTAAGTATGAGTTGAAACGACCAGTAGGCAATGGTTACCGTCTTTTAACAGAAGCAGAATGGGAATGGTTATCCAGATTTAATGGTGGTGGTGGAGAACAAAAGTATCCATGGGGCGATAGCATGCCAGTTGCAGAAGAATCTGGTAATTATGCTGATGAGTCAGCAGAAGTTTTTATGTCAAATACTCTAGGACAATACTGGGATGGCTATCCTGTCACTTCTCCTAACGGAAAGTTTAAAGCAAATTCTTTAGGTATTTTTGATCTAGGAGGTAATGTTGCTGAATGGGTTAATGATTATTATAAGGTCTATCCTCGAGATCTCAAAAATATAGTGTCAGATCCTTTGGGACCATTAGAAGGAAGTAGTAAAGTAATTAAGGGCTCAAGTTGGAGACATTCTAGTATCAGTGCTCTGAGATACTCATTTAGAGATCACGCTGTCACATCAAGATTGGATGTTGGATTTAGAATTGCACGTTATAGTGATAGGATAGAGTAGTGAATACCACTAAAATAAAATATCTTATCAAACATAAAACTGTCTTTTTCTTTCTATTTATTTCATTATCACTATTGGCTATCGCTGATGAGGATGAAAATAATAATTTAGAGAATGAGAACAGAGAAATGCAAGAAGAATTAGATCGACTTAAAGAGGTATATGAAAAAGAGAAACTCAAGGAAGAGATTGCAGAGGAAAATAAAGTGAATGCCGGTCAAGGGATGATATTTTATTCTGATACCTAAAAATTTATTATGAATAACAACAATTTATCCAAAGAATTTTTATATCAAGGTTTTGCCTTAATTATCTCCATTATTCTGGTCCATGCTTTTTATGTGTCATTGGTAAGGCCTGAAGCGGTTGAGATCATACAACAGCAACAAGCCATGATTACGCAAGATAGTAATTATGTACCTGAGCGTTCTTTCTTTGTGATTATTCGTGACTTCGAGCAAGAAGCTTGTTTTATATTAATGCTATGGGCATTTGCAATCATGGCTCTGAAAGCTCAAACATCCCTAAATGAACGAAAGCTTTTAAGGAATGATTTTATTCCTTTACAAAGAGGCCAGACTATAAAACCAGAAAATACTGATATGTATTTAAGGCAATTTGAGAATTTAGATGAATCACAACAAGAATTATTGTTACCTAGAGTTTTAAGTAATGGTTTGAAACGATTTGCCACTACCAAGAATATCCAGGATGTTTCAACTGCAACACACACAATGATTGAAAGTGAAGCTGACCGACTTGAGTCTGAATTATCAATGATACGTTATATAGCATGGGCTATACCGTCTATTGGCTTTATTGGAACAGTTAGAGGCATAGGGGCTGCTTTGTCTTTGGCACATCAAGCAGTGGATGGAGACATTAGTGGCGTTACTCAAAATCTAGGCATAGCTTTTAATTCAACATTTATCGCTTTACTTATTAGTATAGTGATTATGTTTCTAGTGCATCAATTGCAACTGCTACAAGAACGTCAAATATTCGAAACAGAAACCTATGCAGATCAAAATCTGATTACCCATCTTAAGGGTGAATAATTAGAAATCTTTATGGCAAGAAGGCAATTTAATGTTTTCAATTTGTCTTTTTTGGATGTAATGGCATGTGGTTTTGGGGCCATTATTCTTTTTTTTATGATTATTAATTCTCAGGTTAAGTCCAGAAGTAATAAAGCATCTGTAATCTTGAAAAGTCAGACTGAATTTTTAGAAGAAGAAATTGTTGATGGTCAAAAACGCATGACAAATATAAAGAATGAAATCAATAAAATAGATGAAGATAGCTCAACTATACAAGGGAGTATAGATGAATTAATGAAAATTATTGAGGAACTTACTAAAGAAATTTCATTGTATGAAAATATATCGCTAGCTTCTCAAGATAGTGTTGAAAAGCTCAAATCTGATATTAAGATCTTAGAACAAGACAGTAAGAGGTTGTCATCTGAAGCAGAAAAACAATCTCAACTAAGTGGAGATTCACCATTTGATAGAGGTGGTGAAGGACAAAGACAATATATATCTGGCTGTAAAGTATCTGGAGAGCGTGTCTTATTTTTAGTTGACTCATCCACCAGTATGCTAGCTAATTCTTATGCTAACGCTTTGCTTTTTTCTATTTATCCAGATGAAGAGAAGATAAGAGCTCCAAAATGGAGCCAGGTAGTTAAAGGCGTTGAATGGATGGCAACACGATTGAAAGGAGAATTTCAAATTTATACATTTAATGAATCGGCCCAATCAGTTTTAGATCAAAGTGATGGAGAATGGATAAAAGCTGATAGTAAAAATATAGTATCAGCCATTGATAAGTTAGCTTCAACAGTCCCTCAAGGAGGTAACAGTTTATATAATGCTTTTGAAGCCATTAATACTTTTAACAAAAAGCCAGATAATGTATTTATATTTACTGATGGGTTACCTACACTAGGATCAAGGACTCCCAAAGTACCAGTAAAAGTTTATCCTAGAGATAGGCAAAAATATTTTAATAGAGCAATTGATATTTCACCATCAATACCGATGAATGTTTTTTTATTTCCTCTAGATGGAGACCCAACAGCAGCAGCTAGTTTTATTAACTTAGCAGGGTTGAAGAAAGGATGTTTTGTTGCACCTTCCAAAGATTGGCCAACATGATGAGGAAAAGAAGAGATATGGAAACATTCAATTTATCCTTTCTGGATGTTGTCTGCTGTGGCTTCGGTGCTGTTATTTTATTGCTCGTAATTACAAAAATATATGAACCTATTACTATTCAAAAGAGCCAAGAGGATTTACAAGCATTGGTTTCTAAATTAGAACGAGAATTAGAAGTGATCAGAGGTGATTCAACAGTATTGAATCAGCAATTAACATCATCAACTACTCAACTTGCTATTAATAAGGAAAAAAAGAATAAACTCTCTGGTGATTTATCTGATATAGAAGGCCAATATAATACGACAAAAGCATTTGCAGAAATGCAATCTGGTGAGAAAAATGCCTTATTTATGATTAAGCAATCATTAACGGAAGTTATGAAAAAACTTGAGAGAAAACAGTCTTTTAGTGAAGGTAAAGCTGTGGGTATTCCAGTCGATAGCGAATATGTTATTTTTGTTATTGATAATTCTGGAAGCATGCAAAATAATGTTTGGAGTAAATTAAAAAATAGTATGGCTGATATTTTAGCTGCTTATCCAAAAGAAAAACTGAAAGGGATACAGGTACTCAATTGTAATGCCAGCTATCTATACCCTTCTTTTAAGACAGGCTGGATACCAGACACACCAGGAAACAGAAATGAGATCTTAAGAAGGTTGAATAATTGGAATGCAACTTGTGATTCCGATCCAACCAGGGGAGTTAATGAAGCAATTACTAGATATACAGACAATAAAAAAAGAATAGCCATTTGGATAATGGGCGATGATTTAGCTAATAACTTATATGATGATCCTGTAGAGGCAATAAGAAGGGTGGCATCAAAATTTAATAAAATGGATGATAAGGGAGTTCCTTTTATAAGGATACATGGCATGGCTTTTCCTAATAATGCAACTTTCAATCCAGTTGAATTCCAAAATATGTTAAGAGTTCTTGCAAGTGAGAATTATGGCGCTGTTGTTGTAGAATCATATTAATCAATTTAAAAAAAGAGTTTCTAATATCTCATGAATATATCATATGAACAATTAGAGTTTTGGGTGTTGGCTAATCCAGAATTTTCTGCTTTTGTCATGTTTGTA
>ENA-OREN01000455-OREN01000455.1-marine-metagenome-genome-assembly--contig:-NODE-455-length-61134-cov-11.538169_pt1 | contig 61134 bp, 47 predicted proteins | sample MGYA00248624_ERZ508555 | MGnify/ENA primary metagenome ERZ508555 (study PRJEB26222, sample SAMN06267773) | marine metagenome | isolation source: Saanich Inlet, British Columbia, Canada | place...
AAAAAATATAAAACAAAGGTTCTTTGGGATAAAAATGAGGTTGACTATGGTCAGTTTCATCCAAGCCTGTCGTGGTCTTTTAGTGGTAATAAATTAGCCTATGCTAAATATCATTTTGGAGAAAATCAATCTCAGGTATATGATATAAAAATTTATGATAAAGGTTCAGATAAACATTTTTGGCTTACCAAGTCTAAGCGGGCTACATACCCGATTTGGGTAGATTCTAATAAAGTGGCATATGTATCTCATTATAATAATGTGTCAAATATTTTTATTAGCAACCTAGATGAAAAAGAAGTAATAAACGTTACGGGCTTTACCGAAAATACACAAATTGCATATCTAGCAATATCACCTGATCGCGATCAAGTTGCTTTTGCAATGAACCCTGTAAATGGCAACATGGATATTTATACCATTGATCTGGAGTCCAAAGCTCTAACGCGCCTGACAGATGATTCTATGGCAGATATTTTGCCTGTATGGCATCCAAACAGTAAGTCAATTTCTTATACATCAAACGCAAATGGTGTCCCCAATATATATACAATCAATTTGAATACTAAAAAAATTACAGCTAACACTGATGCTGGAGATGGTATTTGGACCCATCAGTGGATGCCAAAAGATTCTGTGTTACTTGCAACTTCATTAGGTGATATAGATAGCGTTCGTTTAATTAAAGTTAATCCTTTTAGAACTCCAGACACGGCCCCTTTAACATTAAGAGATAATTACACCTCTTGGCTGGCGGCAGGTCCAGATGTAACCTTTGTTAATAGTAAGCCAGAAACTATTCCCGATATTTCTCAGCCTGAAAAATATAAATTCACGAAACATATGAGACCTTTGGCCAACATCATTCTACCTTTGCCAGCAGCTCCATTCTTTGCCACTGCTTTTACAGATGCCTTGGGGAAAAATATGTTTGAAATGCTTGGGTATTTAATCCCTAGTGATATGAACAAAAGCGGTTTTCAGCTTGGCTATATTAATCCAATGTGGAGCCTATTTATTTCTCGTAATATGGATTTTGCTTTTCGTCCTTATCAAAAAGCCTGGCTATTTGATTCAAAAAATGGTGTCTCTTTTACTATTAATAATCCAATTAACTTTGGAGAATATCCATCTTCAAACCATCTGTTTTATGCTGGCGCTACGATTATAAATCATAATGTAACTGTTGGTAAAAAAACGGATAAAGAAACAGGTGAATTAATTCCTCTAGATAATTCAAATTATGTAGATCTTCCAATACCTGAATCGGGGAATGATGGCTTTATCACTCTTGGATATCAATGGTTAAATCGCAGACCTCATAAAATAAATAATATTGCCCCAAAAGATGGTTTTGGTATTAGTGGCTTAATAGATTATGCAAATAAAAATCTTTTTGGTGATTTTAGCTTTACAAGGTTTGAGAGCGATGTGTTTGCCAATGTCCCCGTAAATAAGGATGGTTCTGTAGTTGCGTATTTTCGTTTAAAGTCTATGCTTGTTTCAGGAAAAACCCCTGCTCAAGAATATGTTGGTCTTACTGATGATGTGCCAATTTATCTTCAAGGCGCTGCTCCAAGTAGAGTCATACCAGAGAATCATAATCCTCGAGGTTGGTCAGGATACAGGTTGGGAGATAAGCTTCTTTTTGGTACCGCTGAATTAAGACAAGCAATGGGCCCTATTTCCTTAAACTTAATTTCAGACTTTGGTAACGCTTGGTTTTCAAATTCTGAAAAGGAAAAAATGGTAGTTACTGCAGGCTATGAACTTCGCTTTGCTCTTGGCCCCTTAATTATTGCTGGTGGCGAAGCTCAAGAGCTTGATGGCTGGGAAAATGATCACAAACCTGTTAGGTATTATAGGTTGGTCTTAACAAATCCTTTTTAGTAAAAAAAGTTTATAAAACTGAATTTGTTGCTTTCACGTTATATTAACTTGGGTGTAACCTTTGTAGGTCAATTGAGTAAATAATGATTTCATTCCACGTACCAAAGGCCAGCCAGCAACCCTTTCTAAGTGAACTCACACTTATCTAAAATCACCGCAATCGTAGGCGCCCAGTGGGGCGATGAAGGTAAAGGGAAAATTACTGATTTCTTTGCTGGTGAATCTGATTATGTTGTTCGTTTTCATGGTGGCAATAATGCCGGCCACACTATTATTGTGGATGACGTCACTTTTAAATTACATCTTATCCCTTCTGGAATTGTTTATGGAACTCCCATTAGTATTATTGGGAATGGTGTAGTTGTTGATCCCAAGGCGTTATTAAATGAAATCGCCTACGTTAAAGAAAAAGGTATTAACCCTAAGCTTATGGTTAGTGATCGAGCACATGTTATTATGCCCTATCACATTGCTTTAGATAGTGTTCTTTCTGGTCATCAAGGAGAATTAGCTGCTGGAAGTACTAATCGTGGGATTGCTCCGGTGTATGCAGATAAAATGTATCGTAACGGAATCCGTATGATAGATTTACTTGAGCCAGAAGTCTTTCGTGAAAAATTAGAAAAAGGTTATGACTTTGCTGTTGGTATAATCGTTAAAGCTCTTGGTTCGTCGTTCAATAACTCTATTGATGAAATTTTTGATACCTATATTCAATACGGTGAAGAGCTAAAAAAATATATAAGCGACACCTCCGTTGAATTGTATAATGCACACAAATCAGGAAAGTCTATTTTATTTGAGGGCGCTCAAGGAATTAGCTTGGACGTTGATCATGGTATCTATCCATACACCACTTCTTCCAATACAGCCGCTGGGCATATTTCCACCGGCACTGGTGTTAGCTTTAGAAATGTTAATCGTATTATTGGTGTTGTTAAGGCTTACTTGAGTCGTGTTGGAGAAAGTCCTCTCCCGTCAGAAATTCACGGGGGTGAGGCGGATACTCTTCGTGAAAAAGGTGGCGAGTATGGAACAACAACTGGCCGACCTAGACGTGTTGGGTGGCTTGATTTAGTACAAGTTAGGCAGGCAGTAAGAGTAAATGGCTTAACTGAAATTGCTCTCACAAAGCTTGATGTTTTGAATGGTTTTAAAGAGCTTCCTGTTTGTACTAGTTACGAATGTTCTGGAAAAATAATTAAAGAAATGCCTGCAAGCCTTGAGCAATATCGTAAGGCAACACCAATTTATGAAACATTGCCCGGCTGGGAAGATCTTCCAGAAAAAATTTGGGACAAAGGATTTAGTGCGTTGCCTCAAACTTTAAAGAATTACATTAAATTTATAGAAGCCAACGTTGACTGCAGTGTAAAAATTATTTCCGTTGGCCCTCAGAGACACGAGACAATCATTAGATAATGTCATTCACAAAGGAAATTGTTGATTTTTCCGGCCTTACTGATCAGGATATCAAAAAAAAACTTTATGAATTAAATATACCATTAACCGTTAAAGAAGCGCTCAAAATACAAAATGAAATGCTTGGCCGAGCGCCTTCTCTAGCAGAGCTTATTTTATTTTCTATTCAAGGATCAGAACATTGTAGCTATAAAAGTAGTAGAAGCTACTTAAAACAATTTACCACCGAAGGCCCCGATGTTGTTCTCGGCGCAAAAGAAGACGCTGGTGTTGTGTCTATCATAAAAGATAATTCAGGAAATCGTTGGTGTATTGTAATGAGTCATGAATCTCATAATCATCCATCGCAAATTGTTCCTTATGAGGGAGCAGCAACAGGTGTCGGTGGAAATGTCCGAGATGTTTTATGTATGGGAGCAGAGGTAATTGCCGTTACAGATTCATTTCGCTTCGGCGATATAAAAAGAAATAAGACAAAATGGATTCATGATGGTGTCGTGTCTGGAATTGCTGGATATGGCAATCCGCTTGGGATTCCAAATGTGGGTGGAGATATTTATTACCAAGAAGGCTACAATGAAAACTGTTTGGTTACCTTAGTAACGCTTGGAATTGTTAGAGAAGATCACATCATTCATTCCTATGCACCTAAAAATGCAGCTGACTTTGATTTAATTTTAATTGGCAAACCAACAGATAATAGTGGTTTTGGTGGAGCTAGTTTTGCCTCCCTAGAACTAGAAGAAGAGAAAAAAGAACAAAACAAAGGTGCCGTTCAGGAACCTAATGCTTTTTTAGAACGACACCTTTTAAAATCCTCTTATGCCCTATTTAAAAAACTTCAAAATGCAAATTTAATTAATGAAGTGGGCTTCAAAGATCTTGGCGCTGGTGGTGTCGCCTGTGCAAGCGTTGAACTGGCTGAAACATCTGGGTATGGCTCTGAAGTATGGATGGATAAAATTCATATTGGGATGGAAAACTTGCACCCCTCTGTTTATTTATGTAGTGAAACTCAAGAACGTTTTATGTGGGTTTGCTCATCAGAAATTACTCCTATGATTCTTGATCATTACAATAATGAGTTTGATTTACCTGCGGTAAGTGAGGGCGCTAGAGCTTCTGTGATTGGTAAAATTAGAGAGGATGGTCAATATATTGTTCATAATGGTGATGAAGAGATTATAAATGCACTAGCTTCAGAGGTTACAAAAGGTTTTTTGTATGATCGCCCATCAAAGCAGAAAAAAATTGAGCATAAAGAACCAACTGTTCCAGAATTTGATAATTATAATTCTATTTTATTTGATTTATTGTCTCACGAAAACATCTCAAGTAGAGAACCTGTTTTTGAACAATATGACAAACAAGTTCAGGGGCGCATTAAGTTAGAAACTGGCTACGCTGATGCGGGTGTTCTTGCGCCATTTAATTCTAAAGAGTATCCAGAAGAAATTAGAAATACTGGTATTGCACTTTCTACTGACCATAATCCTTTATACGGACTAATTGACCCTTATTGGTGTGGAGTAAATGCAACCGTTGAAGCGATGAGAAATGTAGCGGCAGTTGGCGCTACTCCACATGCCTTATCAGACTGCCTTTGTTTTGGAAATCCGGAAAACCCATCTCAAATGTGGGAGTTTACTGAAAGTGTTCGTGGTGTTAAAGAGACATGTAATACCATTACACTAAAACATAGTCCTTCGGACCCAACTCCTATAATTGCTGGAAACGTTAGTTTTTATAATGAATCAAAAAATGGAGCAATTCCACCAAGTCCTATTATTAGTTGCTTGGGGCTTTTAGTAGATGTTAACAAAGCAATCACTATGAATTTTCAAAAAAATAATTCACTAATCATTATGGTGGGTGAAAGAAAAGATGAGTGTGGTGGTTCAGCTTATTATAATCTTTATGGTGAGCTAGGAAAAAATATTCCCAGACCAGACTTAGATGAAGTTAAAAAACAGATTTTTGCCGTAACTGATTCTATTGATAAAGAAATAATATTATCCTGTCATGATATTTCAGACGGTGGTTTAGCCTTGGCCCTTTCTGAAATGACTTTTCATAATAACATTGGGTGTGATGTAAATATCAGTGGCAGAGTTTCTGATAACAAAATGTTATTCTCAGAAACTGGCGGCTTTATATTGGAAGTTCCAACAGATAGATTTAATCAGCTACAAAGTGTTTTTTCTGCTTTTGAAATAGAACTTTTCAAAATTGGCACAACTGGTGGTACTAAAATTATAATAAATAATTTAGTTAATATTGATGTTGATAAGGCAAAAGATAAGTGGCTTAATGGCCTAAGAAATAAATTATAATGAAAAAAATTGATTATAAATCAGCTGGTGTAGATATTAATGCTGGCAATGAGGCGGTCGATCTGATTAAAGAGGGCGTTGCGTCTACTTTTACACCAAACGTTCTTACAGGTCTAGGTTCTTTTGGTTCTCTTTATGACTTAAAACCAATATTAAATAAATATGATCATCCCGTAATGGTTCAAAGTATTGATGGTGTAGGAACTAAAACAATTATTGCAAGAAAAATGAATAAATTTGATACCATTGGGATTGACCTCTTAAGTGCTGCTGCAAATGATATTTTAGTTATGGGTGCAAAACCGCTTACCTTCCTAGACTATATTGCAAACGATAAATTAAAACCAAAGATTGTTGAGCAAATTGTTTCTGGTATGGTAAAAGCTTGTAGAGATACAGGCGTTTCTCTTGTCGGAGGTGAAACCGCTGAAATGCCAGATACATACTTGCCAGGCGAACATGATTTAGTTGGAATAATAACAGGAATAGTTGAAAAAGACAAAATTATCACGGGTGAAAAGATTCGCCCTGGGAATGTTTTAGTGGGTCTTCCTTCAAATGGTCTTCATACAAACGGGTATTCTTTTGCAAGAAAACTATTTTTTGATGTTGGTGGTTATAATGTTAATGACTGTCCAGATGAATTAGAAAGTTCAGTTGGCAATACTTTGCTTATGCCACATATTAATTATACAAAACATGTATTAGGAATTTTGAATGCCGGTATTAATTTAAATGGAATTATTCATATTACAGGTGGTGGCTTATTAGAAAATATTCCAAGAGTGTTGCCTAAAGGAATGGCCGTTGAAATTAATAGAGGAAGTTGGCCCTCCTTGCCTGTTTTTGATTTAATGCAATCAATCGGCAATGTTGATGAAACTGAAATGTTTCGTTCTTTTAATATGGGCATCGGAATGGTCTTTGTTGCACACCCTGATGAAATCTCTAATATTAAAAAAGCATTAAATGGTTTATCGTCAATGTTTCTACTTGGATCTGTTGTAAGCGGCAATAAAGATGTCATCATTAAGTAATATTGCCGTTATTCAATTCCCTGGCTCTAATACTGAACGTGAAACCTTTATGGCTTGTCATCGTGCTGGTCTTAATCCCGCTGAGTTTTTATGGAATCAACCTTTAAGCCAATTATCAGAGTTTAATGGCTATATAATTGTAGGTGGGTTTTCGTATGAAGATCGATCTCGAGCTGGAGTCATTGCAGCGCTTGACCCCATTATGCAACAAATAAAAGTTGAAGCAGAGGCTGGGAAACCTGTCCTTGGTATTTGCAATGGAGCACAGGTCTTGGTTGAAAGCGGGCTTGTTCCTGGATTGGAAAATAATCGTGTTGGCGTTGCACTTACAGATAATAAAAGAATTAAACAAAGTCATGTTGTAGGCGTTGGGTATTATAATACTTGGGCAAATCTTAAAATTTCAACTGATCCAAAAAGGTGTGCCTTTACTAGAACTTCTGAACCCGAAGATATTATCAAGATACCACTTGCGCATGGGGAAGGGCGCTTTGTCATTCCTGCGGAATTGTTAGAAAAAATGATTGCTAATAATCAAACTGTCTATCGCTATTGTGATGAAGACGGAAACACAATTGATGAATTTCCAATAAATCCTAACGGATCAATTTATAATTTAGCCGCTGTATGTAATCCTTCTGGAAATGTTATGGCTATGATGCCCCACCCAGAACGAACCGGCAATGGAGATGAGATTTTTTCATCCATGAAGGATTTTATTGATAACAATAATCCCACTACTTCTCATACATTAAATTTTGATCAGCAAAAGTATGAGCTTAAAAGCTATACCTCAACTGAGAACTCAGATGAATGGGTTATTGATCTAATCATTACAGACAATGGTGCAATTTCAGTTCAGAACGCTCTTGTGCGTTTAGGTTATGATATCACTTTAACTCGCCAAACACATTGGGAAATTGAAACTAACAAGTCTCCGAGCCTCGCTATGAAAAAGATAGATGCCACTGGAGAGCTCTATAATTCAAATAAAGAATTCATCACAAAAATTAATCAAAAAAAGAACACCCGGTCTTTTCTTGTGCGTCAAAAAGAAGATGTTTTAGGAAGATCAAAGTTAGAAATACTTAAAGAAAAATTTGAAATAAGTGAACTTTCTAATATAAAACGCGGTGTAATCTGGAATATAACCGTAAACAGCGGTAATTTTGAAAGTGTCATAAACGAAATTTTAGAAACTCACATACTTTACAACCCATTATCTTATGAATGTTATGAAATCAACTGAAAAATACAAAGAACGCATTAAAGCTGAATTAAACAACACTTTAACCGAAACTACTTTGGACCGTGGTAAAAAACGCGCTGGAAAAGTTCGCGACCAATATGCTCTTGGTGATAAAATTGCTTTAATTACAACAGATCGTCAAAGTGCCTTTGATCGTGTTTTAGCCTCCATTCCTTTCAAAGGGCAAGTTTTAAACCTCACAAGCGCCTGGTGGTTTGAACAAACAAAAGATATTATACCTAACCAAGTTATTAATATTCCGGACCCTAACATAACTCTTGCAAAAAACTGTGAAGTTTTTCCAATTGAGTTTGTGGTCCGTGGCTATATAACTGGAAGCACGAGCACTTCACTCTGGACTGTCTATAATAATGGAGACCGTGAATATTGTGGCAATATCTTAAGCGAAGGACTAGTAAAAAATCAAAAGCTTGATTCAAACATGCTAACACCTACAACCAAGGAAGAACATCATGACCGCCCTATTGCTCCAAACGATATAGTTCGCGAAGGTTGGATGACTCAAACAGATTGGGAATATTGCAGCCAAAAAGCTTTGGAGCTCTTTGAATATGGACAAAAAAAAGCAGCAGAAAACGGGATGATATTAGTGGATACAAAGTATGAAATGGGAAAAGCCGAAAATGGGGAAATTGTACTAATTGATGAAATTCATACACCAGACTCAAGTAGGTATTGGATTGCTGAAACATACAATGAACGCATGGCTTCAGGAAATGAACCTCAAAATATTGATAAAGAATTTTTAAGATTATGGTTCGTAGACAATTGCGATCCATACAACGATGAAGTATTGCCAGCGGCTCCAGAAGATTTAATTGTTGAGCTATCAAGTCGTTATATTTACTTATATGAAACAATTACAGGACAATTATTTCCATTCCCAGAAACTGGAGAATCAGTAATAGATAGAATAAATAAAAACTTAAGGAATGTTTTATGAAAGCCATTATTATAATGGGCTCAACTTCAGATGAGCCACATGCAAAAAAAATAACCGATAAGCTTGATGACTATAATATTAATTGGGAGCAGCACGCTGCCTCAGCCCACAAACAACCTTTAAAGGTTTTAGAAATTTTACAAGAAAATGAAGAAGCTGAAAATATTGTTTATATTACAATTGCTGGCAGGTCAAATGCCTTGTCTGGCTTTGTTGCTGCAAATTCAAACTTCCCAACGCTTGGGTGCCCTCCCTTTTCAGATAAAGCTGATATGCTTGTAAATATTCACTCAACTTTACAAATGCCGAGTAACACGCCCGTTCTTACTGTTATTGATCCTGGCAATTGCGCACTAGCAGTGAAAAGAATTTTAGGTGTCTAATCATCAAATAAATTCAATTTCCCCTCTTGATGGACGGTATAAAAATAGCTTAGAACCCCTATCTGAGTATTTCTCTGAAAAGGCCCTTATGCAATATCGATTAATGGTTGAAGTTGAATACTTGATTGCACTTGGAAAAGAAAAACAAATCAAAGAGCTTCAAAGTTTTTCCGAAAAACAAAAAATAAATCTTAGAAAACTTTACAAAAATTTTAACGATGAAGATGCAACAAAAATTAAAAAAATAGAAAAAACTACAAAGCACGATGTTAAGGCGATTGAATATTTATTACAAAGCAAGCTTCCGAAAAAAAATCACCCGTGGATACATTTTGCGCTCACATCTGAAGATATAAATAATCTCTCATATTCACTTATGTGGAAAGATGGAATTAAAAATGTATATCTTCCCTCTCTTCTTAAAGTTAGAAAAAGCCTTAAAAGCTTAGCAAAGAAATACAAAAGAGTAGCTATGCTTTCACTAACCCATGGCCAAGCAGCAACACCAACAACCTTTGGAAAAGAGCTCGCTGTTTTTGTTGCCAGACTAGATAGACAAATTGATCAAATAAAAGCTCATAAGCTTTTAGGTAAGTTTGGAGGAGCCACTGGAACCTGGTCTGCTCAAGTTGCTGCATATCCAAAGGTAAACTGGGTAAATTTTTCAACAAAGTTTATTAGGGTCATTGGCTTAAGTCCAAATATGATAACAACCCAAATAGAACCTCATGATAGTGTTTCCGAAAGTTTCCATCAAATAATTAGGGTGAATTCAATTTTAACTGATTTATGTCGTGATTTGTGGTCTTATATTGGACGAAATATTTTAGTACAAAAGAGAATTGCAGGTGAGGTTGGATCTTCTACGATGCCTCATAAAATAAATCCAATCCAATTTGAAAATGCTGAGGGAAACATGGGACTCTCTAATGCGCTATTAATTCACTTATCTACAAAACTACCTATCTCAAGAATGCAACGCGACTTAACTGACTCCACAACATTACGCAATCAAGGTGTCGCTTTAGGGCATTCCTATTTAGCCTTAATTAATATATTAAATGGATTAAGTAGAATTAATTTAAATAAGTCAAAAATTAATTCTGAGCTTAATGAGCACTGGGAAGTTATTGCAGAGGCCGTTCAAACAATACTGCGTAAAAATGGAAAAGCGGATGCCTATGAGCAATTAAAAGCTCTTACTCGTGGTAAAAAAATTAACCAAAAATTGATATCGGAGTTTGTTTCAGGGCTTGCTATTCCAATTGAAGACAAAGAGACTCTTTTATCTCTAACCCCTGAATCTTATATAGGAATTGCTCCTCAACTAGCTGAGATGCTATAATGTGTGGAATAGCTGGAATTTTTTCTCAAAGACCTGTTGCTTCAGAACTCTATGATAGCATAATTCACTTGCAGCATCGCGGTCAAGATGCTGCGGGCATAATGACATATGATAAACGCATGCATAAAGAAAAAGGTATGGGGCTTGCAAAAGAAGTCTTTAATAAAGAAAACCTTCAACTTTTAAAAGGGAATATAGGTATTTCTCATAATAGATATCCTACACATGGGGGTTTTAGCCATGGCGAAGTTCAGCCCTTTTGGACTTCTGTACCGTATGGAATTGCTTTAGCCCACAACGGAAACTTAACAAACTATGAAGACCTCGCTAAAGAAGTAACTAAAGAAGAAACTCGATATTTAAATACAACGAGTGATTCTGAAGTGCTTCTCCATTTGTTTGCCGATCATTTACATCAGGATGCTCCTCCTCAAAATAGCGAAGACTTTTTTAATCTGCTTTGTGAGGCGGTAACTTCAATTTTTAATAAGGTTAAGGGAGCTTATTCTGTAACTTCTATAATTATTGGTAAGGGCCTTGTTGTGTTTAGAGATCCTCAAGGAATTCGTCCTCTTGTTAAAGGCGAACGTTTAAATAAAAATGGTAAAAAAGAGTATATTTTTGCATCTGAAAATACCATGTTTTATCCGCTTGGCTTTAAGCCTAAGGGTACTGTACTTCCCGGTGAGCTCATTTATGTTGACGAAGAAGGGCGTGTTTTTAGCAAGCGTCTAATTAAAAAAGATTTTAACCCCTGTATTTTTGAATATGTTTATTTTGCAAGACCCGACGCAACACTTAATGATGTGAGTGTTTATAGGTCTCGTTTAAGAATGGGTCAAAATTTAGCGGCCGCATGGAGAAATAAACATCCAAATAAAACTCCAGATATTGTAATCCCCGCGCCTAGCACCGCAAATACCTCCGCTCTTTCTTTTGCTCATGAGCTTGGTGTTCGGTATTCTGAAGGTTTGTATAAAAATCATTTTATAGGAAGAACCTTTATAATGCCTGGGCAAGAAGAGCGTAAAAAATCTGTTCGATATAAACTTGTACCGCAAGAGTTAGAAATCCGCGATAAGAAAGTAATGATAATGGATGACAGTATCGTGCGCGGAAATACTAGTCGTGAAATTGTAAGAATGTTGCGTGATTTTGGCGCGAAAGAAGTCTATTTCACAAGCGCCTGTCCACCTGTAAAATCGCCATGTTTTTACGGTGTAGATATGCCGACAAAAGATGAGCTAATTGCAGGAAGCATGAGCGAAGAAGAAATTGAGACTTACTTAGAAGTTGACGCTTTATTGTATCAAAACATTGATGACCTGGTAGAGGCGGTAACAAGAAGAGGTGACCATTATATAGACAAACCCTGCATGGCCTGTTTGGATGGTAATTATATTGCTAATGATATCGATGAAAACAAAATTAAAGAAATGGAAAAGGTTCGCAATGGAGACCGAACAAATAATATATAATCATTTATCCTTTTCAAGGCTTTAATGTTAATAAATAAAATTTTAGTTGTTGGTTCTGGAGCTAGGGAGCATGCTATTGTTAAGGCAATTGATAGGTCTAAGCACAGAAATGAAATTTATTGTGCTGCCTCTAGTTTTAATCCTGGAATTTCGGAGCTAAGTAACGAACTGATTATCCTAGATATAAACAATCCTGATATTATAGTAAAATATGCTAATGAAAAAAATATTTCATTATGTATTATTGGTCCCGAAAATCCATTGTCTAATGGAGTAGCCGATGCTCTTTCAAATGATGGTGTGAAAGTTGTTGGTCCAAAAAAAGAACTTGCCATGCTCGAAACATCAAAAGCCTTTACTAGAGATCTTTTAAATGAGTATAAAATACCCGGCTCTCCTATATATTCACGTTTTAAAAATTTAAAAGGGGTGTCTACTTTTTTAAAAAAATTAGGTGAAAATTATGTAGTTAAATATGATGGGCTTGCTGGCGGGAAAGGTGTAAAGGTAAGCGGTGAACATTTACATTCTCACAGCGAAGCAATAGACTATTGTAACTTTCTTATTAAGCAAAACAATGAATTTGTAATTGAAGAAAAATTTATTGGAGAAGAATTTTCACTGATGAGTTTTTGTGATGGAAAAACATTAAAACATATGCCCGTCGTTCAAGATCATAAACGCGCCTACGAAGGTGACACTGGTCCAAATACTGGCGGGATGGGAACCTATACCGATAAAGACCATTCTCTCCCTTTTTTAAATAAAAAAGACCTCAAAGAAGCAAGAGATATTAATATAGCTACCTCTAAGGCTATTAAAAATAAATGCGGAAAAGGGTTTAAAGGTGTTCTATACGGTGGTTTTATGGCAACCAGTTCGGGCGTTAAGTTGATTGAGTATAATGCACGTTTTGGTGATCCTGAAGCAATGAATGTTTTGTCTTTGTTAGAATCTGACTTTGTTGAAATATGTATAGCTATTGCTGAGGGGAACCTGAATGAGATTGATGTAAGTTTTCAAAAAAAAGCTACTGTTTGCAAATATGCTGTTCCTGAAGGCTATCCTGATAATCCTGTAAAAGGAGAGCCAATTGATGTATCTAATATTGACAACTCTGATGCTTTATTTTTTGCATCAGTGGACTATAAAAACGCCTCGCTCGTTGAGTCCGGCAGCAGGGCGGTTGCGGTAATTGGTGTAGCAAACTCAATTGCTGAGGCCGAAACCATTGCAGAAAAAGAAATATCAAGTATAAAAGGGCCTCTTTTCCATCGTTCAGATATTGGTAAAAAGAGTCTTATTCAAAAAAGAATTGATCATATGATGTTGCTAAGATGATAAAACTAGGCGTGTTGGGCTCAACAAAAGGAACAGATCTACAAAAAATTATTGAAACAGAAAAATTAGGCCAATTAAAGGCTGAGCTTTCCGTCGTGATTTCGAATAAAAAAGATGCTTACATACTTGAAAGAGCAAAAGCGTATAATATTCCCGCTATTCATATTTCTCTGAAAAACAAAACAAGAGAAATGTTTGAGAGTCGAGTTACTCTGGCTTTAGAAAAATATCATGTTGATTTAATTTTGTTAATCGGATTTATGAGGATTTTATCAGCTGAATTTTGTCAAACATGGAAAAATAAAATTATTAATGTTCATCCGTCACTTTTACCAAAATATAGCGGTGGAATGGATTCAAGCGTACACGAGCAAGTATTAAAAAGTAAAGACATAGAAAGTGGCTGTACGATTCACTATGTAACGGAACAGGTTGACGCTGGTCAAATTATAATGCAAAAAAGATGCCAAATAGAAAAAAATGAAACTGTTGAAACACTAAAGTCTAAAGTTCAACAACTTGAGGGCGAGGCCTTTGTGCAGGTCATTAATAAATTAGGTAAACAAACTTTATCTCAATAGAATAGGTAAGTAACGATGAATAAAAAAGAGGTAATAAATAAAATTAATGAATTCCAAAAAAACACTATGACTGATAATCTTGGAATTGAAATCACTGGTTTTGGAGATCAATTCATTTGTGGGAAAATGCCTGTGGACAAGAGAACAAAACAACCTTTTGGCCTTTTACATGGTGGAGCAAGCGCCGTTTTATCGGAATCATTGGGTAGTATTGGCGGGGGCATGCATGTTGATCTTAAAAAACAATCAGTTGTTGGAATAGAATTAAACGCTAGTCATCTAAAATCTGTTTCATCTGGCTGGGTTTATGGCAAAGCTACAGCTGTAAGAATAGGAAATAAAATTCAAGTGTGGGAAATTGATATTACTGATGAAGATGAAAATAAAATTTGTAAAGGACGATTAACCTTAGCCGTTATTAATAAAAAATGATTAAACAACTTCAATTAAATAGAAATCATATCAAAATAGAGAGAGCTTTGATATCTGTTTTTGATAAAACTGGTGTCGTTGAACTAGCAAAAACGCTTGAAGAAATGAATGTTGAGATTTTATCTACTGGGGGTACTTATAAAGTTTTGCAGGAAGCTAGTATTAAAGTTGTTGATGTAAGCGAATACACCAAGTTTCCTGAAATTATGAATGGTAGAGTAAAAACAATCAACCCTCTTATTGGTGGTGGTTTGTTGGGGTTACGAGACGAGCATGAAAATGATGCTAAAGAAAATAACATACAATGGATTGATCTGGTTATATGTAACCTTTATCCCTTTGCGGAAGCAACTTCAAAAGAAAATTGTGATGAAGCGCTCGCGCTTGAAAATATTGATATTGGAGGTCCAACAATGATTCGTGCTGCAGCCAAAAATCTTGGCTGGGTATGTGTTGCTGTAGATCCAAATGATTATACAAACATTGCAGACGAGCTTAAAACAACTGGAAAAATATCGTTTGAATCAAGAAAATCTTTTTCAGCTAAAGCTTTCGGGCACACAGCTAAATATGATACAATAATTCATAATTATTTTAAAAGCGAAAAACTATCAGAGGATTTTTCTTTGACCTTTACAAAGCACTCTGATCTGCGTTATGGTGAAAACCCTCATCAATCAGGTGCTGCTTATAAAGTTTCTGATGGTAAAGATTATAATATTTTAAATGCACACATTCGTCAAGGTAAAAAATTATCGTATAATAATATTATGGATGCAGATGGCGCTCTTGCGTGTGTTAAGGAATTTGATAAGCCAGCTTGTGTAATTGTAAAACATGCCAACCCTTGTGGCGTGGCAATTGGAAAAAATATTTTAGAAATATACAGTCGTGCTTTTAAAGCCGATTCTTTATCTGCCTTTGGTGGCATTGTTGCCTTTAATCGAAAATGTACAAAAGAGGTTGCCCAAGAAATAACATCTGTGTTTGTTGAAATTGTTTTGGCTCCCAGTTTTGAGGTGGAAGCATTAGAAATATTTAAAAAGAAAAAGAATCTTCGAATTTTAGAAATTGGAGATTTTTCAAAACGCACTTCTAAATTAGAAGTTAGAAATATTGACGGCGGAATATTAGTTCAAGAGGTTGATACAAAAATATTATATGAAAATGATTTACAGATTGTAACTGCAAAAAAACCAACAAAAAAAAATATAGAAGACGCCCTTTTTACTTGGAAGGTTTTGAGACATGCAAAATCCAATGGCATCCTAATAGCTAAAGATGGAGCGACTGTTGGCTTAGGTGCGGGACAAGTAAGTCGTGTAGATGCAGTTCATATGGCGCTAAGAAAAGGTGGCAAACTAGTTAAGGGTGGCGTTTTAGCCTCTGACGCTTTTTTCCCGTTTCGAGATAGCATTGATGCAATAAAAGATTCAGGAATAAGTATGGTTATGCAGCCTGGTGGCTCCATTCGAGATCAAGAAGTAATTAATGCCTGTAATGAATATGGAATTTCAATGGTATTTACAGGTACAAGATGTTTTAAACATTAAATTAAAAGAGAGATAATTAATATTTATAATTATCTCTCTTTTTTAATACTTCTAACTCATAATAAACTATTTTTTTCTATACATAAAAAAAAGAGATGCAAAAACAATCCATATTCCATTTTCAACATAGAATGCTCCGACTAATGGCAAAACCCCAGAAATCACATGATATATGTTCAACAATACCGGAACCAAAGCTAGCGCAGTATAGGTCATTGCAATCTTGTCTAAGTCTTCTGGCATCCAAGTCGTTAATAAAAAAGTTAATAGTGCGAAAAGAGCTTGGCCCATCATTGCAAAATGAAAAATTGGAGCAACCTCTTTAGTGTAGGTCATGCCAAAACCTTCCATCATCGCTTCTGGTGCAAAAACTCCACCTAAAATCATAAGGGCCATCAGTCCCGCATAAATTCTTAATAATAATTTTATATTCATTTTTTTGTAATCCTTTCGTTTGGTTTTGTATTTTTTATAGAAGCCTCAGCTTCAATTTCAACTAAATAACCTTCACCTATCAACCCCGCCTTAACCATTGTATTGACAGGGTTAATACCTTTAAAACGTTCCCCATGAACTGCTGCGATTCGTTCCCAATCTGATATGTTTTTGATGAAAACTCTTGTTCGAATAACATCTTTTAATGTTCCGCCTAAAGATTCAATTGAAGCTTCAATCTTATCAAGAATAAAATGTGTTTGTGCTGTAGCGTCTTGTCTGCCAACTAAAATTTGACCATGTGTAGCTGTGGTACCAGAAACTAAAACACGATTTTGAAACTTTAATGCTCTTGAATAACTGGCCATTTTTTCCCATTTTGTATTACTTGAAACAGTGCTTATTCCTTTTATATTCTCCTTCAATTTAAACACGTTGGGTAATTTATCAACATGATGAGAAAGATCTCCCGATGCTGTAAGATATGGTGGCTTACGATACTCATCTCCACAGTTTCCTGGAATAGTGCTTAGCTTATTTTGTGCGTTATTTATTTTATTTAAATCTTCATCGGATATTTTAAGCTTTAACATTCTAAAATTGTCTTTGAGGTGCTCACTTTTTCCTAGCCGTGCCCCAATAATAACAGCAGCAACAAAAGGGTTTTGAAGGCAGTATTTTGTGGATATGTTTGCAATTGATACGTTATGTGCGTTAGCAATTTGTTTTATAACCTTTAAAAGATTTTGATAAACATCCCATCCGCCAGAAATATCAATGAAGCGTTTATATTTCATCTCTGACCATGTGGTTAAGCCTTCCTTCTCAGGCTCTTTTTTCCCCAACCATTTGTCAGTTAAAAATCCACCAGCTAAGGATCCATAAGCTAGCAATTTTACGTCATATTTTTTGCAAACATTTTTCATTTGCTCATCACTTCCTCTTCGGTCTAAAAGTGAATAGCTGATTTGATTGGTGATTATAGGTATCCCTGATGCACATGCTATCCTTAAGTGCTGCGGGTCAAAATTAGTAACGCCTATATTTTTAATATAGCCTTCTTCTTTTAGTTCTTTCAAATAAATCAACGCATCAATCCAGCTGGGGTCAAGATAATTCCAAGTATGGTATTGCATAAGGTCAATAGAGTTTTGCTTCATTCTCTTTAATGATCGCTCAACTGCTTTTTTAACAGTCGCCTTTGTTATCTTGCCCGGCTTTGGAACCCATTTTGTAAACAGCTGAGCCGGCTGTTTTAGCTGAAAACCTTTCAAGGCTCCGGCAATAACTTCACTGCTTCCATAATGGTCAGCCATGTCAAAGCTGCTAATACCTGCCTTAATATATGGTATCATTTCTTCGGCGGTTTTTTGAGGGTCAAGCTCTCCCGTTTCTCGTTCCATATCAGCGACTTGCCAAAGCCCTGTAACAATTTGTGATATTCTAAGGCTTTGGGTTAATTCTATCGTGTTCTTCATTCTTTTGGTAGTCTATTAAGGTGGGTATAGTCACCATTTCTTTCTTTGCCTATTTCTTTCCATTTTATAAAAAATAAAACACTTCCAACAATCATGACAATTAGCCAAACTGGAGTAGAGTGAAAATACCAATGAGAAACGTTAGATGTTATGTCTTTGTAAGTATGAACTAACAAAAAAAGGCTTAAAAAAAGACTTCCAGCAATGCCAATTATCAGCTGACTACTTCTTTTCTTAAATATTGATATTTCTGCTGCAAGAGAAGGGTTAACAGTGGGAAGCGTAATCAATGTAGTACACATTAATAAAAAATTTACCATCATGGACGTCACCATGATATCAATGCCCAAGAAAAAATCTCCAGCAAAATGTGAGCCTAAAACCCCTATGCTTGCCATCGAGCCCGCAACTATTAATGATATGTGGGGGGTTGCGTGTCTATGATGAATCTTAGCTATCTTTGATGGAAAAATTCCATCATCGGCCCAAGCAAACATTAGCCTAGATACGGATAGTAGCATCGCAGGTAGATCGTTAATTAATGCAATTGCTGCGCCTAAAACTATTGCAACCCCCAACCAAGGTGGTAAAACATAGCTTAATAGTCCTGGGGCGCTTATATCTTTAACCTTAGACTCTTCAGCAATAAAACTCCAGGGAACGGTATGATAAACAGCTGAGCTAAATAAAAAATAAAATGAACCTACTAATACTATTGAAAGTATAATTGCCTGGGGTAGTGTTTTAGTCGGGTTTTTAGCTTCGCTTCCAGCTTGCGCGATTGAATCAAAACCAATAAAGCTTGAAAAAAGTAGGGCTGCGGCTGATAAAAATATACGCCAATCAAAATCTATATTCGTTTGCGGATAAAAAACTCTATTCTCTTTAATCTCTAGTGCTTTAATAAAGTCATCCGTGTTGTGATAAAAACCTGCAACAATTACAATAAATCCTAAGGCGAACATCAAATACATCATTGGTAGCAATATTTTTTTATACGATCTAGTCCCTTTTATATTAATATATACAAATGTCCATATAAGACTCAGAGCTATGCCTATTCGTATAATAGGTAATTCCAAAATTGTTGAAATTTTGAGCCAGCCAAGCCCTATTGAAACATCGCGTATAAATGCTACGCTGATATATGCTATAACACCAATAACGATTGACAGTCCAAACCATTGCGAAAAGCTTGCAATAAATCCTAGATAGGGATTTAGGCCTCGACTAGCATAAATATAACTTCCGCCCGCTCTAGGCATAGCCGATGATAAAATTCCATAAGCTAGGGCTGCAAACAATGCTGGTATCATCGCAAAGATGAAAGCCGGAAGAACATACGGTCCAATGCCAGGTATATTGCGTTGAATCATAAAAGGAACAACGTTGATTGATGCTCCTAACATCGAACATATTCCTGTTGCCATTAGCGTTACCAACCCAAGGTTTCTCTTTAATTTTTTATTATTTTCTGGCATATGCTTAGTTATTTATAGATTTACAAACTATGCTAATATTGAGGAACGCTTGGGTCAATTATTAATGACCACTCTTGAATGCCACCCTCTAAGTTTGCAACGTTGTATCCAAGCGGTTCAAGGTATTGACAAACCTGAGCGGACCTAACGCCTGAATGACACATCACTACAATTGGCGTTTTTTTATCAAGCTCTTTGTGTTTGTTTACAATACTACCAGTAGGAATGTTTTTATGTGGATCTATTTTTGCATATAAAATCTCATTTTCTTCTCTTACGTCTAATAATGTGAAGTTCTCTTTGCTCTCAAGCTTTTCTTTTAATTCTGTTACGGTAATGCTTTTCATTTAATAAAGCCTCTATTTTTTAAAAAAAAATATTACATTCCAGTAACAAACTTCTGAAAAATTTTATGAAAACAAAACTTATTCTTTTAACATTATTTTTGGTTTTTGCGGCTTGTTCTAATGGTGGAACGATCAATGAAAAAAAAACAGTCAAACCTCGATACTATATTCCAAATGAAGAAATTCAAACAATAATCGGCGTCAACAATGTATATGATATTGTTTCTCGATCTCGACCTGTCTGGTTAAGAGGTCGAGGGGCTGAGCCCTCTGTTTATATGAATGGTATTCCAATGGGCGGGCTCGACGCTTTAAGCAGCATATCAGTTAATATGGTTAAAGACATAAAGTTTTTAACTCCTTCTGAAGCCACAACAATGTATGGAACCAATAATATGGGTGGCGTTATTGAGGTTCGCACGAAATAATTATTTTGAATGCTTCAATTATTGCTATGATTTTATGTAAAATCACACTTTAATTTTGGGAAATTAATAATGACTTTAATCATTGCAATGGCGGCCTTTATTTTAGTAACAACATTGTTTATTCTTGATGCAAGCAAAGATCAAAATCTGTCCAGCGAGGTTTCAACTTTTTTAAAACCTTTTTTTGCTGAAACAGTTGTAAAACAAAGTTTTAGCTCTTCACCCGATCTAGTTTGGGGCACACTAACAAAACTTTCAGATTATAACTTTTGGTTCCCTGGGGTACTAAGGCTGTTGCCTGTTGTTGAAACGGACCGTTATGTTCATCATTATTCTTTTGACCAATTTAAGTTTGTCCCTGGCGCTGAAATCCGCCTTCGTCCTTTTAGCCTTTCTCCAACTTTTAAAGGTCAAATAACTGCCATAGAAGATAACAAGCAATTAGCCCTGGAGATGCGCTATAGCCCCATACATAAAGAAACTGTTATTTTCAATCTTGAGCCAACAACTGAAGGTACTTCCGTAACTTGCAGGCGTACTAGTCGAGGGGTTTTTTCCTGGATGACCTTATGGGGGTTTTCAAAACACAAATCCAAAATTTTAGATAATCTAGGTTATTTTATTCCTGAACAAATAATTGAAGAAAAAGCTGACACCTCTGAATTAAAAGATAGCGGGCCTCGATATAGCAGGGAGGCAATTATTGCAAGAGGTGTACAAGCTGGACTCGACGGTAATATGGATCTAATAAATGCTATTCCAGATAAACCAACTAGGGGGATGGCTAAAGCCATGCTTGTTCAGTCAAAACGCAAGGGTAGTGTTATGCCTGAACATCTCGTAAAGGCTCTTTCCGAAGAACCATCCGAAGCTTCAACCATAAATAAAAAAGCTCCACCCAAAAAAACGGGCGGCGGCTTACTCCCTGAATTTAAAAACACAGACGATCTTGTTGCATACGTTGTAAACAAGGCTCTTGATGGAGACGACGAACCAATCAATGCTGTTGCGGATAAGCCAACTAGAGGAAAAGCAAAAGCAATGATGGTTAAAATTAAACGTGGTTCGGTTGATCGCCCTGCTATGCCTGAACTCTCTACTGATGAAAGCTCTCCAGCAAAAGTTGATGCGCCCCCTGCTAAAGAAAAGCCAACAGAAGGATCTTCAAACAACAAAGAGACCGACGAAGCTTTAATTGAACGTTTAATTACTGCTGGGGTTGAAGGAAATATGGATGAAATCAATGCCCTTGAAAACAGAGTGCTTCGTGGGAAAATTAAAGCTGGTATTGTAAAAGCAAAAAGGGCTAAAAAATAATTATATATACTTCTAAAACCTAAAAGTATAATTAATCTTTAGTGCGCTTACCTTAGATTTTGTAACCAAATCAAAGTCGAAAATTTGATCTCCGATACTTGTCCAATTATGTGTATAAACTAAATAGAATTCACTGCCAGGACGAATGGTGTGTTGAAGCTTCGCAAATAATCCCAAAGCTTTTGACACATTATCATATTGAATATTATTAAAGATAGCTGTTCTTGGTGTTGGATATACGCCAAGCTCAAGGGCATATAGCTCTGTGTCAAAATCATTGTCACTAAAAGTAACACGATTTTTTTCATATTCAGTTTGAATATTAAAACCAGAAAATGGCTTTAGTGATAATTGTGTTTTTATTGTTTGTTTTTTTCCACTCCAAAAGTCTCCTGTTTGGTATTCTATCTCTGTTGAGATCATTCTTTTTTCAGATGTTTCAACTTTAAACTGAAACTCTGTACTATTATATTCTTCTACTGGAATTGTTATGTCTTCATAAATAGCAAAGGGCTTATCTAGGTATTCGCTCAACCTAACAATTTTTACCCCTATTTCATCTTGACTTTCAAATCGAATATTAAACGGCGTTAAGGTTGTTTCTTTTTTGAGCATACGATCATTTAAATCTGTCATATACTCATATTGGACTCCTATCTCAATTTGTCTTATAAGCTTTATACTTTTTGGTCTTGGGTGATAACTAAAACTCGGCTGAACACGCTTAAATCCATTACGTCGGCTAAACCCTACTGCTGGATTATAGCTTTCACCAAACTCTCTATATGAAACATGGGTTCTAAATATATCGTTTGGATAGTTTAATCGAAGTCCTCTGGTTGAAAGATCTTTAAATTCAAGGTTTTGTTCGTTGATTGGGGCAGTATGAAATACAGTAAACGCTTGAAAGTGAAGATTTTTATCGCCCATAAATTCAGAAGTTTTTAAGTCGAGGTCTACACCATATAAGCTTTGATCTAAGCTTGTAGAGTCTTTTTTTCCACTTTTTGAGGACCTGTCTGTATAAACCATCCCAAAATAAGATTGTTTAAAAAAGGCTCGCTTTACTCTAGCTACAGTAAAATTTTCTGCCAAAATATCTCCGGTTTCTTTTGTGCTTGCGCGAATAAAACCAAGCTCATATGAACCAAGCTGACCAGAAAGCCTAGCACCATAATTAATTGGGATTTGTTGGCCTTCAGACATTCCAATGCGACGACTAAAAAAGGGCGTTACATCGTTGCGTGATGCAAAAGTATATACACCTGCCCCTTCGAGAAAAAATCCTCTTTTTTCAGCATATCTAAGTGGAAATCGTGTCAAGTTTACACGCCGTTGGTCAACCTCAGCTTCCGCAAAGTCGGTATTATAAGTTAATGACCCTTTCAGTCCTGAAGTAATGTTTAGGGAAAGATCAACTCCAATATCTCTTGAGCTTTTTTCCCCGTTGCTTTCTTCTGTCGGCATTGCTCGTTTATTCATACTTATGTATGGTTTTAATTCAATACCTTTACCGTGCGTTAGGTTTTCTAACCCCTTTAGGAGACCTGCATGTATTGGTGTCGTTAGTTGTTTATTTCTCTCATAACCTGACCATTTAGAATCTTCGTTCTTTCTCCGCACTGTACGTTGAAAATTTATTCCCCATGTATTAAGATTTGGATTAAAATTTAAGGTACGAAAAGGAATTTCAACTTCTACAGACCAACCTTCCTCTGTAACAACCACCCTTGCATCCCAAATGCCATTCCAGTCCTTATTTTTTCCCCACGCGCTTCCGGTAATAAGACCGTCACCCATAAGTCCCGCTGGATTGACTTCAAAAAAATATCCAGTTCTTCCATCAAGGAAGGTGTCCAAAATCCACATAAATCTATCATCCGTACGCAAGCTTTGGTCTCTTCTTTTTTGATAAGCAAGAATTCCGCTAGGATCACTATCAAACAACATCGCTCCTATATAAAGATTCTCATCATCATAAATAACATACACCTCTGTTTTTTCAGAGCTTGGTGCTCCTTCAGTCGGATCTCGTTGAATAAAGTTTGTTGCTGGAGAGACTAGCCGCCATTCGTCTTCATTTAAAATTCCATCTAAAATGATTTTACCCTGATCGATTTTCGTTGTATGAATTGTTCGCTTTTCTTTTAAAATCGTTTCTTGTGAATTAAGAAAGCTATGAAAGAAAAAGAGGGGGAAAATAATAACTGCTTTTATTGGGGGCATTTTTTCGCAGTCCTTATAATTTTATATTGATATTGATAGATAGCTGCTTTTTCATCAACTGGAACGATTTTTTCTTGTGATAATTTTAATTCTTCTTTTGCATTATGAAATAATCGAACACCAGACCCAAAGAGTAGTGGATGAGGTGTTAAATACAAATGAGTTAGCTCATTAAAAAACTTTGCGTTTGTTCTCCCCCCGCCCGCAACAAAACACTTTTTTGAAGATATTTTACTTAAAACTTGTTTCGCTACGTCATTTCTATGAATAACAATTACTTTTCTATTTTTTAATTCAGTTTTTATACAAGACCAAGTGTTAGAGCCCATGATGACAGGGAAGCCCATTGTTTGCTTCTTAAAGAGCCACAAATCTTTGGTCCAAGAGGTTATTTCATTTTCTTGCCTTGCTATAAAACCGTCTTGAGTCACGGCGGCAATAAGAATCACATCCATATTAAAAAATTATAATGTTCCAGCTGATACCATGTATAGTTTCTCGGGGTCGACGTGGTTTTTTATCGCGGTGTTTACTTCAGAGAGTGAAATCGCGTCAATTATCTTTGGGTATTCATCAAGATATAAAAGATCTCTTCCTTGCTCCGCGTTTGACAAAATTTTTGATGTCAAGCCTGAGGTTGAATCCATACTAACTTTGTAAGAACCGTTTATCGTTGTCTTTTTTGCAGAAAGCTCTTCCTCAGTTACTCCTTTGTCAAACCATAAATTAATTTGATCTTTGGTTGCCCCTACTCCTTTTTTTAAAATATCTGGAGAAAAAGTGCCCCAAGTGCTCCAATAGCCATCTGCTCCAAAGCTAACCCCCGAAATTGAACTTCCTATTCCATAAGTAAGCCCCTGCTTATCTCTTACCGTTTGCATTAATCTTGCAGAAAAGTTTCCACCTAAAATATAGACGCCCAACATAAGTGGATAATAGTCCTTGTGTTCACGATTAATGCCTATTGATTGGCCAATATAAAGATCTGCGCTTGTTTTATCTTGAACTTTAATTGTTTGAGAGCCTTTTTTTGGTTTTATCGCTTTTTCTGTAATTTTTGGAATATTTGTTTTTTTATTCTTCCAGTCCTTCATTGCTTCGAGCAAAAGCCCGTTGAGAGCTTCTGCCTTTACGTCTCCTGCAGCTGCAATCTTAATAGAGCCAAGACCGTAATGTTCTTTATGAAAAGCAAAAAGATCTTTTACTGAAGCTTTTTTTACAGACTCGACTGACTCATCAATGGTTGCTTGATAATTTGGGTGGTTTCTAGGAAAAAGTGTTCTTAAAAACTGTATCATTGCTAGCTTTTTAGTGTTTTCTTTATCTCTAATAAGGTTTCCAGAAATTCTGCCTTGAAGCGTTGACAGTTCCTCTGTAGAGAAGCGTGGCGTAGTAAGCTGTTCGGCCAGCAAAGAAACTACCGTCTCTAAATTGTTTTTAAGACAAAATCCTGTAAAGTGAGTATGGTACCGTGTACTAGAAAAATTTAATTCTGCACCAACAGACTCTAGCATATCGCTTATTTCGTATTTGTTCTTTTTTTCAGTTCCCTTATCTAACATTGATGCTACAAGAGAGGAAACTTTGCTGTTTTTACCCGCGCAATGAATTGATCCGCCGAGCATACTACCAGAAATAGTAACCACATCTTTTACGCCCGTTGGCATTACATAGGTTTTTACCCCTTTAATTTCTTCGTTAATTATTACTTGATCAGAAAAAGTACCCATTTAAACTTTCGGCTCCTTTGCAATAAACCAACCTGTCGTTGATTGGTCTTCTGTAAAATATTTTTTTACAACTTCTTTGATTTTTTCTTCTGTAACGTTGCTAATATTATCCATAAAGTTAGTATAAAAAGTCCAGTCGCCTATCGCTATTGCTTCGTTAAGAGCGCTTGCAACTGCATATGTGCCGTCTCTGCTAAAGGCTACGGTTGCTCTAATTTGTGCCTGAGCGCGCTCGACCTCTTCCTTGCTTACCCCGCTTTCTGTTATATTATTATATTCATTGATAATAATTTTCTCAACTTCTTTATGGTCTATTCCTGGTGTTAAAAAAGCATAGGTAATAAACAACCCGTTATCTAAAAAAGGGAAATCATACATAAAAATTGATGTTGCTAATCCCTTGTCTATAATGAGCTTGTTTAGTCTGCTGGTTTTTCCATCTGCTAAAATTTTACTAAGAACCTGAAGGGCGTAAGTGTCTTCGTGCAACCCCTTGGGGGTTTTATGCGCAATTCCGACAATTCCTGTTTGTCCGGTTCGTTTCACCATTATCCTTCGCGGGCCTTCTTGTTCAGGCTCGTCAGTATAAACAGGTGGAATAGGCTCCTTGCTTTTTGAGTGTTCAGAAAAATACTTATTTATGCTTGCAAGGGCCTCTTTTTTATTAAAATCACCAATCACCGTTACTGTTGCGTTGTTTGGCCAATAATATGTATCATAAAAATTCTTTAGCCTTTCTGTCGAAACATTTTCAATATCAGAACGCCACCCTATGGTTGAGTGGTGATAGGGGTGCGCTTGATACGCTGTGGCCCAAATGTTTTTATCTAGAACATCAAAAGGGCTGTTTTCGCCTCTTTCAAATTCATTTCTAACAACCGTCATTTCAGGCTGTCGGTCTTCATCTTTTAAAAAGGCATGTCGCATACGATCTGCCTCAATTGCGATTGCTCTTTCAAGGTGTTCGCTTGGAACCACCTCAAAATAGTTTGTTCTATCGTTCCATGTTGTAGCATTTATTTGAGCGCCAATGTTTTGAAGCTCTGTCCAAATTGCTGTATTTTTGTCTTTGTTAAAGTTTCTTGAGCCCTTAAACATTAAATGTTCAAGAAGATGTGTTGAGCCCGTATAGCCGATGGCTTCATTTCTTGACCCAACGTGATATGTTACCATAAAGGTTGCAACTGGCGCGGAGTGGTCTTCTAAAACAAGAACTCTTAAGCTGTTTTCAACTAAAACATACTCTTCAATTCCAGCAGATTCTTTAATAAAATCATAGCCAGTAAATTTGTTATTATTTTTTGGGCACATATAAGTCTGTGATTGTTCCTTCGAATGCTTCCGCAGCCATTCCTATTGTTTCGCCTAAGGTTGGGTGAGGGTGAACTGTTAATCCAAGGTCAACCGCATCTGCCCCCATTTCAATTGCTAGCGCTCCCTCAGAGATTATGTCTCCCGCGGATGGCCCAACAATTCCAACGCCTAAAACTTTCTTTGTTTCTGGATCAAAAAGAATCTTTGTTTTTCCTTGGTTGGCCCCAACGGCGATTGCTCTGCCGCTGGCTGCCCAAGGAAACTCTCCTTTTTCATACTCTATTTGGCTCTTCTTTGCTTCGGTTTCTGTTAAACCAACCCATGCTACTTCTGGGTCCGTATAGACAACGCTTGGTATTGCACGGGCATCCATCGCTGACGGCACGCCAGAGGCAACCTCCGCCGCAACCTTTCCTTCGTGGGTAGCTTTGTGCGCCAACATTGGGTTGCCAACAATGTCTCCAATTGCAAATATATTCTTAACGGTAGTTTGTTGGTAAACATCAACAGCAATAAAGCCCGACTCGTCTAAGGATATCTCAGTGTTTTCTAATTTTAATAGCTCTACGTTTGGTTTTCGACCAACAGCAATTAAAACCTTGTTGTAAACCTCTTTTGATTTTCCAGCGCCGCCTTCTATCGTCACCTCTAATGTGTTATTCTTTTTAGCTTCAATGTTTAAAACTTTTGAAGATAAAATTATTGATTCAAATTGTTTTTTTAATTTTCTCTGTAGCGGTCTAATTATGTCTTGGTCAGCGCCAGGAATTAGATTTGGTAAAAACTCTACAACCGATACAGACGAGCCAAGTGAAGCATAGACTTGTCCTAGCTCTAAACCTATCACGCCACCACCGATAACAAGAAGTCGTTTTGGAATATCAATAAGGTCTAGCGCTGTTTTTGACGTTAGAATAGAGGGGTGGTCAGACAAAACACCCGGAATCATTGATGAGGAGGATCCCGAAGCTATAATGCATTTTTTAAAAGTAACTACCCTTTGGCCTTCTTTGGTTTGAACGGCAAGTTCGTTGTTTGATCTAAACTCTGCAGAGCCCTCCATTGTTTCAACGGCTCTAGCTTTTGCCATTTTAGCAATTCCTCCGTTGAGCTGATTAACTATTCTGTTTTTATGTTCTCGAATAGTTTTTATATCAATTTTAGGTTCGTTATATGACACTCCCATTTTTGACAATGCTTTAGCTTCGTCCATCACCTTTGAAATATGCAAAAGAGCTTTTGATGGTATACAGCCTCTATTTAAGCAAACCCCGCCTAGGTTTGGGTCGCGATCAATTAAAAGAACTTTTTTTCCTAGGTCTGCCGCACGAAAGGCTGCGGCATATCCACCTGGGCCTGCTCCAATAACTACAATTTCAACCTGTTTGTTTTTACTCATCTATTTTTCCTGAAAGGTTGAAATAGCAGATAAAAATTTTGCAAAGCTTCTTGTAAAAGCGGCTCCCGCTGCACCATCAATCACCCTATGATCATATGATAATGAAAAGGGCATAATATATTTTGGTGTTTGTTCTTTTGTTGTTTGATCATAGGTAATCTTCCAGCCACTTTTTGATACGCCTAGAATAGCTACCTCAGGAGGGTTGATAATTGGCGTAAAAAACTTACCCCCAATGCCGCCGAGGCTTGATATCGTAAAGGTTCCTCCGATCATTTCGTTTGGTATGAGTTTTTTATTTCGCGCGCGCTGACTTAAGTCAATTAATTCCTCAGAAAGTTCATAAATGGTTTTTTTATCCACATCCTTAACAACTGGAACAACTAATCCCCCTGGTGTGTCAACGGCAATTCCTACATTATAATAACTTTTAACAACAAGGTTTTCCTCGCTTTGGTCCAAAGAACTGTTAAACCTAGGCATTTCATGAAGAACTTTTGTCGCTGCTTTTATCAAAAAAGGTAGAAAGGTTAGCTTGGTTTTCTTTTTAATATTTTTTTTGTTTAGCTTTTTTCTATATTGGCTTAATTCCGTTATATCCGCTTCATCAAACTGGGTTACGTGCGGTATTGATTGCCATGCCGTTTGAAGTCTTTTTCCTGTTATTTTTTGGATTTTTGTTAGTTTTTGTTTTTCAACTTTACCCCACGTAGCAAAATCTACTTCGGGCCTGGGGGTCGGCAGTTCTCCACCTGCAAACATCATTTGCATTTTTATATAGGCGTTTAAGTCTTCTTTTGTAATTCTACCTTTATCTCCGGTTCCATTAATTGTTTCAAGGTTAATTCCAAGCTCTCTTGAAAGGCGCCTCACCCCAGGAGAGGCAAACGCCTTGCTAGTTTTATCAGAATTAGAAGTTAGCGGCTCTATATATGCGCTTGGCGCTCCGGTGGGTTGTGGCGATTCTGTTGGGCTTGCTTTAGTTTCGAGAAGTTTTTCTTTTGCTTCTTTTTGCTCTTTTTCTGATTCAGCGCTTTCAATTTTTAACAAAGCCTGCCCCGCCTTTATCGTGTCGCCAACAGATACTAATATTTCTTTTACTGTTCCCTTGCTTTCTGCTGGAATTTCCATTGATGCTTTGTCTGATTCTAAAACCAAAACCGTATCATTAGAGGAAACTTTATCGCCAACAGAAATTGAAACTTCGCTTACTTCTGCTCCTTCGATTCCTTCTCCTAGGTCTGGTAAAATTAATTCTTTAATCAATATGTCCTCCTATACAGTGATGGGGCTTGGCTTCTCTGGGTCAATATTATATTTTTTGATAACTTCATCTGCTTTAGAGATGTCAAGTTCTCCCTCTATAGCCAAAGCTCTTATTGCCGTTAAAACAATATAGTATCGATCAACTTCAAAAAACCGTCTTAGGTTTTCTCTTGTTTCGCTTCTTCCAAAACCATCGGTCCCCAGTGCATAATAATTTCCTGGCACGTACGGCGCTATTTGCTCTGACACCATTTTAACATAATCAGAGACGGCAACCGTTGGGACCTTGTGCTTACTTAGGCGTTTTTCAAGGTGTGACGTTTTTGGTTTTTTATCTGGGTGAATTAAGTTCCATCGTTCAACCTCTTCAGCTTCTCGCCGTAATTCACTAAAACTGGTAACGTTCCAAATCCCCGGTTCAACTCCCCAGTCACTTTTCAAAAGATCTGCCGCTGCCAAAACTTCGCCCATTAAAGGCCCACTTCCCAACAGGCGAACTGTTGGTTTTTTTGTTGAACGTATTTTATACAAACCCTTAATAATGTCTCCATCAACACCTTTGGGAAGTGGGGGGTGTTTATAGTTTTCATTTTCTAGCGTAAGATAATATATAACGTCTTGGTCTTGCTCACACATTTCTTTCATACCGTGATGTATAACGATAGAAATTTCATAAGCATATGAAAGGTCGTAAGCTTTTATGTTTGGGGTTGCTGCTGCCGCAAGGTGGCTGTGCCCGTCTTGATGTTGAAGCCCTTCACCGTTTAGTGTTGTTCTTCCTGCGGTTCCGCCCAACAGAAACCCTCGAGCTCTCATGTCACCCGCAGCCCAAATAAAATCCCAAACCCTTTGAAATCCAAACATTGAGTAATAGATATAAAATGGAATCATTTTGATGCCATGGTTGCTGTAGCTTGTTGCTGCTGCATTAAAAGAAGAAATTGCCCCAGCTTCATTAATTCCCTCTTCAAGAATTTGTCCGTTTTTTGCTTCTTTATAGTATAAAAACTGTTCAGAGTCCACCGGGTCATAGAGTTGCCCTTTGCTAGCATAAATTCCCAGCTGTCTAAAAAGAGGGTCCATTCCAAAGGTTCTGGCTTCGTCTGGAATTATAGGAACAATGTGTTTTCCGATATTTTTATCTTTTGTCAATATTGTAATAAGCCGAACAAAAGCCATCGTTGTTGATATTTCTCTTTCTCCGGTGCCATTAAGAAGTTCTTGGAAAATTTCTACGGGTGGGACTTTTAGCGGGGCGGACTTGTCTTGTCTTACCGGCAGCGAGCCGCCAAGCGCTTTTCTTTTTTCACTTATATATTTATACTCTATAGATTTTTTTTCAAAGCGGTAGAAGGGAGCTTTCATCGCCTTTTCATCTGAGAAATCAAGGCTGAAGCGGTCTCTAAAATAAAGAAGTTCTTTTTCGTTTAGCTTTTTTTGGTTGTGTGTTATATTTCTTCCTTCGCCAGCTTCGCCAAGTCCGTATCCTTTTATTGTTCGCGCCAAGATAACCGTTGGGGCGCCTTTATGATTAATTGCTTCGTTGTAAGCAGCAAACATTTTAACGGGGTCGTGCCCACCAAGATTCATATTTGCAAGATCTTCGTCGGATAAATCTTTAACTGTTTCTAGTAATTCTGGATACTTACCAAAAAAGTGTTCCCTAATGTAAGCCCCTCCCATTACAACATATTTCAACAGGTCGCCATCAACAATCTCTTCAATTCTTTTAAGAAGAAGTCCGCTCGTGTCTTTTTCTATTAACTCATCCCAATCGCTACCCCAAACAACCTTAATTACATTCCATCCGGCTCCGCGGAAAGAGCCTTCTAGCTCTTGAATTACTTTAGAGTTTCCGCGAACCGGCCCATCTAGGCGTTGAAGGTTACAATTAACAACGAAAACTAAGTTGTCTAGGCTTTCTCTTGATGCTAGCGCCAACGCACCAACAGCTTCCGGTTCATCCATTTCCCCGTCGCCTAAGTAGGCAAAAACTTTTCTGCCGGTTTCTTTCATTAACCCCCTGTTTATCATATATCTCATAAATCTCGCTTGATATATGGCCATAATTGGGCCAAGCCCCATTGATACTGTTGCAAATTGCCAAAAGTCTGGCATAAGATATGGGTGAGGGTAGGACGAAAGACCTCCCTCTTTTGAAAGATCTCTTCTAAAGTTGTGCAGGTTTTCTTTGTTTAGCCTCCTCTCAACATATGCGCGAGAATATATTCCAGGAGACGCGTGACCTTGGTAGAAAATTAAGTCTTGGCCTTTTTTATGGTCTGGGCCTTTAAAAATATGATTAAAGGCAACTTCATATAAAGTTGCTGCTGAGGCGTAAGTTGATATATGTCCCCCAATTCCCGGCGTTTCTTTGTTTGCTTTAACAACCATCGCCATTGCGTTCCACCTGACAATAGACTTAATCGACCTCTCAACTGTTCTGTTTCCTGGGTATTCGGGCTGTTGTCCCGGTAAAATTGTATTTAAAAAGGGCGTGTTTGTGTTAAAGGGTAGTCGTGCGCCTTTTTTTTGAGCAAAACCAATTAACGTTTCTAAGAGGTGTCTTGTTCGCTCGTAACCGTGATTTTCTAGCGCGTCTTCAATTGACTCTAGCCACTCTTTTGTTTCTTGGGGGTCTATATCTTTGTATTTATTTGACACGTGTTCTTTTTATTGATTTTATATAAAGAAATTACATCTTTTTTTCTTGAATAATTTCAACGTTGTTATTGCTAAGAAAAGTTTTTGTTTTGCTACAAACTGGCGCGGTGGTAAAAATTGAAACGGGCTTGTTTGAAACTTTTTTTATTTGATTTGCTTGTTCTAAAAGCCGCCTTCCGTCTTTCATAATAATTCGGGTTTTTCGATTTATTATAATGCTTAAAGAGCTGGTTGTTTTTTCAATCACAACTTTTTTGCTTAGGTTAAATTTTTTTGGGTCTATTCGTTTCATTGGGCTAGAAAATATTATTTTATGTTTTTAATTACGCCACAGCCAATTCTTTTCCCTGCTGCTCCTGATGGTTGGGTTGTCATGTCGTCCCTTCCCGCGTGAACAATTATTGATTTATTTAAAACTGATGTTGTTTTTTCACCACCAAGGCTCCACCTTCCAAAGACATCTAAGACCTCAAGGCTTCCTTTTCCGTTTTTATCGGTTTTGATGTTTCCAATGTCACCACTATGAAAGCTTTCTCCTCCCCATGTTCCGTGGGGCTCTTTGCTTGGGTTCCAGTGTCCACCCGCGCTCTTAGCTTCAAGATGGCTACAGTCTCCGTATTCATGGATGTGAACTCCGAGCGTTGCGCTATTTTTTGCTTGTAGCTCGATTTTAAAGAAAACGCCTTTTTTTGTGTCTATAAACCTTGCCTCGCCCAAAACATTTCCTGTTTGAGGGTTAATAATCTTGGCTGTTGCGCTGTTTTTTGGCGCAGAGCAAGCAATAAGGCTTAGTAGTAATAAGATTGCTGTTTTTTGTGTTGTTGCCCCCGCTTTTCTAATCATGTTTTTCCTTTTAATTTCTTTTTCCAAAAAGAGCCGTCCCCACCCTTACCATCGTACTTCCTTCTTGAATGCCTATTTTAAAGTCACCGCTCATTCCCATTGAAAGCTCTATTAGGCTTTCTTTTTTAATTTCCTTGTTTAGCTTTTCTTTGAGTTTTCGAAGATCTGAAAAGGCCTTTCTGGTTTCTTTTTCGTTTCTGGAAACCGGCCCTATCGTCATAAGGCCTTCAACCCCCAAGGGCTCTAGGCTTATAGCTAAAATCAGGTCGTCTATATTTTCTGGGGAAAAGCCCTGTTTTTGTTCGTCTCCACTCATATTTACTTCTAGAAGGCTTTTTATTTTTCTGTTTTCTTGGGTTAAGTGATTGTTTATTTTTTTTGCAATTTTTAAAGAGTTAACAGAGTCTATGGTGTCAAAAAGTGCGAGGCATCTTTTTACTTTGTTGGACTGCAAGTGCCCAATGAATCTTTTTTCTAGGTTGGGCATGTTTTGAAAGCTTTCAAATTTTGATTCAGCTTCTTGCACTCTGTTTTCGCCAATACTTGTTACGCCGCACTCATAAGCTTTGTTAATTGTTTGAAAGTCTCGCGTTTTTGTAACAGCTATGAGTTTAACCTTGCCTGGGTTTTTAGTTTCGTTTTCTGTCTCTCTAATTTGGTCTTTTATCTTTGTAAGGTTTTCTTTTAAGCTCATGCACTTTTTGGTTTTTCTTCTTCCGTTTCAATAGAAAGCTGGTTGTTCTCTTCTTTTTCCTCTTCTGTGGCCGCCTCTTCGCTTATAACTCTAGTAATAGAGGCAATATTTGTTCCTTCATCAAGCTTAACCAAGCGAACCCCTTGTGTTACTCGGCCAATTGTTCTAATAGCTGCAATTGGCTGTCGCATTAAAACACCCGAGTCCGTTATAACAATCAGATCGTCAGAGTCAACAACTTCCATAATGTTTACCATTTTACCTGTTTTGTCGGTACATCTCATGGTAAGAACACCTTTTCCTCCGCGCGTTTGCGTCCGGTATTGAAGAACTTCCGTTCTTTTTCCATAACCTTTTTCTGTTGCAACAAGAATCGTTCCTTCTCTTCTAACAACCAACATTCCTACAACATAGTCTTTTTCTGAGCTTAGCTTTATTCCCTTTACGCCCATCGTTTTTCTTCCGCTAGCTCGAATGTTTCCCTCAGAAAAACGAATAGACTTACCTTCGTGGGTTCCTAGTAAAATGTCGTGCTCCCCGTTTGTAATTCTTGCTTGAATTAGCTTGTCTCCTTCTCGGATATCAATTGCATAAATCCCCCCTTTTCTGGGTTTTCCGTATGCAGATAAAACCGTCTTTTTAACTATTCCTTTTCTTGTTGACATAACAATATAGTGCTGGTCATCAAACTCTTTGACGCTGACAAAAGCTTCAACCCTTTCTCCAGGGGAGCACCCAATTAAGTTCACAATAGCTCTTCCTCTTGTGGCTCTTCCTCCTTGTGGTATGTCATAAACTTTTAACCAATAACACTTTCCCATATCGGTAAAGAAAAGCATATAGTTGTGCGTGTTGGCTATAAAAAGGTGTTCAACAAAATCTTCATCTTTACTCATGGCGCCCTGAACGCCGCGCCCGCCGCGCCTTTGGGTTCTGTAGGTGTTAAGCGCTGTTCTTTTAATATAGCCTTGATGTGTAATTGTCAAGACCACTTCTTCTTCTGCTATCATATCTTCCATGGAAAACTCTGTGTCTACAGCAACAATTTCTGTTCGTCTTTCGTCTCCATATTGTTCTTTTACTTCTAAAAGCTCTGTTTTAATAATATCCATTCGTTTAGCTTTACTATCAAGGATGCTTTTCAGGTGAGCAATTACCTTTATAACTTCTTTGTATTCAGCCACAACTTTATCTACTTCAAGGCCTGTGAGCCTTTGTAGTCGCATGTCTAAAATTGCCTGGGATTGAATATCAGATAGGCCGAAACCTGTCATTAAGCCTTCTTTTGCTTGGCTTGGGTCTTTGCTCCCGCGAATAATTTTAATTATTGCGTCTATGTTGTCAAGGGCTGTTTTTAATCCTTCTAAAATGTGCGCTCTGGCATCTGCCTGTCTTAGTTCAAACTCTGTACGACGAACAACAATTTCATGCCTAAAATTAATAAAGTGATTAAGAATTGTTTTTATTGGCATAATTTTAGGAACACCGTCAACTAGCGCAAGAAGGATAATTCCAAACGTGTCTTGTAGTTGTGTGTGCTTGTAAAGCTGGTTTAAGATCACCTCTGGAACGGCGTCTCTTTTTGTTTCAACAACAACCCTTATTCCATCTTTATCAGATTCATCACGAAGGTCTGATATTCCAACTATTTTTTTATCTCGAACAAGGTCTGCAATTTTTTCTACAAGGTTTGCTTTGTTTGTTTGGTAGGCCACCTCTGTTATAACTATACTGTCTCGCCCTTTTTTGTTTGTTTCTACGTGGGCTTTCGCTCTCATTTTTATTTTTCCGCGTCCAGTTTCGTAAGCCTGCCTAAGCCCATCTTGGCCAAGAATCAACCCCGCGGTTGGAAAGTCTGGTCCTTTTATGTGGGTCATTAGCTCGTCTAAATCAATGTTTTCGTTTTCAATTATTGCAACAAGCCCGTTAACTACTTCAGTTAGGTTGTGTGGCGGTATTTTTGTGGCCATCCCAACAGCAATCCCCTCAGATCCGTTTATTAATAACGTAGGAACGGCTGAGGGCAAAACAGAGGGCTCTTTTAATGTTTCATCAAAGTTTTCAGTCCACTTAACCGTGTCTTTATCAAGGTCTTTTAGCATTTCGCTTGTAAGTCTTGTCATCCGTGACTCGGTGTATCTCATTGCCGCTGCGTTGTCTCCGTCAATAGATCCAAAGTTTCCTTGGCCGTCTACAAGCTCGTAGCGCATAGAAAAGTCTTGGGCCATACGAACAAGGGCATCATAAACGGAACTGTCTCCGTGTGGATGATATTTTCCCAACACATCGCCAACGATTCTTGCAGATTTTTTATAGGGGCGGTTCCAACTTGAGCCAAGCTCGCTCATTCCATATAATATTCTTCGGTGGACCGGTTTTAGGCCGTCTCTTACATCTGGAAGCGCTCGAGAAACAATAACTGACATTGAGTAGTTAAGGTAGCTTTCTCGCATCTCATCAACAATGTCTCTGGGTAAGGTGTTATCTCTATTAAAATCAACCATAAGTGTTTCCTAATTTTTAAATGTCTAGATTTACAACAAATTTTGCATTTTTTTCTATGAAGGTTCTTCTCGCCTCAACGTCGCTTCCCATAAGGTTTTGAAACGTTTCCGCGGCTTCCGCAGCGCTTTCAACCGTAACTTGCATGAGGGTTCTTCGTTCTGGATCCATTGTGGTTTCCCAAAGCTGTCCTGGGTTCATTTCTCCCAAACCTTTATATCTTTGTATTCCGATTTTTGTGTTTTTGTTTTCTTTTTCCATTCTTTCTATTATCAAGTCTCTCTCGTTATCGTCGTAGGCGTAATGTTCTTTTTTTGCTTGTGAGACGCGATATAAAGGGGGGAGAGCTAAATATAAATAACCACCATCAATAATTTCTTTCATTTTTCTATAGAAAAAAGTTAACAGAAGCGTTCTAATGTGAGACCCATCAACATCGGCGTCTGTCATTATTATTACTTTGTGGTATCGAAGTTTTTCAACGTTAAAATCACCCGCTGAAATCTCTCCGTTTTCATCTTCTGACCCTCCAAAGCCCGCGCCCAAAGCAGTAATCATTGATTGAATTTCGTTGTTTGATAAAAGCTTGTCTATTCTCGCTTTTTCTGAGTTAATAACTTTTCCTCTCAAGGGAAGAATTGCCTGCGTTCTTCTGTCGCGGCCTTGTTTTGCAGATCCACCAGCAGAGTCTCCTTCAACCAGATATAGTTCGCAAAAAACTGGGTCTCGATTAGAGCAGTCTGCAAGTTTTCCTGGCAACGAAGAACCACCCAAGGCGCTTTTTCTTCTAATCAACTCTCTTGCTTTTTTTGCTGCGCTCCTGCTTCTTGCGGCAAGAAGGGCTTTTTCTATTATTCTTCTTCCTATTGATGGGTTTTGTTCTAAAAAATCTAAAATGCCTTCATAAACAGCCTTGTCTACAACACCTTTTACGTCACCGTTTCCAAGTTTTGTTTTTGTTTGTCCTTCAAATTGTGGCTCTGCAACTTTTATACTAATTATTGCTGTAAGCCCCTCTCTAAAGTCTTCGCCGGAAAGGGTGATTTTTTCGTTCTTTTTTGCTTTAATTAGGTTGTTTTTAGAGGCGTGGTTGTTCATTGATCGCGTAAGGGCCGACCTAAACCCGGAGAGGTGAGTTCCGCCCTCAATTGTATTAATATTGTTAACAAAAGTTAAAATGTTGTCGTTATATGTGTTGCCGTATCGCAGAGCAACTTCAACTGGGACCTCGCCATCATCTTTTTTAACAGTTATTATTTTGTTATGAAGAGGGCTGTTGTTCTCGTCTAAATATTTGACAAAATCGCTTAAACCCCCGCTGAATTTGAAGGTGTCGCTTTCTCCTTCTTCTGTTCTTTCGTCTTTTAGTTGAATTTCAAGACCACTGTTTAAATAAGCTAGCTCTCTTAATCTCTCTGCTATTATAGAATATTCAAACGTTGTGGTTTTAAAAATTGTGCCGTCAGGAAAAAAACAAACCTTTGTTCCTGTTTTTTTTGCTGTTCCTGTTTTTTCTAGCTTTGTTGTTGGGTCTCCTATTTTATACTCTTGCCGATGAATATTTCCGTCTCTTTTAACCTCAACCCAAAGTCGCTCTGAAAGTGCATTAACAACAGAAACGCCAACACCGTGAAGACCACCAGAAACTTTATAAGACCCCTTGTCAAACTTTCCGCCGGCGTGAAGGACCGTCATAACCACTTCAAGCGCGGGCCGATTTTCTTCTTTGTGTAAATCTACAGGGATACCTCTTCCGTTGTCTTCTACCGTAACGGAGCCGTCGGGGTTAAAGGTCACTATAATTTTAGTGCAGTGTCCCGCAAGCGCTTCATCTATTGAGTTGTCAACAACTTCATAAACAAGGTGGTGTAGCCCTCGTTTTCCAACGTCTCCAATATACATTGCGGGTCTTTTTCTAACGGCCTCCAGCCCCTCTAAAACTTTAATGTTTTCTGCGCTATAGCTTTGGGTGTTTTGTGCGTCACTCATATGAATCTGATTTCCCTTATTGTGTTTTTACCGAGCTTTTTATTTAGCTTTGTTAAAATGTTTTGTTTTTCAAAGACAAGCTCTTGCCTCCAGGTTGGGCTTTTAACTTTTACCGTTAAAACGCCGTGCTCAACTTTGTCCGGCGCTGTGTTTTGTTCAATTTTTTTTCCAACAATAGACCCCCAAATTAAAAGCGCGTTGTTCTGATTAACGCCGGTTTCAAGGTTGTTTTTTTTTAAAAAACGGTTTATTGCGCTTTTTAGTTCTTGCATGGTCTTTGAAGGTGAAAATCTTTGTTTTTTGGATTGCTAAGGTTTATGCCGTGTTTTTGAATGTCAACTAAGTCTGTATTTGTAATAATTGTTTGTGTTTTTTTTTCTAAAAGAGCAAGCACTGCGTCGCTTCTTTCGAAATCAAGCTTTGCAAAAAGGTCGTCTAGTAACAACGTTGGTGTTTGATTGGTTTCTTTTTTTACAAACAAATACTCTGCGAGCTTTATTATTACAAGGGCGATCTTATGTTCGCCTTGAGAGCCATATGTTTTAATTTGTTTTTTATTAAAAGAAAAACTGTACTCGTCGCGATGTGGGCCAACCGACGTTCTTTGTGTTATTAGTTCTTTTTGCCTCGCCTTTTTAAGCTCAAAAAGAAAGGTCTCTGTTGTTGGATTTTCTTCTTTTTTTAAAAGAGAAACTGTCACGCCCTCATCTTTGTAGGTTTTTGACGTCTCGTTTAAACATTTTGAAAAGCCATCAAGAAACACCTTTCGTTGGTTCCAAATTTTGTCGGCTTTTTCAACAAGTCGACCATCCCAAAGGTCAAGTTGTTTGTTTGGGTCTTTTGTTTTTAAGAGCGCGTTTCTTTGTTTTAGTGTTTTTGTATAATCTATAAGCGTGCTCAAATATTCTTTTGAAACTGTTGAAAAAAGGCGGTCAAAAAAACGGCGCCTACTTCCTGGTGTTCCTTTTGTTATTTCTTGTTCTTCAGGAGAAAGTAAAACCGCCCGGTTTTCTAAAAGCAAACCCTTTGCGTTTGTCGGGCTGTTGTTTATTGTTATTTTTCTTCTTTGGTCTCTTGTTTGGCCAAAAACAATTTCTTTGTTTGTGCTTGTGTTTTTAAACTCACCAACGATTCTTACCGCTTCTGCTTTTTCGTTAATTGTTTCCACAAGTCTGTTTGTTTTAAAACTTCTTCCTGTTGATAGTATGTAGATTGCTTCCAAAACCGACGTTTTTCCAGAACCGTTTTCACCCCAAATAACGTTTATTCCTGGCCCGAAAACCATTTCTGTTTTTGAGTGGCTTCTAAAACAAGTCATTGTTATCGAATCAATTGGCATGACCGTTTTTTATGGTGCACTGCTTTCTTTGGTTTGTTTTTCTGTTTATTAAAAACAACTTTAGTCGTTTAATCTAATTGGCATTAACAACATAGTAAGGTTTGTGTTTTCGCTTTGCTCTGTTGGTATAAACAAGGCTGCGCTTATTGAGGTTTTTAGTTTTATTAATAAATTGTCAGACGTTACGTGTGAAAGCACATCTTTTAAATATACTGCATTATAACCAATTGTTAACTCTTCGCCGGAAAATTTTCCTTCTATTTTTTCTTTTGCTTTTGATGCTTTTTCTGGGTCCTCGGTGGTTATTTGTACTTTTTCTGTTGTTAGTTGTAGTGCTATTTGTTGTGTTGATCTGTTTGAAAAAATAGAAACTCTTTTAACCGCTGAAAAGAGTGCTTCTTTGTTTACTAAAAGCTCTTTGTCGTTGTCTTTTGGTATAACACTATCAAAATCTGGGAAGCGCTCATCTATTATTCTTGTAAAATAAGTGTCGTTTCCACTTGTTGCTGTCATGTGGTTTTCACCAACCCAAAGTTTAATTTCACTCTCTGGGTTTAAAGCGTTAGACAAAAGGTTTAAAAACTTTTTAGGTATTATAATATCTCCTTTAAACTCTGTTGCTTTGTAGTCGTTTTTTGTATACTTAACTAATCTGTGCCCATCTGTTGAAACTGCAGAAAGCGCATTTTCTCCAAAACGAAATAAAACACCTGTTAGCGCCGGCTTAAGCTCGTCTTTACTAACCGCAAAAAGTGTTTTTTTAATTAAATCGCTTAAAGTTTCCGAAGAAAGTCCAATAGATTTTCTATTGTCTACTTCTGGTGTGTTTGGAAACTCTTCTGCTGGTTTTGCCATAATATCATACACGCCAACATCTGTGGTAATTTTTACTTTATTTTCCTGATCTGAATAAATCTCTATTCTTGTTTTTTCTGGTAATTCATTTGTTATGTTTAATATTGTTTGTAAGGGTAAGGCCGAAGAACCTTCTTTTTCTACACTGGCTGGAAGATTTGTAACGATTGTTATTTCTAAATCAGTAGACCTTAATGTTACACCGCTTTCATTAACATCAAAAAGAACACTACTTAAAATAGGAAGTGTTGATCTGGTTGGTGTTGCTTTTGAAAGTTTTTGTAAGGCTGTTTGAAGTTCAGTTTTAGATGTTGAAATTTTCATATCTTTTCCAAATAATTATTCATATTTATAAATTATAATTTAGCTTATTAAATACTAAAACAACATTACCTTAAACCTTGTTTTTTAACAAGATGTTTTACGTCAAAAAAAGAACTTCTTTAAACAAAAAAACTTTTTTATAATAAGATATTATTTATAATAGTGTGGATAACTAAATAAAAGATAAAAAACAACAAATTGAAAGCCAGAAAAAAGGAAAGATATATGACTTTTCTTAATCCAATACTTTATGTGGATAAAAAGAAAAAAATGTGGATAAAAAGAAAGTAATTAACATAAAAAAAAAGAAAAAACCGTATAATATAAATTGTGGAAAACTATTGTTGAAAGTGTTAAAAACCGTCTAATTATTTATGTGGATAAAAAACTTTTCCCTTGCCTCTTTAGTCCAAGCAGAAAACCAAACAGCCTGTTTTCTATTTAACGCCATGTTTTCAATTTCAGTCCAATGCTGACTAAGGTTTGCCGCACCACCAGCTTTAAACTCTTCAACCCATAACAAATGATAGCCCAACTCAGAACGGACAGGACCAGCGCAAACACCGCTTTCTATTTGCCCCAAAACTAAACCAAACTCAGGAACGGGGTATGTGGCTGGATTAATCCAGCCCAAAGCACCCCCATTGTTTTTTGTTTTATCATCCATTGAGTTTTTTTTAACCGTTTTAACAAAGAGGTCAAGCGTAGACGAAGAGTCCTTCAGCGCGCTTATTTTTGTATAAGCTAAAGACTCATCCTTGTCTGTTGTTGGTGGAGTCATTAAAACATGACGAACCTTTATTCTTTCTCCACGGATTTCTTCGGTCTCAATTATATGGTACCCAAACTCGGTTTTAACAGGAGAACTAATTTCACCAGGCTTTAAATTAAAAGCCACAGCTTCAAACTCAGTAACGAGCGTTCCTCTTCGAACAAAACCCAAAGAACCGCCGGTGTTTTTAGACCCCGGGTCTTGTGAATAGCTCTGGGCGGCATCAGCAAAAGAAAGCTCTTTGTTTAAAAGCTTAAGCCTAAGGCTCTCTAAAAAAACAGTCGTCTTTTTTATTTGGTCGTCGCTGGGCTCTATTTTTATTAAAAGGTGCCGAAGCTTTACTGTTGTTGGAAGAGGTGGGATGCTGTCTTTAAAGGTTTTAAAAAATTTTTCAACAGCCGCTTTGTTTACAGAAACGCGACCAATTAAGGTTTGTTGATATTTTTGAGTAACCAACATATCTCGAACATCGTACCAATACTCTCGTCTAAATGTTCTTAGCGGCTGTCCTAGGGCTTTTTCTGCAGCTTCTTCGCTGCCAGCCTGAGCAACTATATTGTCAACTTGTTGGTCTAGCGCCCGATCAACCTCTTTATCTCCAACTTCAACAGAGTCTAGCTCCGCCATAGCCAAAACAACTTTTCTATTTACAATAGAGTCTGTAATTTGTTTTTTCAAGTTCAAAATTTTTAACTGATCTCTTTGAGGGTCTAGTTTTTGTCTAAAAATTTCCATCGCCAGCGCCTGATTCACGTCACTAGCTAAAATTGGCTTGTCACCAACAACAGCAGCAACTCCGTCTATGTTTTGTATGTGCTTCTTTTTGGTGGGCCCCCCAACCTCGTCGTTGGTTTTGTTTGCGCCATCCTGCCCAAACAAAGGGACAATTAAAACAAAAAGGAAAAACCTATAATAATGATTCAAAACAATCCTTTCATAAAAAACTAAGCATAAAAAACTACGAAGATATGCGCGAAACAAGCACAGAAAAGTTCAACGCAAACTCAACCGAAAAAGCCAACCCCGTCTCCGCGCCCCGAACCTCAAAAGAAAAAGCCAACCCCTCGTTTTTTAAAGGAAGAAGACGAAAAGGAACGCTCAGGTTTTTAGAAACTTCTTGCAAAACACCAAGGGTTTGTTTTGCGCTAACCCCCTTTGGTTCTTCTGTTAAAACAAACTCAACCGAAGAAGAAGAAACTAAACATCTTGAAACAGGGAAAGGGAAAAGGAGGCACTGTACTTTTGCCAAGGAAAACAAATTCTCTATGTTTTTTGTACAAACACCAAAACGATCCACCACCTCTTCTTTAATCTCATCAAGAACAACCGCTTCTTTTGTTTCAGATATGCGTTGATAAAAAAACAGTCGATCTTGAACGAGGGGCATATAAACGCTGTCGATAAATGCTGACCCAGAAAAGACAAGAGAAAGCTTTTCTTTTTTCTTTTTTTCAACCACGTTGTTTTTTTTATCAAGCGCCTCTGATAAGATTTTATTGTACAGCTCAAAGCCAATGCGAGAGATTTGACCGCTTTGTTTATATCCAAAAAGGTTTCCTGCGCCCCTTATTTCCAAGTCTTTCATAGCAACTCCATAACCAGAGCCAAGAGCGGTGTGGTGCTCTATCGCCCTTAACCGCTGAAAAGCCTCTGGCATTAAAGAAACTTTTTTCGGTATACACAAATAGCAAAAAGCCTGCCTCTCTCCACGACCAACACGTCCACGGATCTGATAGAGCTGAGCCAACCCAAGGTTTTGAGCCTCGTTAATTATAATTGTATTTGCATTTTGAACATCGAGACCAGACTCTATTATTGTTGTACATAATAATATATCAAGGTTTCCAGCAAAAAAAGAAAGAATAGTTTTTTCTAAATCACCACTTTTCATTTTTCCATGAGCCAAGCCAACAGAGTTGTTGGGGAAAAGTTTTTGAATTTTTTCAAAATAAAAAGGAAGCTGCTCAATATTGTTATGTAAAAAATAAGCCTGACCTCCCCGAAGCAACTCTTCTTTTAAAAGGGTTTTAACCACACCCCAATCAAAGTGCTGTATTTGTGTTTCAATTGGAAGGCGCGCCCTGGGCGGAGTTGTTATTTTTGAAGTATCTCGAATTCCAACTAAAGACTGTTGTAGTGTTCTTGGTATTGGTGTAGCTGTTAAGGTCAAAACATCAACACGGTTTTTTAGCCGCCTTATTGTTTCTTTATGTTTTACACCAAAGCGATGCTCTTCATCAACAATCAACAAGCCCAACCTTTCTGTTGGAACATCTTCGCTTAATATTCTGTGTGTCCCTATTAAAACATCGACTTTGTTTTTGTGTATTCTCTCAACAATAGCAGACTGCTCGCGCTTGTTTTTAAACCTAGAAAGCAACTCAACCTCAACACCGAGAGCGCCAAGACGGCCCTCACAGGTTATATAGTGCTGGTCTGATAAAATGGTTGTTGGTGTTAGAAAAAAAACCATTCGCCCAGAAACCACCGCTCGCATAGCCGCGCGAAGAGCAACCTCTGTTTTACCAAAACCAACATCACCATAAATAAGGCGATCCATTGGGTTTGCAAAGCTCATGTCTTTATAAATATCGGCTATCGCTTTTTTTTGGTCTAGTGTTTCTTCGAAAGGAAAACTCTCTTCCAGCTGTTGAAAAAGATCGCTTTCTTTAACATAGCTAAAGCCCCGAGGAGAAGAACGTGCGGCGTGTATTGAAACAAGGTGGTCAACAACGCCATCAATGCTTTTTTTAGCAAGCCTTTTTTGTTTTTCCCAAGCGCCGGTACCTAGTTTTGAAATTTTTGGAGCAACACCACCAACGCTTAAATATTTATGAACGCGATCAAACCGACCAAGGGGAACATAAACAAGACCACCATCTGCAAACTCAATTTTTATGTTTTCTTCGCGGCAGCCTTCTTCCCCAACGAGACTTAAACCTCGATAAACACCGACCCCAAAGTCTTGATGCACAAGAAAGTCACCCCAACTAATCTCTGCCAAAGAACTAATTAGACGCTCGCTTTTCTTCTCTAGGCCTTTCGGCTGAGAGCGGTCACCAGCACCAAGCAAAGAAAAGCACGCCAACCCAAAAGAAGGAACAATAAAACCGGATGACAGATTTGACGAAAAATAAAAAAAAGAAGAGGGTTTTCTTTTTTTAGGGCTAAAACCACCAAACAAAAACAACGGTTCAATTTTCTTTGATGTTTCGTCAAGCCTCTTTTCTATAATAGGCGTATCAACACGATTAAAAAAAACCTCTTCATAAAAGAGACTTAAAGAAGAAAGAGCCTCTCCGCCAGAGGTTATATATTCTTGAGTTATGTATAATTGAAGATTACAACCACCGCGCAAAAAAGAAGAAAGCGTTTCCCCTTTTTTACTTTTAGCCAGCTTTGGTGGAGGTTGAATTTCAACCCGCTCCCTTGAAGCTGTTGACCTTTGTGTTTCTAGGTTAAAAAACCGTATTGACTCTATTGTGTCGGAAAAAAACTCAACACGGATAGGGTCTTCAGAATAGGTTGGGAAAAAGTCTAGAATCCCCCCCCGCAAAGAAACCATGTTTGAAGCAACACAACGATCAACATTTTCATATCCCCACGCTATTAGTTTTTCCAATAACTCGCCAGGGCTTTTCTTTTCACCAACAACAAGTAAGACTGTCTCGGTCCGTTCGTCTGTTGTCGAAAAGGTGTACTCAGAGCAACGCTTGTTTGTTAAAAAAACGCTCCCCTGTTTTTTTCTTAGTTGGTTATATGTTCGGTCGAACGTCTGTTTAGACTTAGAAACAAAACCAGAAACCGCAACCCCTTCGTTTTTATAGTCAGGCAAAAAACCAACCCCATCGCCAAGAAAAGAGGAAAGGTCTTCTTTTAATGCCTTAAGGTGATTATTAGAAACATCGGCAACAACACCAATCGGTCTACGAAGATGATAAAAACAAGCGGCTACAAAAAAAGCCTGCAAGGAAGGAGGTTGAATTTTTATTTTTGTATTTTCTGCGCAAAAAGATCGAACGGAGCTTTTTAGCTCATCAGCGCCACTAATCGTATCAATTATTTTATTTATATTGGGTTTCACGTGAAACTAGGTGCGCTTAAGAAATAAAACAGATAACGCAGAAATATCTGCGGGCGTAACACCCGACACCCTCATCGCCTGACCAAAGGTTTCTGGCTGAACAAAAGAAAGCTTCTCCCTTGCTTCATTAGAAATGCTTTTTATTTCAAAATAGTTAATATTGTTTGGAAGGGGGGTTGACTCGTTTTTTTTCATTTTATCAACTTGGTCTTGTTGTCTTTTAATATACCCTTCATATTTAATAATTGCCTCTACTTCAATCTTTGCCTCTTTTGTTATGGACTCTTTATTGCTTTCACCTAAGACACCTAACGCAAGAGAATCAAGGGTAACAGAGGGCCTTTTGAGAATGTTTTTTAGAGGCGTGGCTTGGTTTATAGTGCTTTCTCCAAGCGCTAGAAGTTTGCTGTTTATCTTAGAAGGCAAAACAGAATGGTTAAGGCTTTCTAGCATTTTTTTGATCAAAGCTAAGGAGGCTCTAATTTTTTTATATCGAGCAGGGCTCAAAAGGTTGTTTTTATCAGCGTGCGCACACAGCCTTGCGTGTGCGTTAGAAAAACGCAATAAAATTCTATATTCTGCCCTAGAGGTAAACATCCGGTAGGGCTCCAAGGTGTCTTTTGTGATTAAATCGTCAACCATAACCCCAATATAGCCCTCGCTTCTTTTAAGTATAAGAGGTTCTTTCTCTTGTATAAGCTTTGCTGCGTTAATTCCTGCTATTAAGCCTTGAGCCGCCGCCTCCTCATAGCCAGAAGTCCCATTGATTTGCCCAGCAAAAAAAAGACCAGAGATGTTTTTTGTCTCAAGGCTTGACTTTAGCTGAGCAGGAGAAAAAAAATCATATTCTATTGCATACCCAGGACGAAAAAAGCGAACATGTTCTAAGCCCGGAACCAACCTTAAAGCTTTTAATTGTATGTGCTCAGGAAGGCTTGTTGAAAAACCGTTTAAATATATTTGGTCAGACCTTAGCCACTCAGGCTCAAGAAAAAGCGTATGACTGTCATGGTGCGCAAAGCGATAAACCTTATCTTCAATGGAGGGGCAGTAGCGAGGACCAACGCCACCAACATCCCCGGAAAACATTGGGCTCAGCGCTAGGTTTTCCTGAATTACCTCTTTGCAGTTTAAGTTTGTTGTGGTTGTGTGACACGCAACATTGGGCGGATCAAAAGAGCTTGTTTCATAAGAAAAAGGAAGAGGAAGATCGTCACCACGGGTTGTGCTGGTTTTGCCCCAATTAACTGAAGAGCTGTCTAGCCTTGGAGGCGTTCCTGTCTTTAAGCGACCAGCAATAAAACCCAAAGAAAGAAGAAACTCTGTTATCCCCTCGGCGCCACTTTCGCCCATTCTTCCTGCTCGAATCTTTTTCTGACCAATATGGATTAACCCGTTTAAAAAAGTGCCACAGGTTAAAATAACTGACTTGCCGAACGCACGAGCACCATTCCTTAAAACAACGCCCTGAGCACGATATTTTGAACAAAGCAAAGAAACAACCTCTCCTTGCAAAACTTCAATTTTATTATTGTTTAAAACACGGCTAGAAACAAAAGACTCGTATTCTCGCTTGTCAACCTGAGCTCTTGGCGACCACACAGATTTACCTTTGGACTGGTTTAGTATTTTAAACTGAATACCGCTCTTGTCTGTGGCAAGGCCCATAATGCCACCAAGCACATCAATCTCTCTTACAATTTGTCCTTTTGCAAGGCCGCCAATGGCGGGGTTGCAAGACATCCTTCCAATCGCTTTTATATCAAGTGTCACAAGAAGAACGGAACAGCCAAGCCTTGAGGCAATTAGTGCCGACTCAATGCCAGCATGACCGCCCCCACAAACAATCACGTCAAAACTTTTATCGTGTTTCACGTGAAACTATTTTCCGACGCAGAGATTGTTAAAAATATTATTAATTATATCTTCTGGCGTAGTTTTCCCAAGTAAGACATCAAGTGCGTTTATACCGCTACGCAGCTCAAAAGAAACCAGCTCTAACTCTAGCCCAACGGTTTTGCAAATATTTTGTGCTCTTTCGACGCTTTTTGCACAAGCGCTAATTGCTGCGCTCTGTCTTGGCGTTGAAAGGAGAGAAGCCTCAGAAGATATTGGGGCAATTTTAAGCGCGGATTTTATTTCTTGTAAAAGAACGTTAAGGCCTGTTTTGTTTTTGCAGGAGATATGTATAATTGCCTTGTTGGGTTTTTTTGAGTGAAGGTCGGACTTATTAACAACGAAAATATGTGGCTGCGAACCTGATTTGCTGATTTGGGCTTTAGGGTTATCTGAAACAGAGATTACAAGATCTGCCTTTTCTTTGAGTTTTTTTGCCCTTGTGACACCTTCTTGCTCTATTGCAGATTTTGCCACTCTTATACCGGCGGTGTCTAAAAAAACAAAAGGAACGCCACCTAGAACCATTTCAGACTTTACTATATCTCGCGTTGTGCCAGGCTCCGAGCTGACAATTGCCCGATTTTCCCCACAAAGCGCGTTCAATAGTGAAGACTTACCAACGTTGGGCGGACCCGTTATTACAGCCGTGACGCCAAGGTTTAACATTTTACCCCTAACAAAAGTGTTGGATAGGGCTAGAACTTCTTTGTGTAAGGCGCTAATTTTTTTAGGCACGTTTTTTTTATCTTTTGCGCTTAGGTCTTCTTCGGAAATATCCATTTGATATTCAAGAAAAGAAACAAGGTCAACAAGCTTTGACCTAAGTTTATTAATCAGCTTAGAAAGGCTCCCGGAAATTATTTTCTGCTGCTCCTTAACGGACTCAATTGTTTTTGATTTAATTAAGGCGGCAACGCCCTCTGCTTGTATAAGATCCATTTTTCCATTAATGAAGGCGCGATAGGTAAACTCTCCCGGGTCAGCAATGCGAGCACCATGAGAACAAAAAGTTGAAACAATAGCATCAACAATGGTGGGGTTGCCATGGGAAGATATTTCAACCATGTCTTCGCCAGAATAAGAAGCTGGGGCGACAAATCGAGTAATTACCACGCGGTCGACCTTTTCACCTTTTTTATTATAAAAAGTAACAAGCGTTGCGGATCGACTTTTAAGGCTCTTTTTGTGAGTAGCTATTTCAGCAAATTTAAAAGCGCTTGGACCACTAACTCTAACAACAGCCAACCCGCTAAAACCGAGAGGGGTAGCCGGCGCAACAATCGTGTCGCCGGAGTTCATTTGCCCTTTTTAAGCTTTATACTTTTAGTCGAATTTTGAGGAGGGTCTGGTATAAAATATTTTTGCTGAACAATTGATAATAGGTTGAAAACAGAATAGTACAAATTTAAACCAGACGGAAAAGTATAAAACAAGAAGAGAAAAAAGACATTCATGAAATACATCATGATTTTTTGTTGGCTACCGCTGTCTGGCGCAGCCATAAGTTTTTGTTGTAAAAACATTGTTATTCCCATTAAAAAAGGGAGAACGTTTAGTGGGAATCCGGCAATAGTGGTGATTGTGTCTGGCGCGCTAAGGTCTGTTATCCATCCAAAAAAAGGAGCGCCTCGAAACTCGATTGTTGAGCGAAAAATAGTAAAAAAAGAGATAAGGATTGGCATTTGCAAAAGAAGGGGAAGGCACCCACCCATTGGGTTAACGCCCTCTTCCTTAAAAAGCTCCATTTGCGCCCGGCTAAGCTTTTGGGAATCATTTTTATATTTTTCTTTAAGTCGTTGTATCTGAGGTTGCAGTGCCTGCATATTTTTTTGGGAACTAAATTGTTTTTTTGTGAGCGGGTTTAATAGAATTTTTATTAACACGGCAAAAAGAATAACAACTAGGCCGTAGTTTGGGATTATAGAATACATTTTTGTTAACGACCAAGTCACTAGTTGCCCTAGCGGCCTAAACAAAGCCCAGCCAAGGTTCATTGTTTTTTCTAAATCATTGCCAAGGGCCTTTATGCGCTTATAATCAAGAGGTCCAATATAGAGCCTTAATCTGTTGGTGCTATTTACCGATTGACGAAGAGATGTTTTGTATAGAGGGCGACCTTCTTTTGTGGAGCCCACAACTTCTGCGCCGGTTCCGGGCGTCTCAGGTATTAGCGCGGCTAAAAAGTATTTTGTTTTAACAGCAGTCCAAAGAGTGTTTCCGGTTTGTTTTTCTAATGACGAGCTTTCTTTTGGCGCGCCAGGTTTGAGTAGCTCACCACCCAAATAGGCATACCCTTTAAAATGGGTATACTCATCTTTAAGGTTTTTTTCTGATGGGGCGAGACCGCCTGACCAAGAGAGAGAGTATTGACCGCGCGACACAACTGTATTCGGCTCTTCAAAAGAAACCTCCAAATCAATCTCATAACTATTAGGATAAAAGGTAAAGGTTTTTTGAATTTTTTGCCCACCATAAACCGTTTCATAAACAAGAGTTTGCTGCCTTGTTTCGGCATTTATCGACCTAGAACGGTTAACCGCCGCCCAGTTGTTCGTTAGTTCAATGTTTTCACCGTCTATTGAAACAAAGCTTAAAACTAGATTGTCTTTATTAAGGTCGTCAATTATATTAACCAGGGTCGAGTCATAACGTGAATATTTATCAAAAGAAAAGGAGTCAAATGACCCGCCACCACGACTGCTTAATCGGGCCGTGAAAAAACCATTTTTTACGCTAACAAAACTTTCTTTTTCTGAAAAGCTTAAAACCCCTTCCTGCTTAAGCGCGCTTTCTACTGGGACTGGTTTTACGGGGTCGTTTTGTGGTTGTTTAGCTGTCTGTAGTTCAGGAGCGGTTGTTTTAGCTGGTGGAGAAACAAGGCTCATATACCAGGGGGTAAAAATTAAAACAACAGCAATTAAGCCAAAAGCGAGGAGTGTTTTTCTATCCATTTGATTTCTTTATAGGGTCATAGCCGCCAGTCGAAAAAGGATGACAGCGAGCAACCCGTTTAAAAATAAGCACACAGGCTCTTAAAAAAGTATAACCAGCAAAAGCCTCAAGCGCATACTGTGAGCATGTTGGGCTAAAGCGACAAGATGGCCCAAAAAGCGGTGAAATTAGCGAACGATAAACTTTAACCAAAAGGGCTGCCGCACCCCTAAGAAGACCGTCTACCCGTTTAAAGATTAAACCAAACAACACTAAGCAGACAGAGACTTTCTGCCTTTCTTTCTCCTTCTGGCAAGAACCTTTCTCCCACCAACAGTAGACATCCTTGATCGGAAGCCATGCTTGTTTTTTCTTTTACGTTTACTTGGTTGATATGTACGTTTCATTTTTGCTCCAAATTTAGCCAGTGAAAATAAGAAGCATGCTCCCAAAATACCAAAGGAAATGGTTTTCTAATTAATTGACAATGTTTTTAATAAAAAAGCAAAAAGAGGATTGTAGTGCATTAAAAAAACTGTATAAATTAAAGAAACAGCAATTGTGGAAAACATGTGGAAAACTATTAAATGAACCCAGTAGAATCTTGGAACAAGGTAAGAAAGAACCTTAAAAAATCACAACCCCAACACGCCTATGCTACATGGTTTGAGCCTCTGGTTTGTATTGGTTTAAACGACAACATCCTAATTATTGAAGTTCCAAACCAGTTTTTTTTCGAGTGGATTCAATCGCATTATAAAGAGGCAATAAAAAACGAAGTAGATAAAGAATTTAACGCGGCGACAAAGATTAAATATACGGTTTCTCCTGAGGGGTCGGAGAAAAGTGAAGAGACAACAAAAAACCCAGAGCAAACGCAATCTCCACCACCACAGAATAAAAACTTAAACATTAACAGTCGGTATACGTTTTCTTCCTTTATTGAAGGAACCCATAATCAATTTGCTAAAGCAGCAGCGCTGAACGTTTCTGATAACCCAGGCCAACAATCGTTTAACCCCTTGGTGATTTATGGTGGAGTTGGAATGGGGAAAACACATCTATTACACGCGATTGGAAATAAAATATCGAACTCAAACAAGCAAAAAAACATTGTTTGTGCATCAAGTGAAAAGTTTACCCTTGATTTTATATCGTCAATACAAAAAAACAAGACGGTAGAGTTTTCAAAATCTTATAGAAATGCCGATGTTTTGTTAATTGATGATATTCAGTTTTTTCAAGGAAAAGAACAAACACAGGAGCAATTTTTTCACACCTTTAATGAGCTTTTCCAAGCCGGCAAGCAAATAGTTATGACTGCAGATCGCTATCCTGGTGAAATGATCGGTCTTCAAGACCGACTGCTTTCAAGGTTTAAGTCTGGTCTGGCGGTTGATATTCAACCACCAGACTTTGAAACTCGGGTTGCGATAGTTATGGAAAAAGCAGAAATAAACGGATTAAGCCTACCTTACGATATAATAGAACTGATTGGCCTTCATATCAAAAACAATGTTAGGGACCTTGAAAGTACAATTATTAGACTTTTGGCACACTCCTCGCTTTCTAATCAAGAAATTGACTATGAGCTTGCAAAAAAAGTAATCAAAGAACGTATGGGCTCAAACATTGTCTCTGATTTAACAATAGAAGAAATTGTTCGTCGCGTCTCAATGATAACGCATGTTAGCGAAAAAGACATAGTGAGCGCGAGCAGAAAAATGGAAATCGCTGAAGCGCGCCAAGTTTCGATTTATCTTTGTAGAGAAATTTTAGGAACACCGCTTGTTAGTATTGGTATGCATTTTGGCGGACGGGACCACTCAACGGTTTTACATGCTTGCAGGGTTATAGAAAAAAAAGCAAAAGAGGATCAGCGCATTTCAACAATAGTTGGAGAATTAAAAAACGAACTTTCTTTTTCTATGACGTAAGAGACCGTAGCTTTTATTCGTCTTCGCCATCTGCGTAATGGTCTTCCTCATAATAATCTTCTTCATAATAATCTTCTTCATCACCCTCACCATAATAATCAATGTAGTCGCTGTAGTCCGCCACCTCATAGTGGTCATTTTCGATTGAAGCGTCCTCGTTTTGCTGGGGTGAAGCTTGTTGTCCTTTTGAAGAAGCTGGGAGGGGTTTTTCTGAGAAAGCGCGAGCTTGGACAAAGGTTGGGGGCGCGTTTGTTCTAAAGAGGATGCCAACCAGAACTATTATTAGTAATAAGATTGCAGACCCAGCTCCACCCTCCGGAACAAGCTCATAACCACCAAACATATTACGCTTTACGCCAAAACTAAGAAAAATAGCAGTTGACAATAAAATGCCAAAAAGAATAATTATATTGCCGGTTACGCTTGGCATGGATGTTTGCATGATAGCCGAATATAAAAACCAAAGAAGAAGGCCTAAAATTGAAACGAAGCCGGCAAAAAGGAAGCTCTCTGTATATATAGATATAATAAAAGCTATTATTGCAGATGCGGGGATTAAAAAACCAATACCGATTTTAATGTTATCATTCATATTAATTTTGTGATATAAAGATAGATAGAGACTGCAAAAAACTAAACAAAGTTCTCTCATTAAGCATTTAAATGCAAGGGTTTATACCGTTACTAACGTTTAAATTATCTACTGTAATTTCAGAGCAAAATTTCTTGTTATTATTGGTAAAGCAAAATGAAAAATAATATTAGAATAGGAGTTATTGGCGTTGGACACCTTGGCCAACACCACGCAAAACACTATACGAAGATTGCCTCGGCTGAGCTTGTTGGCGTTTATGATACAGATAGTAAACAATGTGATAAAATAGCAAAAAAACATAACACAAAAGCGTGTAAATCCTTGGATGAAATGCTTAGAAGCGTTGACGGCGTATCTATTGTTACGCCAACAAAAGACCACGCAAAAATAGCTGAAACCTGCATAAAGCAAGGGAAGCACGTTTTTATAGAAAAACCAATTAGTAAAACCGTGGAAGAGGCCGAAAGACTTATCGTTCTTGCAAAAGAGAAAAAGGTAACCCTTCAGGTTGGCCACATTGAGCGTTTTAACCCAGCGCTAGGCCCATTAAAAGACTATAGGATTAAACCAAAATATATAGAAGTTCAAAGATTGGCACCGTATATGATTAGGGGGACCGATATACCTGTGGTTTTAGACTTAATGATACACGACATTGATTTAGTTTTGTCCTTTATTGATTCACCAGTAAAGAAGATTGAAGCAAGCGGCGTTTCTATAATGACAAGATCTATTGATATTGCAAATGCGCGCATTCATTTTGAAAACGGCTCTGTAGCAAACATAACCTCAAGCAGAGTTGCAAAAGACAAGGTTCGCAAAATTAAACTTTTTCAGCAAAATTTATACATAACCATTGACTTTTTAGTTGGGCTTACAGAAGTATACCGTGTAGTGGATTCTGAAAAACAAGAATCATCAGATATTATTTCTGCGCCAATAGACCTAGAGGGAACGCAAAAGCACATTGTTTATGAAAAACCAAACATCATCAAAAATGACGCACTACAAATGGAATTAATAAACTTTGTTGAATCTATTCAAGGTGCGGCTACCCCAACTGTTGGCGGCTTGGCGGGAAAAGAGGCGTTAAAAGTTGCACTACAAATACAAAACAAAATACTTGAAGGGTTAAAGTAGATGGATATTCGAAACTTTTTCTTTAAATATAGAAGCTACACACCAATACCTCTTGGGATAATGATTGTTTACTTTGCCAGGCCAAACAACCTACACCTTTCTTTGGGCGCTTTGCTGTTGTTTGTTGGTGAGGCTATACGAATATGGGCAGTTTCTTATGCCGGGGGGATAACAAGGACGCGAAACGTTGGAGCTCCAAAAATCTGTTCATCGGGGCCGTATGCTTTTGTAAGAAACCCGCTATACGTTGGCAATATGATGATGTATTTGGGAGTCGTTTTTATAGCCGGTGCTGCAAATGTTTACTTAATGGCTGCAACAACAATCGCCTTTTTTTTAATACAATATAGCTTAATTATTTCTTTAGAAGAAGAAACGCTTCGCGGGTTGTTTGAAAAAAATTATAAGGAGTACGAAAAAAATGTTCCTGCAATCTTTCCAAGACTTAGTCCTTGGAAAAACCCTGACAACAGAAAACCACAAAAAATATTTAAGACAATAAAGACAGAGAAAAGAACCATCCAAAACGTTGTTTTTATTTTAGTGTTGATTTTTTTCCGGACAAACTTTATTTAATAACAAATATCGTTAGATGAGCAAAAATAAAGCCCCACAAACATTTTTCATTGTTGCCGGAGAAACTTCAGGAGATATGCACGGAGCTCAACTAATAAGCGAAATAAAAAAAATATTACCCGAAAGTAATTTTGTTGGGCACGGTGGCGACAAAATGATTAAAAGCGGTTTAAAGATGATTTACCATGTTGACAAGCTGGCAGTAATGGGTTTTTCAGAGGTCTTGAAACACCTCCCTTTTTTATTAAATGTTATGGGAGAGTCCCTTGGCAAGCTTAGAGAAATAAGACCAGATAGAATAATATTAATTGACTATCCGGGGTTTAACCTAAGATTGGCAAAAAACTGTAACGGCCTAAAGATACCTATAACATATTTTATACTTCCTCAACTTTGGGCTTGGAAAGAAAATCGAATAAAATCATTTCACAAATACATCGATCAGGCGCTTAGCATTTTTCCCTTTGAGCAAGCTTGGTTTGAGAAAAGAGGCGTACCAACAAACTATGTTGGCCACCCTTTTACTGAAATTGAAGATGTTGGTTTATCTCAGGATCAATTTTTATCTAAACACAAAATTTCGAAAGACGAAATTATTTTAACTTTACTACCCGGCAGCAGACAACAAGAAGTAGACAAGCACCTTCCAGTCTATCTTTCTGCGGCTAAAGAGTTACAACAGCACAATCCAAACTTAAAGGTTTTAGTAGCAAAAGCGCCAAGCGTTAACCTGCCAAGCCTATATGATGACATTTTAGTCGAAGAGGAAAATATAAGGGCAGCCATTTCTTTTGCAAAAGCATCAATAACAACATCTGGAACGGCTAGCCTTGAATGTGCAGTTTTAGACACCCCGCAAATTGTATGCTATAAACTATCAAGAATCTCAGGGACTATCGCAAGCCATCTAAATAAGTCACCTTTTATTTCAATGGCTAACCTTGTCGTAGGTAAAAAAATTGTTCCCGAGTTAATACAAAAAGATGTAAATAAAAAAGAAATTGTAAGCGCACTTCAACCGCTTTTGCAGAACTCAAAAGAACGAAGAAAGATGTTAGAAGGCTTTAATGGTGTTCGGCGATCCCTTGGATTGCCAGGGGCGTACGCACGGGCAGCCGAGGCAATTATAAAAAGAACAACGCATGCCAAACCTTAAAAACGAAAGAAGGTTAAAAAACCGCTTTCTTGTATGGCTTGGAGAGCGAATTGGTCCACCAGCGCTTAGATTTCTTTATAATACAAATAAATGGGAGTTTGTTGGAAAACACTACATTGATGACCAAATAAAATCTGGGAAATCAATTATTATTGCTTCATGGCACGGAACACTGTTAACCGTATTTATGGGGCTGGCAAATAAAAACTATTTTGGAATGGCAGGCAACCACCATCCTGAAGCTGAAATTATTTCTCGCGTTGGAAGAAAGTTGGGCTGGAAGGTTATTAGAGGCTCATCAACGGACGGAGGAAAAGAGGCTTATGAAAAAATGATTAGGTCGCTAAAAACGCCGGGGTCCGTTTTTGCGATAACTCCAGATGGTCCCCAAGGGCCAGCAAAAACACCAAAAGCGGGCGCAATAAGAGCTGCACAAAAAACAGGCGCAATAATTATTCCAGCAGCAGGCCAATCAACAAAACGTTGGTCTTTTAAAAATTGGGATATTTTTTATTTAGCTAAGCCCTATGGTAAGATCATTCAACTTTTTGGAGAGCCAATTATTATAAATAAAAATGACGACTTTAAGACCTCAGTTGAAAAATTAAAAACAGCTCTTAACAATCTTGAAAAAGAGGCAAACGCTCGTGTTAGAATGGAAAAAGAATAAAGCTCTAAAATTCATTTTATTGCCGCTGGCCTTGTTTTATTGGGGAATGGTTTCTTGCCGCAATCTTTTTTATTCGCGCGGGTTTTTCATTTCAAAAAAGCTTCCAACAAAAATTATCAGCGTTGGAAACATTACAGTGGGGGGAACTGGAAAAACGCCAGCTGCAGTTTTTATAGTTAAAGCTTTGTCTGAAAAAGGAATAAAGTGTGCAGTTTTAAGCCGAGGCTATGGTAGAAAAACTGCAGGAACGCAACTTGTAACCGACGGGATCACACCGGTTTTAGATTGGCGGAACTATGGAGACGAACCCAGTCTGCTGGCGAAACTTTTGCCAGGAGTGCCAATAGTTGTTGACTCAAAAAGACATCGAGGGGGGATGTTTCTTGTTGAAAACTTTAAGCCGGATATTATTATCCTAGACGATGCTTTCCAGCACAGGTCGATTGAGAGAGACCTAGATATTGTTTTAATTAATAGCAAAGATAAAAAAACTGATCACAAGCTGCTTCCCTATGGATTGCTTAGAGAACCGCTTTCAAGCCTGCGTCGCGCAAATGTTTTAATCTTTACAAAAACAAACCTAACACAGCCAGATCAGCTTCTAGTGCAAATGGCCAAATCAACAAAGCTACCGGTTTTGTCAAGCACCTTAGATATAATCGGGCTTACATCGTTTGATGGGCGCCCGACATCAATTAAAAAAGGAACTAAAGCTGTTGCGCTTTCTGCAATAGCAGATACGAGCGGATTTATTAAAACAATAGAAGATTTTGGCATAAACGTAATTAAGCATTTCGACTTTGCAGATCATCATAGTTTTAAACAATCAGAGGTAGATCAAATATCAAGCCAAATGGAAAGACTTGATTCAGAAATTATAATAACAACAGAAAAAGACATGGTTAAGATTGCTAATTTAGAAGTTGGTCTGCTAAAAGTTTATAGCATAGACGTTTCTTTTAATCTTCCTGAAAAAGATAAAAAGACACTTTTAAAATTAATTCAGAATTAAAAAACTATATCTGCGCCATTCCCCAGGCGAAGACAACGCCAACAAAAGAAACAAGCAACGGCCAGCCCGTATTAATCATTTGCCTTGCACTTGGGTCTTCAAAGACATGAATTTGAAATTCGTGTGATGCAATCGCGCCTCTTTCATCCATAGCAACTATAATAATATCGTTTGGACCTCTCTGGTTTGGCCTTGGTTTCCACGACAACATGCCAGTTTTTCTATCAAAGCTAGAGTTTTTTGGAAGCTTTACAGCCTTGAATGCTATACGATCTTTGTTTAAATCTTCCGCCACGACCCGATATTTGTAGTGGTGACCGGTAAGGGCAACGGGCCGCGGCGTAGATATTATATTTGGATTGATATTTACAAAAACTTTTCCATCTTGATTGTCATTGGTGTAGCCATCAGAAACTTGAAAAGAAAACAGGTTCTCATTTATTTGAGCAGCCTTTGGAATCCAAACAACCTTCCCTTTTTTACTAATTTGCATACCCTGAGGGCCTTTTAGTAGCGTAAACAGTAAATCAGCATCTTTATTTTTATCTTCAACTTGGATATTATATTTAAAAACCTCCCCAACCATTGCACTTACAGGAGGATTTGACACAATAACAGGTTGATGGTTTACATAAATCTCAAAAGACTGTTCGTCTTTTGCATACCCATCTGAAACCAGAAAGGATACGGATTGCTTGTCGACTTGTTCTTGAGAGGGTGTCCATGAAATTATTCCAGAGTATTCATCAACCTCCATGCCGTCAGGAAACTCCAAAAGAGTATATTTTATACTGCTTAACCTTCTTGCTAAAATTCTAGGTGGACGGCCCTTGTTTCCTTGAAAAAACTCCCACAAAACATCTTTAATTGCAACCGTTCTATCGTCTAGTTCTTCAATAACAATGTTTAATCTGTCGTTTTCCCAAAAGACAGAATGAACATATTTTTTTAAATTTAGGCGAGAAACCTCTAAAGAAAGACTGTCGGATGGTTCACCTTCAGTCAAATAAACAGCAGCAGCCCCTAGCCAATCTGAAAGATAACGGTCAATGTTTTCAACGTAAATATCATCATTAATTTGAATAGAATAAATACGGAAGTTTTCTACAGGGCTAAGAGGAACTACCTCATCATATAAAAGCAAGGCTCCACGATTTAGATCAGTCGTCATAACTTGATATTCATATTGATTTCCTACCGCGCCTTGCATTGGAGGAATTGAAACGATATCAATCGGAGCATTTACAAAATAGGTTGATTCAATTAACTTTGAAGAGCGCCCATCGCTTACCTCTATAATTAAATCTGAAAAATCAACGTTTTCTCGCGTCGGTTCCCAAACCACCATTCCACTATAAGGATCCATTCTCATACCTTCGGGCATTTCAATAGCAGTGTAAATTAAATTATCTTGATCGTTTGGGTCTTTTATCGTTAGCTGGAACCGATACTCTTCACCAAGGCTAATAACGTTCATTTTTAAAGGAGCAGACTCAACAATTGGTGGATGGTTAACATACAGGGCAACCTCTTGTGAGTCGACTGCAATACCATGGCTAACGCTTACCATAAATTTTTGAGTGTCTATTTGGGTAACTCCGGGGGTCCAGGTTACCAAGCCTGATTCGCTCATTGTCATTCCCTCTGGACCAAAAGATAAATCAAATTTTAATATATGTTCTAAATCGGGGCGCCAAATATCCACTTTGTATTTATATTGCTTATCAATTTCAGCCTCTAAATTAGCCTCTGATAATATTTTTACACCAGCGCGTGCAAAAAGAGAGAAGCCTTGGGTTGTTCTGTCAAAACCGTCACTTGCAACAAGTCTTATCTCATAGACATCGACATGCGAAGAGTCTGTTTGCCAAGAAATCGCACCGTCTTGGTCTATAATCATTCCTTTTGGTTTACTTTCAAGGTCTAGGTTGATAGAAGCATCAGGATTGCGATCTAAAATTAAAGGTTTGTAATAAAAAAGATCTCCAGCAACAAATTCAGTTCCAAAAGGCTCAGAAGAAATAACCGGAGGGTCATTAACGTAAAGCCAGAACCTCTCATCGTCTCCTTCAAGGCTTGGAATGACCTTGTAAGTAATTAAAGAGTCTTGCTCTGAAGAGGTTGGAACAACTTCTTCGCCAAGCTTTCTTTCAACATGGTAAGACAGTTTATATGCGCCAAGCTGCGCCGCATCTGGAACCCAGCGAATTGAACGAGAATCATAATGAAAAAACATTCCCTGAGGAGGGGGCTGAAGCCAGCGAAAACTATAGAACTCTTTTTTTTCTTCTTCAGGTAACGTATAGGCAAAAGATTGATTAACGGTAAGCACATGTTTTGGTAAAATACCGCTTGGTAAGGGCTGACCCATCGTTTCTAAAGGCTTAGAAACCTTAGGAAGAAGAATCTCTTCTTTTTCTATTAATGGAAAGACATCCAAAACATCTTCTTGCTCTGCATCAACATCTGCGACCACGGGCCTCTCTGGCTCGGGACCAAAGCCCAGCTCAGCAATAAAAACTGTAGCTTCATATCCATTCCAACCTGCAGCAACGACCTGACCAGTATATATCCCAAAGGAAGCAATTGGGAGCGCAGAAAAAATCTGTGCACCAGAACTCCCCTGATCTTCAAGCGTAAAATATTCAGATATTTCGGAAAACCCCTCGACACCCCCATAGTTAAGAGAAAGAATATTCATATCACCAGAAACCAAAAGTATGTCATCGTGGGAGTCTTGATTAAAATCTGATATTTTAATAGTAGAGAGAGGCCCACCCTCAACAGGGAGCTTTTCTATAGATAGAAAATCCTCAAACAAAGATAATGAAATAATGTCCCCATTATAAAAGGGTAAAAGCAAATCTTCAACACCGTCTTTATCCCAATCAGATTTTGAAATTCCAGTAGAAATTAATCCATCAAGCCCAGGTATGGGAGTCTCCTGGCTATTTCCCATTACAAGCTCTCCGCCTAAATTATAAAAAGGCTGTGTTCTTAGAATTTCACCCTCTGGAGAGAGAGCGACCACCTCGTCATATCCGTCACGATCCCAATCGGTAGAGGCAACATAGATGGCACCAATCCCAGAGCGCATACCATTAAGCTTTAATGTTTGAACAACGCGCCAATCACCATCGTCATTAAGGTCTAATATTATAATTTCTCTAAGAGGACTACCAAGCGACACGGCAAGTTCTTGATCCATATCTCCATCGTAATCCATTAAACTAAAATTATGACTACGAATAAAATTGCGACCTCCAGAAAGATTTAAAACGCTTCCAGCTTCTTCATTGAACTTTTCACCATCCCACGAATAGTAAAAAGCGATGGGTTGTAGTAATTCATTTTGTCCAGGTTCTGCAAAATTCGAGACGGTTATTAGCTCTGGAACGCCATCTCCATTGAGGTCGCCAAGTTCAACGTCAACAAAATTTCCAAGTAGCCCATCTGGCGCTCGAAGTTCCCAATTCATTTGTTGATATCCATCATCATTTAATTCATAATAACGAATAACGGAAAGGTTGTTATTGTTTAAAGACCCATGTTCAACAGTTGCAAATTCTTGGAGTCCGTCTCCATCTAGATCGTAAGTTCCTTCCATGTGCATTATTCTCAACCCCTGTGAAAAAACAGAAGAAAAGAAGAGTGCGAAGATATAGAGGGTTCTATAGTTCACTTTGTACTATCAGGCAAAACTAAAGGCGTTGTGTTTGTTGA
>ENA-OREN01000456-OREN01000456.1-marine-metagenome-genome-assembly--contig:-NODE-456-length-61073-cov-5.664207_pt1 | contig 61073 bp, 48 predicted proteins | sample MGYA00248624_ERZ508555 | MGnify/ENA primary metagenome ERZ508555 (study PRJEB26222, sample SAMN06267773) | marine metagenome | isolation source: Saanich Inlet, British Columbia, Canada | place...
GGTTTCGTTATTTGTGGGACTTCTCACAGTTTTGGAGCTGGTAAGGCCGATGTCATTGCAATCAAGATTGATTCGATCGGTAACATTGAATGGTCAAATGCTTATGGAGGTGCAGAATCTGAATCAGGCCAGTCCATCGATCTGTGTACTGATGGTAGCTTTTCAATTACGGGGCATACGAGCAGTTATGGTGCTGGTGACGAAGATGTTCTCCTCCTGAAACTCAGCGATAGTGGAGATGTGCAATTTGGACGTGCCATCGGCAGCGACCTAGGTGATTTTGCTCGATCTATAAAACAGACGGATGATCAGGGGTTCATCATTGCTGGCTACACGATGGGATTCGGCGTTGCGCATTCAGATGTGTACTTAATCAAAACAGATAGTGCCGGGGTGAATGTCTGTCATGACACCAGTATTAGCATTCAGGCCTCGGTTATAAATCCTACAGTGAACATTGTGTCATCAAGCGTGGGATCCGGAGTCAAAACAGGCCTGCCAGCTACGCTTACTGGCTATACGCTATCTAATCCGTCAGAGCCGTGCGATTACGTAATTGGAAATGATGAGATACTTAATAATGAGAACCTTCGACTCTTTCCAAACCCAACCCCTGGCCTCCTAAATCTTGACTGGAATATTCAAAGCACCGAACTCGTAGAGGTCTCCATTATTGACTTGAATGGACGACTTGTCCAAAAGAACATCACACCATTACCGAGTCAGATAAACTTAAAGATGCTCGCAAAAGGACTATATGTTGTCCAAGTAATGTCTTCCCAAGGGCTAAGGACCAAGATAGTTGTCAAAAAATAAACAATAATGACATCAATAGGACGGTAAACTCAGAGAACATTAGCTTAATGGCTGAGAATTAAAAACTCAGTTCTTCTATTCTTAGCTCTACCTTCTTCGGTTTCATTCGATGCAAAAGGAACAGTCTCTCCAAACCCTTTGTACTCAATTCGTGACCCGTTGACACCTTGGGTTTCTAAATATTGCTTGACCGAGAATGCTCGATCGGCAGACAACACAAGGTTTTTTTCATCCTTTCCTACGTTGTCAGTATGTCCGTGAATTGCAATCCTCATGGAATCATTCTCTTGAAGGTAAAGAGCGAACTCGGTTAGAATGGCTTTTGATTGCTGAGTTATATCTGCGCTATTGGAAGAGTAAAAGATGTCATTGATCTTGTAAACTCCGCCCTCCTTAAGTTCTTCAACTTCCACATCAATATCCTGAAAGGTTTCAATGACCAATTCCTCATCCCCTGTCCGGCTTTTCATGTCATCGTCATCCTCTTCTACTTCAATCAACTTCGATTGAAACGCCTTACCATCTGCTTTGATGTTCATCACAACATCCTCATTATCTCGAACTGCAATGACTGCCGCGTACTTACCATCCTCATCTGAGACATCTACGGCAGTAATTTTCTTAGACTGCATTGTCTTCAGTTCAATTTTTCCGTTTTCAATGGGATATCCGGAATCATCTTTCAGCTGCCCTTTGACAAACACAACCTTATCAGGTCTAGCTTCCTTGTACAATTCGAATGTCCATATTTCAATGCTCTGTGGGTAGTCTTTATCCTTGGCCGAGTAGTATACTCTCTTGCCATCTGTGCTTACCACAAACGCCTGCTCATCTTGAGCTGTATTGATGGGGTGCCCCAAATTCACAGGTTTCTTCCATGTGCCATCATCATTTTGCTGTGTATAGAACACATCCAATCCACCAAATCCGAGGTGGCCGTCAGAAGCAAAGTACAATGTCCTAGAATCGCTATGAATGAAAGGTGTTTTATCGTTGTAAGGCGTATTGATCGGAGATCCAATGTTCTGTGCCTCCATCCAATCACCATTCTGATTCTTTTTAGAATAGTAGATCTCCAATCCAGAATTCTCACCGCGGTCACTGGTGAAATAAATGGTTTGACCATCAGCCGATATGCTGGGTTGAGATTCAAAACCGTTCGGTGTATTTACCTTATCCCCAAGACTTCTTAAGTTGCTCCAATAGTATCCTTCAATTCTTGACTTCGGTTCGATGCCGAAGTGTAAGTCAGCTTGATATATATCACAGTTTGTATAGCCCATGCCTGCTGGCTTGCAAATCGTAAGATATAGATGCTTATTGTCCAAGCTGACTGTCGCTCCGCCGTAATACCAACCCTCATTTACATTGAATGGAGAAGGAAACGGCTCTCCTTCTTCGAACTTTCCATTTACCAGTTTTGCTTTGACAAACTTTTCAGAAAAGGTCTGATTGTCCGTCAATAAAGAGGCTTTTACCTCAGATCGAATCGAATACCGTCTGGTGAGCAGCATACTCTCATTATCCGGTGATATCAACGGTAAAAATTCATCGTCTTCCGTACAAACTGCGCCTACCCTTCTGGCATTATAAGGTTTAGGATTCTTGTAGGCATCATCAAAAAACTTGGCGTACTCATAATCCAATTTGATTTCATCTTCTCGGTCATCATCCAATGGTTCCACTGATGAGCCACTTAATTCGTAGTATTTCTCAAAATATTCAATGCTCTCGGCATACTCAGATCTGCCTAATGCAATTTCAGCTAGAAAATAGTACGGTTCAAAATGAAAATTTGGACAGAGCCGAATGCACTCTTTGAGATAGCCCTGTGCTGGTTTTAGTGAAGTTCCTTTGGACATCGAGGTTCTCAAAGACTCAAGACCAATTAGATACTGGGCTAGACCCACATCAGGATCTTCCTCGATCGCTTTTCTAAGGGCGCCAACTCGTTCCTCTTTCGAGTTTTTGCGATTCATACCTTCTTCCAAAAACTTCTTGGCTTTTTTGTTTTCCGTTTCTGCGCACTCTGAGGAAGGAGTGATCTTGAAGCTCTTGTTCGTCACCTTTTGAGAGTAACTCGTAACCGAGATCAGAAATAGCAGGATGGCGAGAAATGCGGACCTCATTGCACAGTCGAATTTAAGGCGTGATACTTAGCCCTTGATCGCTTGTTGACGCAAATAATGATCCATTATTGTTAATAACATCATCGCTTCCACAATGGCTGTCGCTCGAGGGACCACGCAAGGATCATGGCGTCCCTTACCCTCAACTATAACAGCATCTCCATCTTTAGTCAGTCCTGTTTGATCCTTCATCAGCGTGGCCACAGGTTTGAAGGCCAGTCTAACAACCACGTCATTTCCATTTGTAATACCGCCTTGAACACCTCCACTATTGTTGGATGTAACTCGACCTTCTTGAGAATAGGTGTCATTGTGCTCAGAACCCCTCATCATTGAGGACTCAAACCCTCTCCCAATCTCAAATCCTTTAACCGCGTTGATGCTCAACATCGCCTTCCCTAAATCTGCATGAAACTTATCGAAGACGGGCTCCCCTAATCCGGAAGGTAGACCATGAGCAATGCATGTCACCACACCACCTACGGTGTCTCCATCTTTTTTAACCTCCTCGATTAAGACCTGCATATTGGAAGCGATATCGGGGCTTGGACATCTGACAATATGCGCTTCCACCTCTTTCCTGGAAGGAATGCTGTTGCTATCTTCCATTTGGATGTTTCCGACCTTCGAAACAAAGGCAATTACAGAAACGCCATTAGCCTCTAAAAACTGCCTGGCAATTGCACCGGCAACAACTCTGCATGCCGTTTCACGAGCTGAGGACCTTCCTCCACCTCGGTGATCGCGAATGCCGTATTTCTCCTCATAAGTATTGTCGGCATGGCTAGGACGAAATACATCTTTGAGATGATCATAATCCGAAGATTTGATATCGGAATTCTGAATAAGGAAACCAATGGGAGTTCCAATTGTCGTTTCATCAACGATTCCACTCAAGAACTGCACTGCATCAGTTTCACTCCTAGATGAGCTGATATTGCTTTGTCCCGGCTTTCTCCTATCTAATTCAGTTTGAATTTCAGTCAGGTCAAGCTTAAGTCCGGGAGGGCACCCATCAATGATCCCACCGATGGCCTTTCCATGAGATTCACCAAAAGTGGTCAGTATAAAGAGTTTTCCGATTGAGCTTCCAGCCATTCTAAAAATTCAACTGCAAAGGAATGATCCTATTTGTTTCAATCACAATGTTCTTAGATCGATTATTTTGCGGGCCAATTGCAGGCAATGAAGCTCCTCATTAATATCAACATACTAGCACAAACGAGACGAGAATCTCATTTACAGGTAAAAGGAGAGGCCATGAACGACCTTCCTACCATCGAAAATGCATGGCTAGCAATAAAAAAAGGCGTGATCGAGGACTTTGGATCCATGGGTGATTTGGATCCCTCTCGATTTAGTGCGTATGAGCAAGTTAATTTAAGGGGCAAAGCTGTTTTGCCGACTTGGTCTGACAGTCACACCCACATTGTTTTCGCGGATTCAAGACATGGAGAGTTCGAGGATCGAATAAATGGTTTGACATATCAAGAGATTGCGAATCGAGGCGGTGGAATCCTAAACTCAGCCAGAAAACTCAGAGAACTGAGTGAAGACGACCTCTTTGAACGAGCCGCTGATCGCTTAACAGAATTGATCTCACTGGGTACAGGTGCAATCGAAATAAAGAGCGGTTATGGGCTGACTCTCGATTCGGAGGTGAAAATGCTCAAGGTCATAGATCGATTGAAAAAAACATTTCCTATTCCGATCAAGGCATCGTTTCTGGGCGCTCATGCTGTTCCAGAAGAGTTTAAAGGTGATTCTGAAGCGTATGTCGACCATGTTATAGCCGATATTCTTCCTGAAGTCGGAAGAACCAAGTTGGCCGATTACATCGACGTGTTTTGCGAGGATGGATACTTCTCAACTGAACAAACTAAAAGACTCATTGAAGCCGGAAAATCACACGGTCTAAAGGCTAAAATTCACGTTAATCAGTTCACAGCAACTGGTGGTGTGAGGGTGTGTTGTGAGCAAGATGCTGTATCAGTTGATCACTTGGAAGAGTTGACCGAAGATGATGTTGAAGCTTTAAAACAACGGAATGGTGGGACCATTGCGGTGGCCTTGCCCAGCTGTTCGTTCTTCCTTGGAATTCCATATACACCAGTCAAGCGGCTTCTTGATGCAGGAATCCCAGTGGCACTAGCTACTGATTATAACCCTGGCTCCACTCCAAGCGGCAACATGAATTTTGTTTTGTCTCTAGCGTGCGTCGTTATGAAAATGACACCGTCTCAAGCCATCAATGCACTTACCATAAATGGAGCTGCTGCTATGGAATTAAGTGGAGAAGTTGGCAGCATTACACCGGGTAAAAGAGCCAATCTAATTGTCACAAAGGAACTTGATTCTCTCTCGTACCTTCCATATGCCTTTGGTTCGAATCACATTGATCACGTATTGATCAATGGCGAAACTTTCGGGCAATAAAAAACCCTCTCCATTTCTGAAGAGGGTTCACTGTATTATAAATGATAATACTTAGTGGACGACTGTAATCTTAGATACAGACTTCACACCAGCATTTTCAATCATTACGTTGTAATATCCCGCCTCAAGAGCAGAAACATTAAGTGCATTTCCGCTTAGGTTTTGGTTGATAACCAATCTTCCCATTGCGTCAAATACTTTAACGTTAGCTACACCTGTAACTCCGTTGATTGTAACAACGTCGTTAGCTGGATTTGGATACAAGCTAATATTTGCTCCGATAGCGTGCTCAGTTCCAAGAGGAACCCACTCACCATCCCAAAGCTCAAATGTATCACCATCAAGAACTGCGTAATCTTCGCCACCATCTGTGTACTCATAGTCGATGTTGTGATCTTCTGTACCGTTTAAAACAGCGCCAGTAGTATTATCAAGAAGAATTGCGGCCACTCTCAAGTTTGAGATATCCCAATCACCATCTTTAGTGAATGTATAGGAGTAAGTCACATTATCATTAGCAATAACTGAAGAAGGAACTGAACCAGCATCTCCATCAATTCCACCAAGTAGCTCACGTCCTACGTCATTGTATACCATATCTGCAGCAGGAACGGTAGCAGGAAGATTCTCATATCCACCCATTGCGCCGTTTGCACCACCAGAATAATAGTTCACTTGGTTATAATCCGATGTTGTACCAGTCACGTTGTCCTCAATTACGATAGCGGCTAAACGGAAATCTGCCGATGAAGTAACCGCAAAGTCAGCGCTGATGTCAACAGTAACTACATCATTCTCGTCCATTTCAGCAGTAACATCAAGATCAGCCCAGCCAAATTCATTAACCTGAATAACGTAAGGAACTTCAAATCCTGAGGGATCATATGCAGTCCCATCTCTTCCTACTAATCCGCTTGGATATCCACCGATTTTTGTTCCCATCCATGTGTCGTAAGTTGAATTTGTCATTGGATCACCGTTATGAACAGCAACACCAATCCAGGAATCTCCATAAGTGTCTTCCATGTACTCCATGTAAACCGCACCTCTTGGGCACCATCCACACCATGTACCAGTACCTTCTTCACCAAGAACAGCAGTCGTTGGCCAGAATGAAGCACCTGAAGTTGAACCCCAAAGTGTATCATTTGAATTGTCAGCATCACCAGTCGCAACTACATATACTGTAATATCTGCCTGATCTCCAGCGCTCAATGAAATCTGATCGGAGTGAGTAAAGTTTGCTGACCCACCACTATTTGAGATTGTGTTTGTGTAAGACTCTGTGTTGGTTGATGTTCCATCAGTCCAAATTACATCCCAAGCTGTGATGTCATTAGAACCCCAGTTAGTAACAGATCCAGTAATAGTTCCTCCCTGAGTTGATGTAACAACTTTCGGTACAAACACAGATGACATTTGAGCATCAGTTGCTGGTTGTGTACCAGGATTAAACGAATAGTATGTATTATCCACTGCGGTAAATTCAGAACCACCAGTAGCTGTATTGTACGAGCCAATTGTTGGTGAACCAGAAATTTGCATCGCGCTGGTAGAGTCAAACTGAATTCCCACAGTAAGCTCAACATTGCCTCCTGATTGAGAATAACTTCTCATATCGACAACGAATACCTTATTGGAAGTTTCTTCAAGGACGATTCCCCAATATGCCCATCCAGCACCTAGAGTTGAACTTGAGGCAGATGCCCAAATTACCCAGTGTTGACGATTAGGAGCAGTACCGAATGTCTTAGTGATAACTCCGTCGTTGGCACCTGTAACATTCAGACCCCATGCACAGACAGAGTTTGCTGGAATATCCGCTGAAGGAAGACTTGCAGGCGTTGAACCTGGAGATGCTCCAACAGTAGATTCAAACGTAACAACACCACCAGCATCAGCATAGTAAGATGAATACGTTGTGCCATCGAAATCAAAATCAAATCCAATGGATTCTTGAGCTGACCAACCAGTAGAACCAGTAGTCAGGATCTCAGTGTAACCGGTGAAGTTAGCAGTCATGTAAGCAGAAGGCTGCTCATCATCATTGTTTAATTCTCCCGGATTGTTACCGGCGTTAACCAGTGATAGAGAGTAGTACTGTGCACTGGCAAAACCAGCTGTCAATACTACCGCTAGAGATAATAGAACTTTTTTCATAAAATTGATTTTAAGAATGAATATGCTCCAAATGTACTCAAGGAGAGTATTCAATCATTAAAAGCAACCCAAAATATTGAAATGCTAAAAGCCCCGCCTCACTTTCGTGGACGGGGCTTCAAAATGCTTGTACTATGCTAATTACTTAACCACAGTCAGTGACTTCGTTGTTCGAGTCATATCATTTTCGATGACAATATTGTAGTATCCAGCGTTCAATCCAGAAACATCAAGAGTGTTTGAATATAATGCTTGATTGAGTACAGTTCTTCCAAGAGCATCATAGATTGTAATGTTCTTCAGACCGTTCATTCCTGTAATAGAGACCACGTCCTTTGCAGGGTTCGGGAAAATATTTACGTCCGCAATAGAAACACCTGCATTCCCTAGAGGAACCCAGTTACCATCCCAAAGCTCGAATGTATCTCCATCTACAACAGAGTATGTCTCACCAGCATCTTCGTACTCATAGTCGATGAAATCATCTTCCGCTGCATTCCAGATAGCTCCTGTTGAATTATCAAGAAGAAGTGCCGCAATGCGAACGTTATTGTGATCCCAATCTCCATCCATGGTGAATGTATATGAATATTCAACAACATCATCAGCGGTTACTGAAGAAGGAACAGAACCTGCATCTCCATCAATACCACCTAACAGCTCGCGCCCAACATCATCATATGACATATCAGCAGCAGGAACTGAAGCAGCGAGATTTTCCCAACCTCCCATAGCACCAGAACCACCACCTGCGTAGTAGTTGGCCTGGTTGTAATCTGCAGTTGTTCCAGTCACGTGATCTTCGATAACAATTGCAGACAATCTTAGATCATCGCTGGTTGATGCTGCGAAAGTTGCTGTGATATCAACCGTAACAACGTTGTCCATGTCCATTGTAGCTTCTACTTCAATTTCAGCAAGACCAAATTGATTGATATAGGTCGCAAACGGAGTCTCAAAATCAGATGGGTCGTATGCGTTTCCGTCACGACTTATCAGTCCACTTGGATAACCTGGAACCTGTCCACCCATCCATGTATCATAGTCCGAGTTCGTCATTGGGTCACCATTATGTACGGCAACTCCAATCCAGTCTTCGCCATATGTGTCTTCCATGTACTCCATGTAAACGAATCCTCTTGGACACCATCCGCACCATGTACCAGTTGCTTCTTCACCTACTACAGCCTTAACTGGAATGAATGAAACTCCAGAAGACATTGCAGCCAGTGTATCATTACTAAGGTTGCCGTCATTTGCAGTTTCAACATATACTGTAACATCAACTTCATCACCAGCATTAAGAGCTAGTAAATCACTGTGAATGAATATTTCACTCGCTCCAGGAGCAAGAGATGTAGTAATCGTTTCTGTGTTGGTTGTTGTACCATCAGTCCAGCTTACCGTGTAAGATGAGATCGAGTTGGCACCGTTGTTAAGAACAGATCCCGCAAGTTGCGTCCCTGTTGAAGTAACATATCTTGGAACAGCTATAGCGCTCAATTTGATATCAAATGGTGAAGGCTCTTCAACCACAACATTATCAACTGCAGCTCCATAAAGCCACCCAGCGCCATCGTTGTAGATGAAAGCCAGTTGAACATTCGCCGACCCTGCATAAGCAGAAAGGTCAACAATTTCATTTTCTCTCCAGCCATTTCCGTCTCCGGTCAAATCTTGAAGCATGCTCCAAGTAGCACCACCATCATCAGAAGCATAAATGTCAAATGACTCTGTTGCTGCTTGATAAGTAAATTCTCCGTAGAACACATCATAGACTAGACGTGGAGCAGATAATCCGGTTAAATCAAACGATTCTGTAAAAATTGAATCTGCTGACTTGTCGCAGTTACATCCATCGTCATTCGTTGCAATGAAGTTTCCGTGCTCTGGAATTGGGAATGATGCACTAGATAATGAAGTTGCGTCACCTGCTAACCATCCACCGTCGGTGGCAAGCGTGACCTGAGTCCACGAACCTGGAACACCAGATTCGAAATCCTCACTCAAAATAACTTGAGCGTTTAGGCCTGCAGCAGCAGTAATCGCCGCCAAACCTGAAAGTAGAATTCTTTTCATGTTAAATTATTAGTTAATGATTGATACAAATATCATTAATCATATATGGATTCAGCCCAAAATGAACTTTCAATTGATTGAATTCCTATCGAGGGTGTAGTGAATGGGAGAAAAGGAATTTAGCTTTGCGGCTCCAAAAAATTAGAATGAAGAGAGTTATTGAGTGTGTGCCTAACATTAGTGAGGGCCGAGACAAAGCGAAAATCAAGAGGATTACGGACATAGTTGAAAAAGTAGATGGTGCATTGCTTTTAAACGTTGATCCGGGAAAGGCAACGAATAGAACGGTCATCACGATTGGCGGAAGCCCTGAAGACGTCATGGAGGCTGCTTTCCAGCTTATAAAAAAGGCATCTGAAGAAATCGACATGTCTCAACATTCTGGAGCTCATCCTCGATTTGGAGCCACGGACGTCTGCCCACTCGTACCAGTGAGTAATGTGACTATGGAAGAATGCATCGAGTACGCCCGTATCCTTGGAAAGCGAATTGGAGAAGAGCTTTCAATTCCTGTTTACTTCTACGAAAACGCGGCGACCTCTTCCGATCGGTCAAACTTAGCGACTGTTCGCTCCGGGGAATACGAAGGATTGAAGGACAAACTCTCCGATTCAAATTGGAAGCCTGACCATGGACCGTCAGCATATAATGAATCTGTATCTCGATCTGGAGTCACAGCCGTAAGCGCTCGTGACTTTCTTGTTGCTTACAACATTAACTTGAATACAACGAGCACTCGTCGTGCTAATTCTATTGCGTTTGACATACGCGAACGAGGCCGTGTAAAACGAGAAGGGAACAGTCTAACCGGAAAAATAATCAAAGACAATAGTGGTAATCCTGTTTCTGAGCCCGGCCTTTTAAAATGTGTGAAAGGAATCGGTTGGTTCATCGAAGAATACGGAGTAGCCCAGATAAGCTACAACCTCACGAACATTAGCGTGACCTCAATTCACGAAGCTTTCGATAAGACCTGTGAACGAGCGCTGGCTCGAGGAATTAGGGTAACTGGATCAGAATTAATTGGTCTCGTTCCAAAAAAAGCGCTCCTGGAAGCTGGAGAGTACTTTTTGAAGAAACAAGAAAGGTCCTTGGGGTTACATGAGGAGGAAGTACTAAAAATCGCTGTCAAATCGCTTGGCCTCGACGAACTTGCCCCTTTCAATGTTCGCGAACGAATTATTGAATATGTCTTGGAAGACAGACTCAGCGATTCTTCGAAACTCGTTGATTTAAATCTCAAGGAATTTGCGCATGAAACTGCGGCTGAATCTCCTGCTCCCGGCGGTGGTTCGATATCTGCCTATGTGGGCGCTCTAGGCGTTTCGCTCGGAACTATGGTCGCAAACCTGAGTGCTCATAAACGCGGGTGGGACGATAAATGGGAATACTATTCTGAATGGGCCGTTAAAGGCCAACAGTACAAACAACGACTCACCGAATTGGTGGATGAAGACACTGAAGCTTTCAATCAGATCATGGCTGCATTTGGACTTCCTAAAGGTTCAGAAGCTGAAAAAGAAGCAAGAAAACAAGCCATTTCAGACGCTACGAAAGGAGCGATTCTGATTCCGTTGGAAGTCATGAAGAATGCGGCTGACTCAATGGAAGTGATGCTGGAAATGTCTCAAACAGGCCTGGAAGCTTCAATTAGCGATGCCGGTGTCGGAGCTCTATGTGCTCGCACTGCGGTTCGTGGCGCATGGTTAAATGTGAGAATCAACGCTAAGGATCTCAATGACCAATCTTTCATTGATGATGTCATGAATGAAGCGAGCGCCTATATGTCCAAAGCGGATGAGCTGGAGAGTAAAATCATAGGATTTGTCGAGGATAAAATCTAATCTCAACCTCACATAATACTGTACAGGCCCGTCTTATATAACAAGGCGGGCTTTTTTACGTAGAATAATATATGGCGACGAAGGAGAGGAAGATTCAATTCAAAACTTGGGAGAAAATTGTCTTCTTTTTTTCCAGTTCAATTGGTCTTCGTTCATCTAAAAAAGAACCTTGTACTTATCCTCTACTGGTTGATTCTTTTTGCCCTTATCCTACAGCTTATTGGAAGTAAGTACGGTGTCCCATATTTATTCCTATTCCCAGAGTATCTAGGAAAAGTAGGCTTTCTCTCTCATTTGCTCGTTGGTTTATCCACTGGCAGTTTCATCATGGCATTCAACATCTCCAGCTATGTGGTAAATGGTTTTCGATTCAGTTTTCTAGCCACATTAAGTCGTCCTTTTATTAAGTACTGCCAAAATAACTTCATCATCCCTCTCACATTCACATTGCTCTACTGCGCTTCACTTGCAAGCTTTCAGCTGGGGCCTGAAGAATTATCATTCTCTCATGTCATTATAAATCTGACTGGGTTTTTATTTGGAAACGCCCTGTTCATTTTATTAACGGCCCTGTACTTTATGGTAACGAATAAAAGCCTCAAAGCATTTGATCAACAGATATCCGATCAGGTCAGGCCTGTGGCGGATTTGTTTAGCAATAAAAAGAGCTGGCAAAAGTCAATTTCCGAATCTCGGAACTGGATGGTGGTATCCTATATCTCAAGATTTGGATCTGTTGCACTTGCTCGAGATAGTAGTCATTATAAAAAGTCTACGTTGGAAAAGGTATTTAGGCAAAACCGCATTAACGCATCATTCTTTCAGTTGTTTGTCCTTTCAGCACTTTTTACGCTTGGATGGATCGAGAATAAATGGATGATGATTCCAACAGCGGCGAGCTTCATGCTTTTCTTCACCATCTTGATCATGCTGACATCGGCCGTCTATTCATGGTTTCGGGGCTGGACTGCAGTAGTGATAATGTGCATTTTGGTTGGACTAACTTTTCTGACACGCATCGAGAAGTCGTTTTATCAGACGCAAGCCTATGGTCTGAATTACAGCACTGAAAAAGTCTTATACACCCAAGAGAACATTCGAACCCAACAGGAGAATGATCAAACTGTTTATTTAGACGTCGAGCACGGGTTGACTTATTTACAAAACTGGAAGGCAAAAACCGGCGAAGAGAAACCTGTTGCGGTATTCCTAAATATTCCCGGTGGTGGGTTGAGATCGGCTCTTTGGACGATGGTATCTGTTGACGCTGCCAATAATGCTACTAACGGAGACATGTGGAAACACCTCGTCATGATCAACGGGTCATCAGGCGGAATGATCGGAGCCTCCTATTTAAGAGAATATTACTACCGTACAGAGAACGGATTGGCTGAAATTAATTCTGATCAAGTCATTGAGGATATCAGCGCAGACAAGCTGAACCCAGTCGCAGCCACAGCAGTTTTGCATGACTTATTTTTTCGATTCAAGAAGTTCAAATACGGAAGCCATTATTACACTAAAGATCGAGGGTACGCATTTGAGCAGAAGCTTAATGCTGATACTCGGGGATGGCTGGACAGGCGGCTTTCTGACTATGCTCAACTTGAGCTAAGGAGAGATATGCCTTTGCTGATCCTCTCACCTACTATTAGCAATGACGGGCGAAAGCTAATTGTGTCGTCACAGCCGGTATCATATCTCTGTCATAACAATGACCCCAACCAGCTCAACGAAAACATTGAATTCCGACGATTCTTCAAGAACAATGAGCCTGATAGCTTGAGCTTTCTTTCTGCCCTGCGCATGAGCGCTACATTTCCATATGTCTTTCCAGCCGCCAGTCTACCCACAAACCCCTCTGTAGAAGTGCTGGACGCGGGAATCCGCGACAATTACGGAATGAGCAATACACTAAATTTCATCTATTTTTTCCGCGAATGGCTTTTAAGGAATACAAGTGGAATAGTTTTACTTCAGATCAGAGATCAAGAGAAATTTATAGATCTAAAAGCATCCCAATATCCAAGCTTGGCTGATCGAGTAACTCAACCATTTGGCACCTTTTATAACACGGTGCTAGACATTCAAGATTATCAGCTGGATGCTAGTGTTCGTAGGGCAAAGGACTGGTACAACGGCGAAATAGAGGTGATTGAATTCATCCTCAATCGGACTGACGAAAACCCGATAAGTTTGAGTTGGCATTTAACGAGTAGGGAGAAAAATCAAATCCTAGAATCGGTGAATACCAACGCCAACCAAGATCGTTTTGAGCGGCTCGCTGAACTTCTTAATCCCCCTTCTGGTTTCACTCAAATGGACACGACCTCAAATTCCTCCTTTGTGTTCCCAGAATGAATTTGAAAAATGAAACTACGGATGATGCTTTGAAGATCTTGATCATCGTACGCCGTTTCAATTGAATCCTTCACTTTATCAATCGACAATTCATTTTCGTTAGAAGCAATCGTCCCGTGCCCTTTGAAGCGTCCATTCTCAATAAGGATGACGCTACTTTCCTTGTCAGTGAATCCTTTTCCTCGAATGATCAGCGAGTGTTCAAATTCACTGAGCTTTTGAACGGCTTGATCAAATCTTTGATTGTAACTTTTGGCGGATTCTTCAAGTGTACATGCGCCAAAACACTTACCGAACCAGTCATCACAGGACTCTAAGCTCTCTTGTAATCCGCAATAACGCGCACAGAGATCAAAATCTTTGCACAATGAGTCGAGTACTGTTCTCACCTCATGCTGTGATTTAAACGAGAGTAACGGCTTATCCCATTTTCCGACTCTACCAAAGTTTAGACGACCATATCCATTTTGATCTGAGTATGCAAATACGCCACAATTCAATGAGATTCTCTTCATCGCTCTATTGAAGGGTGGCCAGTACTTCTTAATGAGCTGTGCTTCGGTTAAAAGAGAAATCAGCTCATTTGGGCAAACAATGTATTCAAGGTCTTCAATCTGTTCTACAAAACGATTCTTGTACCCGCTGTGAGAAGTCTGTCTGAAGTGTTCAGACAAGCGTTTCTTCAGATTGGTTGCCTTTCCAACGTATAGAACCTTGCCTTTTGGCCCTTTCATAATATAGACTCCCCGAGTCTGAGGAATACTGAGAAAGACATTTCGATCTAAATGTGGTGGCAGTGTTGCCTCTCTCGACCGAGCATTTAGAGCAAATGCCATATGACCATCATTGTCCAGCTTTTGCAGCTTCATGAATAATTCGGCCGTGAATACAGCATCTCCCATAGCGCGGTGACGATCTTCAATGGTTCGCCCTAGCTGCTGAGCAAGCTTACCAAGGCTGTAAGAATACATCCCAGGCATGATCTTTCTCGACAACCGAACTGTGCAAAGCCGTTTGGGTCTCCATGCCTTTCCAACCTCATCCATGTGCTGTTTGATAAAGCCGAAGTCGAAATTCACATTGTGTGCAACAAATATTGACTCCGAAGTCCGCTTCCATATTTCGTCAGCGACTTCATCAAACCCGGGTGCATCCTGAACCATTTCATCACTAATTCCGGTGAGACGCGTGATCATCGGAGGGATTTTGACCCCTGGATTGATCAGGGTTTCATAGCGATCGATTATACGATCATTATCAAGAGTAATGATGGCCACTTCGGTGATCCGATCGGTCTTCGACCTCCCTCCTGTTGTCTCTATATCAACGATGGCGTACACGGTCGAAAAATACAAATCAATTGACCTTGAAATTGCTTTCAACGACTATTCGTCAACATGATCGTTCGTTTATCACATTTTTAGATTTCTAAACTTAGATTTTTCGTTTGTTCGCTTTTGATATGAGAAACATGAGAATTCTATTTGCAGCTTCACTTATACTTTCCATCCTGAGTCTTCAAGCTCAAACTTCCCTGACGTCAGTCAATTCGAATAAGAGCGAAGGCCTCAAAAACTGGCATTTGCAAAACAAGAAAAGCGCAAAGGCTTATGGGGCGAACATCATAGAACTGCGGAAAGCACTAGGAGAATCGAAGCCAAAAAAGAAAATGGTTGTTGCAATCATAGATTCTGGCGTTGATAGCGAACATGAGGATTTGGTTGAGGTGCTTTGGACAAATGAGGGTGAAATCCCCAACAACAACATTGACGATGACGCCAATGGTTACGTCGATGATATTCACGGCTGGAACTTTTTAGTTGATGAGCAACAAGGAGATATTGGCCACGAGAATTTGGAGGCCACGAGAGTATTACGCCTGGACAGTGTTTATAGAAAGTCTGGAGTTGAGAGCCCCGAATGGCTGGATGAAAAAATGGTCAAGTTGGCGGAGGAAATCTATCAGAGCAACGAAGTCGACTACCAGATGATGCTCTCCTTTGCAGAAACATTCCACTCGCTTGACTCGATTGCAATTGCCGTAACAGGAGATGAGAACTACACTTACTCAGATGTATTCAAACACAAGTCGAAGGAGCCAGAATTCAAGCAAACCAAGAAGATTTTCAGGATATTTAAATTTATCAAACTCAGCAAGGGAGATCTTGAGGAAACAGCAATACAGTCTGAGACCTACGAAAAGTATTACCTCAACAAGTCTTTTGTTACTCGAGATGAATTCAACTATAACAAGAAAGGATACGGTAACAATGACTACGAGGGTCAGCATGCTGAACACGGCACCCACGTTGCAGGAATTGTTGGAGCAAATAGCAGGAATGATCTCGGGGCAGATGGCACTTCTTCTGGAGGAGCTGAAATAATGCTCGTACGTACCGTGCCTGACGGAGACGAGTATGACCTCGACGTTGTAAATGCTATCCACTATGCCACTAATAATGGGGCCAACATCATTAACATGAGTTTTGGGAAGGGAATATCACCGCATTCCGATGAAGTAAAAAGAGCATTTATGTATGCGTCAAACAAGGGTGTATTGCTAATTCATGCTGCCGGAAATGACAGTCAGGACAATGATGTCATCACGAATTACCCAAATGGAAGTGGACTAACAGACGTCAACTTGATCACGGTTGGCGCACTTGCCCCGCACAAGAACAAAAAGCTTGTCGCAGACTTTTCCAACTATGGTAAACAGTCGGTTAACATTTTCGCTCCCGGAGATGAAATCTATTCTACAATTCCCGGAAATGAATATAAGTTTCTAAGTGGGACGAGTATGGCTGCGCCAGTGGTTAGTGGAGTTGCCGCAATGATCTGGTCGTATTTTCCAGATTATTCAGCCAAAGAAATTAGAGACGTCTTACTCAACAGTTCCGGTAAGATTGACCGATCTGTAATTCTGCCAGGAACTAAAAAAACAAAAGTGGAATTCAGTGAACTGTCCTCCACTGGAGGCGTTCTTGATGCACTTGCCGCATTTCGTCTAGCGCAGGAACGTGAGGCTGAGTAATCAACAAATTGTTGATCCAAAAGTTTTATCCTCTTCCTGAGCATGAATTCCTTATTCCGCTATTTTAGCGCATCTTGTAACGATGATCGCTCAGCAGGCATATCACCTGAATGTGAGCGGCTTAGCTAAGGATGGATGATTGGGATAATGAAGAGGATCCTTTGGGTTTCGATTGTATTTGCGTTATGTTTTGCCGGAACGGCTGGCAGTGAAGGGATGAGATATCTCCAGGAGTACTTTGTATACCCTGATGATGAAAATGATCAGGTGAAGACCCATTGGATGCCCGCGACTGATAGTGAAGTCAAGCTTTACCATCTCGAAAAAAGCCATGACAATAAAGTCTTTGATATTTGGAAGGAAATTGAAGCGCCTGAAACCCAATTCGAAATGCTCGAGGTGGATTTTGATCCCTATTCAGGGTGGTCATATTACCGAATGAGTCAGATCCTAAACAGTGATGACACCCTTCACACTCCAACGATTCCTGTATTCCTTGGATTGGAAAATCTGGCCAAAGGAGAAATCATGGTTCCAGATGAATTCTTGAGTGAAAAAAACGACGATCATTGATTTGAGTTCGTTCAACGGTAAGAGGTTAATCCTTGTTCTGCGGGACGTGCACAGTGTCGAGTTCCTATACGATAAAGAGGTTTTAGTTGATGAACGCGGACTGTATATAACAGGAAGTGAATCCTTGCCTTCTGGTAAGTACACGATAACCGCATCCTCTCAAGATTACGTTCTGGGATTAATGATCGAAGCGCGTTAATCAAAATCCTGCTGAACAGCAAGCTGAAAGCAATCACAGCCCAGCGCCCGATCAAAGAATTGTTTTAAAGTCCTCATCTCATCCCGAGCAAGCTTCTTCCCTTCGTACGAAATGAAGTACATCACCGTCATTCCTACTAGCGCCGCTGGGAGTATCCAAAAACCCCACATTTCCTTATTCAGTGTCCATTGGGACATTCCAAGAGTGAGTCCTACAAAAGAGGCGAATCCAAAGAACCCATAGAAGAACATGAACATGGTCCAGACCGTGGGAGCTGGTCCAATCATGCATCTGACCATTGTTTCGCCGCCTTCCTCTTCCAAATTGACATCCATGTGAGGGCTCCAATAGTGTCGCGATTCGGGCGGAAGCTCAAGTACCAAGTGATCGTGCACCTTTTTAAGCAATAAGTTTTCGGGGTTGTCAGTGTCGATGCTCTTTTCGACACGTGTCGTTATATCAACAGTCGACAATGGAGATTTGAACTTGTATCGAGGTCGGAACTCAAGCTTGGTCATAGGCCAAATTCAAATCTATGCGATAACCCACGCATTTGAAAATCTAGATAGGTGATAATGGTCAGTCCACGAAAAGTGAATCATTCAATTGGCGTAGGTTGTAGGAGGAAGCCATTGATTCACCATACGCTCCAACAGAACGAATCGCAATCAAATCTCCTCGTTCTGAATTAGGCATGTAGACTGCTTTCCCAAAACAATCGCTGCTTTCTCATTTCGGTAGAGATGCTGGACAATTTGTGAGAGTTCATTCGTGGTGCCAGAAAACGCTGACAAAACCACAATTCTCTCCTCTTCTCTATTCACGAGCTCTGCCACATGCTTAATGCGATCAGCGCTTCCTACCGATGTATCTCCGAATTTCTGAACAATCATCTTTTCAAATTGGGCCGCAAATGTACTCGTTCACTCACTCACAGAACTATGAAGATGTTTATTGGCAATACATAGCCCGCAGTTGAAAACCTATTTCTCAATTTGAATTTATACACCTGTGCTACTGCATATCTTTGACCACTCAATTCTACAATGTGATAGCACTTCTGCGAAAAGAAGTAAACGAATTCCTCTCCTCCCTCATCGGATACCTTGTCATCTCTGTCTTCCTATGTGCGATTGGGTTATTCATGTGGGTCTTCCCTATTGATATAAATGTTTTGAATGGCGGCTACGCCAATCTTGACGCACTCTTCACCCTTGCACCTTGGGTCTTTTTGTTTTTGTGTCCAGCGATCACCATGCGCCTCTTTGCTGAAGAGAATAGAGCTGGCACCATGGAATTACTTATGACAAGACCATTGACCGAATGGAATATTGTTTTAGCAAAGTTCCTGGCTGGTTGGATACTCAGCATTCTCGCTCTGTTGCCAACGTTGATATACTTCTGGTCTGTTCATCAACTTGGAAGTCCAAAAGGAAATTTAGATGTCGGTGGCGTCCTGGGGTCATATGTGGGACTTATAATGCTGGCAGGTGCATACATTGCAATCGGCCTATTCTCTTCGTCACTCACTTCGAATCAAATTGTCAGTTTCATCTCTTCTGTGTTCTTGTGCTTTGTCCTGTTTATTGGATTCGATTCTCTGAGCGGATTCGTTCCGACGGGTTCGTTTGAACTCATATTCATAAGCCTTGGTATTAACGAGCATTACATGTCCATGAGTCGTGGTGTGATTGACACACGAGATCTTCTCTATTTCGGTAGTCTGATTTTTCTTTTTCTGTTTTTTTCGAAAACAAAACTTTCCAGTCGAAAATGGTAGGCACTTCAACGAATAGAAGACTTGGGGATTGGCTTACGCTGGCTATTGCGATTGCCACTGTCATTATGTTGAACATTCTCGGGAGCTTTGTGTTTGAACGATTTGACCTCACTTCAGAAAAACGATATTCACTATCGTCATCCACTGAAGAAATACTAGAAAACCTGCCAGACGTTGTGCTCATCCGTGTGTACTTAGAAGGCAATCTTCCTGCGGAATTTCGGGAGTTCAGAAACAACATTCAGGAAACGCTGGATGAAATGAGGGCCTATTCGGGGGGCAAGGTTGAGTATGTCTTTATAAACCCTTCTTCTGCGCCCACCGAAGAAGAGAGAATTGCGGTCTATCAAGAGTTGACAAAAGCAGGTCTTGAGTATACCAACATAAGATTGCAGAGCGAAGACAAGGTTTCCGAACAAATCATCTTCCCTGGAGCAATTGTAGCGTATGGTGGTGTCGAAGTGCCGTTGCAACTACTGAAAAACAAGCTCGGAGCCTCTCAACAAGACATGATCAGCAATTCCATCCAGCAACTGGAATACGAATTCATCTCGGCTCTTCAAAAATTGATGCAGCCTCAAAGTAAGGTTGTTGCATTTGTTGAAGGTCATGGCGAATTTGATGCGATGGAAACTGCGGATATCGAGGCATCGCTCAAAGAACTATATACGGTCGAACGGATCACAATCAATGAAAAGCTCAGTGCCCTAGAAGGTGTGGACGCGATCATCATCGCGAGACCTGATAGCGCCTATTCCGAAAAGGACAAGTTCGTCCTAGATCAATTTATCATGCGAGGTGGGAAAGTCCTCTGGATGATTGACCCTGTTTTCGCCCGTATGGATAGCCTTCAAAATAGCCAACTCACGATGGGTTTAGTGTTGGAACACAACCTGACTGATCAGCTATTTAAGTACGGGGTTCGGCTCAACAACGATCTCATTTTAGACTTGGAGTGTGTCAGCATCCCAATTGTAACCGGTCAAGTAGGAGATCAACCGAAGCAGGAGATGTTCCCTTGGTACTACTCGCCTCTCTTGAGTGGAAATGATGGTCATCCAATAAGTTTAAATCTTGACAGGGTCAAAACCGAATTCACCAGCACCGTCGAATCGTTAGAATTGGAAGGAATCAAAGCCACAACAATTCTGAGCTCAAGTGACCAAACCAAATTAGTGAACGCTCCGACACGCGTTAGTTTCAATATTCTGCGTGAAGCTCCACGATACGAATTATTCAATACCGGACCCCACGCAGTCGCTGTGCTGTTAGAGGGGCGATTTGAATCTGTGTTCAAGAACCGATTACCGAAACGACTTGTTGCAAATGAGAAAATTGACTTCTTGGAAATGAGCGACAGCACGCAAATGATTGTGGTCAGTGACGGAGACATCATTCGCAATCCAGTGCGGAGGGATGAGAACCGATACTTCACCCTTGGCTATGATCGCTATACCAACAAAACCTATGGAAACAAGGCGTTTGTCCTAAACGCAATCAACTACCTCTTAGATGACCAAGGCCTGCTCAATATCCGGAGCAAAGAATTTAAAATTCGATTACTAGACCAAGCCAAAATTGATGAGGAGCGCTTTTACTGGCAATTCATGAACACAGCGGTGCCCATCGTCATAGTCGTGCTTTTTGGTTTTGCTCGTACTTGGATGCGAAAAAGGAAATATTCATAAATGGCCGCATGAGAAAAATAGGAATTGGAGTCGCTTTCTTGTTCGTGATTACATTAATCACGTTTTGGGTTCTCAATAATCAATCGAGTAGCACCATTAAATCAGAACTCACCGACTTTGCTGTTCAGGATACAGCTGTGATAAGCAAAATCACACTTGAAGATGAAACGGGCGTAACAGTCGTTTTAGATAGAAATGAAAAAGGTTGGATTGTCAATCAGGAGTTTATCGCCAGACCTGATGCAGTGAGAATTCTCCTGACGACCATGTCAAAACTGTCCGTTAAATCCCCGGTAAGTCAACAAGGAATGAACTCGGTGCTAAAGAACATCATAGCCAAACACACCCTGATTAAGATTTATACTTCAAGTGAGGAGGCGGACAAAGCATATTATGTGGGCGGGCCAGATCAAACACACACTGGAACACTCATGTTAATGAAAGGGTCTTCGAGGCCTTTTATTACACACCTTGAAGGGTTTCACGGGTTTTTGACGACTCGCTATTTCACCAATGTGTTGGAATGGCGGCATCGCGGAATTTTTGAGGAGCAGATTCACAACATAGACGGGCTGAACATCTCCTTTCCTGCTGATTCTTCTTTGGATGTGGATATAAGTAGAAATGAAACAACAGGCTCCTGGACGGTTTCGCCTTCATCTTCAGAAATTGACACCTTTCTATTGATGGCATATTTGAAAAAGTATGAGTTGGTTCATTACGAAAGTTTTGAAGAGACGAAGTCGCCTGAGTTTTTAGATTCAATCAGAGGAACAGAACCTTTGTTTCAAATCAGCTTGCGCACATTTAATCATGGAGCCATTGGAGTCACTGGATTCAAGAAGCCGATTCGGGAGGGATATGATCCTGAGGGGAATGCAATCGGCTATGACTTAGATCGTCTTTATCTGCAACTCGACAATGGCGAAATGGTAATTGGCCAGTATGCCATTTTCGATCCATTAACGAAAGGGATTGGTCTCTTTCGATAGCGTTCAAAACTTGTTCATTTCAGGTTAAAATCATCTCTCTTTATCTCAAGACCAATAATCTATATTTGCCCACATTAGAGCGAGCGTACTGCACATAATTGACGACTATGAAATTCATCGTTTCCAGCAACACATTACTGAAGCAATTGACCTCCATCAGCGGAGTTCTCAACACGAGCAGCAATCTTCCAATTCTGAGCTACTTTCTTTTTGATGTAAAGGATAAGAAGTTGACCATCTCTGGTTCTGACCTAGAATCCACTATGATTACGGAAATTGACCTTGACAAGGCTGATGACGACATGAAGATTTGTGTACCAGCAAAGTTGTTGCTCGATATGCTAAAGACATTTCCAGATCAGCCGTTAACGTTCTCGATAGATTCAAAGTCATTTGGTATTGAGATAGCCTCTGACAACGGTAAGTATCGCTTGGCAGGTGTGAATGGAGATGAATTCCCCAGACTTCCTGAGATGGATTCTTCCTCCAGTTTAAAGATTGATAGCGGAGTTCTTTTCAACGCCATCAACAAGACTGTATTCGCAACAGGAAATGATGAACTCAGACCAGTGATGAGTGGAGTCTATTTCGCGCTTGAAAAGGACGGGCTAACGTTTGTTGCCACTGATGCGCACAAACTTGTGAAGTATGAGCGTAGCGATGCCAAGAGCAGCAAAGCGTCGACTTTTATAATGCCTAAAAAGCCACTGAATCTTCTCAAAGGACTACTCGCTTCTATGGACTCAGATGTGAGCATCGAATACAATGAAACCAACGCATCATTCGTATTTGATAATTACACACTCGTAAGCCGATTGATTGATGGGAAATACCCAAATTATGAAGCGGTGATTCCAAAGGAGAATCCAAACTTAATGATGATTGACCGTGAAGCGTTTCTGAACAGCATTCGCCGAGTGTCAATTTTCTCAAATAAGACAACACACCAGGTAAGACTTGCGATCAAGGGAAGCGAACTTCAAGTAAGCGCAGAAGATCTTGACTTTAGCAACGAGGCATCAGAGAGATTGACTTGTAACTATAAAGGAGATGACATCACTATTGGGTTTAACAGCCGTTTCATTATTGAAATGCTGAACAATTTAGAATCTGATGAAGTCAAATTGGAGCTTTCTGCCCCAAATCGAGCTGGCCTGCTATCCCCTTCTGATAAGGATGATGCAGAGCAAATCACCATGTTGGTGATGCCCGTGATGCTTAGCCAGTAAATTCTAATTGTGAGTCGACGTTGTTATCCAATATGGATTTTCGTCTTCGTCATCCAATTCCTCTTCTAATTCCCAAATATACTTAGGTCGTTGTGGACCATCTCCGCGATAATAGTACGCTAGGATCAATCCTGCGATCGCTCCAAATAAGTGCCCTTCCCAAGAAATACTGGGTTGAATCGGAAGAATTCCCCACACCATCGAACCATACAAAAAGACCACGATTAATGAAAGTGCCATGAGGCGATAATACTTTCGGAAGACACCGCTGAAGAAGATGAATGAAGCTAATGCGTAAATAATTCCACTATATCCAATGTGGTTCCCATCTCTTGCCGCAATCCAAATCCATATTCCGCTCATTAACCAACTCCAACCTATGACGGCCCAGCCAAGTCTTCCGTAAACCGTAAACAGACCAAACATGAGCACAAATGCACTCACGGAATTATCCATTAGATGCTTCCAGTCAGCGTGGAGCAGCGGATAAGTAATAAGTCCAATTAGGCCTTCAATGGACCTTGGTCTTAATCCAAAACCCCTGAAATCGATGAGAAATTGACTGTTCAAGAAGTGAATCAACCATAGCACCCCAATGATGAAAAGGGAAATAATGAAGCTATATCTAAAATTTCTATTGATTTTTTCCTGAACTTAGACAAAGAAACCAAGGTTTTATCATATGAAAAGCTTGATTTATATATCAATTATTGCCGTGCTAGGGTCAATTTGCATACCAGCTTTTGGACAAGACACATCGGCAGTCGAATCATTCGAAATACTCTCTATCGGCGGGATTATCTCTCATTTAGATGAACCAATCGAGAGCATCAATGTGGAGTTATGGGAGGGCAATAAAGTTGTCACTGAAGAATTGACCAAGAAAAATGGAAAGTACAAATTCACTCTTTACAGTGAAAAGATCTACACGATTGAAATAAGTAAGAAAGGCTACTACGCTAAAAGAGTTTCAATAAACACGAAGCTCAGTGGTGTTGACGGTGACTTCCAAAAGTTTCCATTTGATATTGGCATGACGTTGAAAGGTGAAAAAGACTTCGATGAATATCTTAAAGATTACCCGGTTGCGCTAATCGAATTCCATAAGAAGAGAAAAGAATTTGTCTTCGACAAAGAATACACCCGGACTTATATGAGTGAAATTTCGCCTAGTAAGTATTAGAGATTAGTCTCAATCCAGTCAGCAATATTCGCTTCTACCCTAGTATTGATTCTGTTCGTATCCGCTCGGCCGAATGATTCACCAGTTATCTTTTCGTAAAGTTCAATGTATCGTTCGCTAACTGTGTTTACGAAATCGTCGGGCATTTCAGGCATTGTCTGACCATCAAGTCCTTGGAATCCTTCACTGATTAGCCATTGCCTAACAAACTCTTTACTCAATTGTTTCTGGATCTCTCCACTCGCCTGCCTTTGCTCATAGCCATCTGCGTAGAAGTACCGAGAAGAGTCAGGAGTGTGAATCTCATCAATGAGGATAATCTCTCCATTAGAGCCGATTCCAAATTCATATTTGGTATCAACCAGAATCAAGTCCCTTTCCGCAGCAATCTGGGTTCCTCTTTCGAACAGTTGTCGTGTAATGCTTTCTAGTTGAACGTAAATTGATTCTTCCACAATTCCTTTAGAGATGATGTCTTCTCTTGAAATGTCCTCATCATGTCCTTCCTCTGCCTTTGTGGCAGGGGTGATAATTGGTTCAGGGAACTTATCGCTTTCCTTCATTCCGTCTGGCATGAAGACTCCACATATCATTCTCTTACCGGATCGATATTCTCTCCAAGCATGTCCACTGAGATAGCCCCGGATTACCATTTCCACTTTGATGGGATTGCACTTAAGCCCCACGGTTACGTTTGGGTCTGGAACTGCCGACATCCAATTTGGGACAATATCCTTCGTCGCATCTAAAAACCTTGCTGCCAGCTGATTTAGCACCTGTCCTTTGTAAGGAATTCCTTTAGGGAGAATACAATCAAAGGCCGATATCCTGTCCGAAGCAACCATAATCAGATGCTCAGGTCCAATGTGATAAACATCTCGAACCTTGCCTCTGTACATTTTCGTCTGATGAGGAAAATGATAGTTTGTGTCTTTCAGGGCTTCACTCATCTTTCTTCTTCTTTACTCCTATCATATAAACCCACTGTCTTTGGTTGTGATATTTGAGAAGCGGGATCTCTTCCTCTGTTTCAAGTTCACCGAACAGGTGACTAATTCCTTCATTCATAATCAATGAAATCACTCCAACGCTTTCTTGATACATTACAAATTGTACTTGCCAATCTTTTGTGAAAAACATGGTCTCTCCTTCTTGCAGGACCACCGCTGGGCTCCCCCCTTGATAAGCGCTGTCAAATTCAATTTTATAAACGATGTCGCAGTTGTCATCATTCTCTATCCAAATGAGATTCTCCTCAAAATCAATGAAAACGTTATGCGGCACTTGTTTAAAATCATCCTGTCCAGCATGATGATTTAAATGGCTCAGAAAGTATGCGTTGGGCTTGCTTTTATCAATCTTCTGCCCAATAGAAATCTGGGCAGCAAGCATCAATACTATGCTGATTACGAGTTTCACTTCTTCTTCGGTTTCTCAGCTGTTTCGTACTTCCCGATTATTCGCTCTACCAAACGATGCCGGACAACATCTCTTTTATCCAATTCGATAACGGCAATTCCCTCTACATTTCGCAGAAGGTTAATACTGTGGAGAAGTCCACTAGGTATATGTTTAGGTAGGTCCACCTGACTTGTATCGCCAGTGATAATGAATTTGGAACCTTTACCCATTCTGGTCAAGAACATTTTCATTTGATTCTCACTTGCGTTTTGAGCTTCATCTAGAATAACATAAGCATTGCTTAATGTTCTTCCTCGCATAAAAGCCAGAGGAGCAATTTCGATCGTTGTTCGCTCTAAGAATTTGGAGAGCTTATCGTATGGGATCATATCGAACAGAGCGTCGTATAACGGCCTGAGGTAAGGGTCTAGCTTATCCTTCAAATCACCGGGTAAAAAACCGAGGCTCTCGCCTGCTTCAACCGCCGGACGCGTCAAGACAATCCTCTGTACTTCCTTTTCTTTCAATGCCTTCACTGCGAGCGCCACAGCAGTGTATGTCTTTCCTGTTCCAGCTGGCCCTATTGCAAAGGTCAGGTCATTATCCAGGCTAAGCTCAACAAGCTTGGCTTGGTTAGCCGTTCTGGCTTTGATTTGCTTTCCGTTATTGCCATAAACCAATACCGAACTATCCACTTTCGAAAGAGATGCGGAAGAGTCTAAGACTCTGCGTACATCTGTGTCTGTTAGCCGTTGATATTCATTTAGATGATTGATGAGTAACTTCCATTTCTCATCAAATTCTTTTAGCTCCTTCTCTGGTCCAAGCACTTTGACTTGATCGCCACGTGCAATAATTTTTAATGCACTGAAGTGTTTCCTTAGAATGGAGAGATTGGCATTTTTCGCACCCAGAATTTCTACTGGATGGATGTCGTCAAATTGGATAATAATCTCGTGCAAAGAAGCTTCTTAGTTTAACTGGGCTACTGGTTTTCCTACCTTCGCGCCACGCAAAGAAAACAAATTTACTACGCTGATTTTTGCTCTAGCGCATGCCGATAATCACCTTAACAACAGACCTAGGAAACAAGGACTACTACCTCAGTCAGGTTAAGGCTAAAATATTATCCCAAAGTCCTGATTTACAAATCGTTGATGTCACGCATCAAATTGACAAGTACGATGTTGCTCAAGCCGCATTTGTGTTGAAAAACATTCTTGATGATTTTCCAAAAGACACAGTTCACATAGTCGGAGTGGGCACAAAGGCAATCGACAACATGGTACATCTCGGTATCCGATACAAGAATCAATACATCATTACTGCTGACTCTGGACTCTTTAATTTGATTGCTCGCTTCCACCCCGATTTAGTAGTAGAGCTCCAGATGAACCTTGAATCCGACTATCCAAACTTTCCAGTAAAGGACTTATACGCACCGGCAGCAGTGCATTTGGCGACTGGTGGAACGCTTGAAGTAATAGGCCGACGCACCGATAAGATGACACAGCGCGTGCTTATGGCTCCAACTGTAGGGCCTGATCAAATCACAGGAAGCATCATTTATGTGGATGACTATGGAAACGCCATCTCCAATATTACCACTGACCTCATCAAAGAAATTGGAAAGGGACGAGAATATGCGCTTGGCTTTGTGAGCCCGAGCTATACTATTGAACAAATCAGCATGAGATACAGCGACGTCACCGAAGGTGAGCGACTCGCTTTGATAAATTCTGCTGGACATTTAGAAATTGCCATGAATCAAGGGCGTGCAAGTGATTTGATCGGACTCCATCCAGGCACAACCATCGTAATGCAGTTTTAATGATACGAATTGTAAAAATGACCTTCAGAAAGGATGAGGTAGGTTCATTTGAATCCCTATTCAACATTGTAAGACCTAAAATCGAAGAACAGCAGGGTTGTAATGGCGTTCAGTTGCTCCGAGACCTTGCTGACCGACGAATCTATTTCACGTATAGCACGTGGGATAGTGATGCGGACCTGCAAGCATATCGCAATTCTAAATTATTCGCTGATACATGGGCAAAGACAAAAGCGCTATTTGATGGGAAACCAGAAGCGTGGAGCGTTGAACAACAAGAAGATTGAAATGACTGAAGAGAGAAAGACACAAATAGAGAACATCATCATTGACTTGAGGTCAAAGAATGAGAAGAAGGTGCTTGGTGCGCTCAAGCGTATTCCGCATGACGGTAGTCCAGAAATGATTCGACCCATGTTTGAGCTGGTACTAGCTGGGCCGTCATCAGAAGCTCGTATACTGCTTGACAAAACATTGAATAATCTGAAGGATCGCGGAGTCAAAGAATCACTGATCGAGCTTCTCATGGATAAGGATTTCTATCATGTTCAACCCGAGGTACTCAATTGTGTTTGGCAGTCTGGCGTTGATCTAGGAGACCGCATTGAGCTCCTCATAGACATTTCAATTAATGGTACATACATGACCGTTTTAGAGGTGTGCACCGTAATTGAGAACATTGAGGTAATTGACACAGAAGCACTTTCTGAATCAATCAAACGAATGGATAAGGCCGTGGCAATTAAAAGCGAAACCCAAGACATACTAGTAAGCCTCAGGGAATTATTGCTCGAAAAACTTCTTGATTAGTGCCAAAAAAGGGAAGCATTGTAGAAGGCATCGACATCGTCGATCTTGGAACGAAAGGAAAAGTCATTGGCAAGAAAGACGGCCAAGTCTATTTATGCAAAGGGGCCGTACCCGGTGATACTATCAATCTGCAGGTCAGGAAGAACCGAAAAGGTCATGTAGAGGGAATCGTCGATGCAATCACCTCCTACTCTAGTGATCGCGTCGATCCAACTTGCTCACATTTTGAACATTGCGGTGGGTGTAGCTGGCAAAATTTCGATTATGAGAAACAGTTGTTTTTCAAGGAGAAGCAGGTAAAGCAGCAACTGAATCGCATCGGTGGGTTTGAATCTTATGAGAGCTTTCCAATTTTATCATCCGAAGAGGTATATGAGTACCGCAACAAACTGGAATTCACATTCACACAAGAAGGTTGGCTAACGCCTGATAAAGTGAGCGACCCATCAATCCGCAAAACTCCATCTCTTGGATTTCATGTACCGGGGAGGTTCGACTGGGTTCTTCAAATTGATGAGTGCCATTTGCAAGATTCTCTGAACAACGAATTCAGAAATTTCGTTCACAAGACGGCACTGGAGCTGGATATTAGCTTTTATCGTCAACGGGAAAAGACAGGCATCCTTCGCAATCTCGTTCTAAGAAATAACAGGAAAAACGAGTGGATGGTTCTACTCGTGGTCTCTGAACAAACGGACTTGGTACATGAACTGTGTGAAAAGATTTCGACCGAGTTCAGCCAAGTGACATCACTATGGTTGATTTTGAATCAAAAATTGAATGATTCATATGCCGACTGTCCTGTTGTAAAGGTGAAGGGAGATGATCATCTCATCGAAACATTCAAGAACTCGGCCACCGAAGCTGAGGTTAAATACAAGATCGGCCCGAAGAGTTTCTTTCAGACGAATGCTTATCAGGCGGAGCGGTTGTATCAATTAGTGTTCGATTGGGCTGAAATCGAGAAATCTGATCTGGTCTATGACCTCTACACCGGCACTGGAACAATCGCCTTGTTTATGGCCCGCTACGCGAAACATGTAATTGGAATTGAATATGTCCCTGAGTCTATTGAAGACGCAAAAGTCAATTCGGAACTGAACGAGCAATCCAATCTGAGTTTCTATGCTGGTGACATGAGGGAGGTTTTGAGCCGAGATTTCATTGATGAAAATGGCCGTCCAGATGTTCTTATCACAGATCCACCACGAGCGGGCATGCATACGGATGTAATCGAGCGAATTCTGGAGGCTGAGCCAAAACGAATTGTTTATGTCAGTTGCGATCCTTCCACTCAAGCTAGAGACTTAAAACTGCTTCATGAGAAGTACGATTTGATTAAGGCCCAGGCGGTTGACATGTTTCCACACACGAGCCATGTTGAAAACGTTGCGATGATGCGGTTAAGAAAATAGCGAGTGAATTCGGAGCACTTGAGGAATGAGCGCTTCAACCCCATCGTTGACGATAATATGATCGCTCTTGGTCGTAATTTCCTGTTCGGATAGTTGATTTGCCATCCGCGCCTCCACTTCTTCCTTGCTTACTTCATCCCTATTCATAACACGTTTTATGCGAAGATCAATCGGCGCGGTCACGGAGATCACTTCGTCGCATTGTTCAGAACCACCGCTTTCAAATAGAATTGCTGCTTCCTTGATGCAGTAAGGAACTCGATCATTGAAATCATCGCTCCATTTTTGAAATGAACTGAATACTGCTGGATGAAGTATGCCATTTAAAGCCTTCAGCTTGGATGAATCGTTGAATACAATTTGAGCAATGGCTGAACGGTCAGCTTGCTCATTAACATAGACGTCATCTCCTAAGAGTAATTTCACCTCACTGACAACCAACTGATTACTTTGAAGCAGTTCACGACTGACATTGTCGGCTTCAAAAACAGGAATAGATAGCGTTTTGAAAATTTGAGCGACCGTCGTCTTTCCTGAACCAATTCCACCAGTTAAGCCAATCCGCTTCATTCTTTGCGAGAGATTACAAGTTCCACCTCATTTGGCTGAAGGCTCACCTTGATCGCTTTGCTCGTCCATTCGAGAAGGTCTACTGGTAAAACAGGGTATCCTTTCTGGAGCTTGGTATAGTCGACTACCAATTTAAAATCTTTCTCAAGTACATCGTCATAGTGGCGAAGAGGAACTTGAGATATTACCTCAATAGTATTTGGAAATGTAAGCAGGTCAATAGAGTCTGGAAGGTTGACCACTTCGGGTTTGATCATGAGTCGCTTTTCTGTCAAACGCTCAATATCCACAAGAACATCAACAGAATCAAAAGGCAACTCAGCGTCTTGCCCAATGACTGACCTTGAAAGCGCAACACGCACAGCAGCCGTTTTCTCAAGTTGGCCAAGGTTAAGTGGAGATGTTTCTAAAAATTCCAAATCTTCAAGAATGGACAATGCTCCGAATATCTCCACATCGGATGGGGTGGCAATTGCGGAATCAATCGTCACGAAGCCGGAAGGAACTTTGAAATCAACAACGGGTTTGATAGGAATGACCCGTGCAACCTTCAGATCAAAAACAAAGCGAATACTATCAGTTAGTACCGCATTGATCGCTAACATGCCTTGCAATCGATCTTGTAAATCTTTGCTTATTTCTAATGGATTGAGCGATCCACGCTGATAGCCGCCCATTATTGCAATATTCAGATGATCGAGATTCACGATGAGTGTGTCATCAATAAGCTCGTCGGCATACTGAAGTAAATCGTAACCGGTTCCGCTCACATTAATTCCGAGTTCTTGAGGAACGTCGTTGAGCAAGGTTTTGTTTTCAGGAAAATTCACGTATTGAACGGGTACAACCAGCGTTGAGTTGTACTGCTTCCCCAATGAAATAAGGAGCCACATAAAAATCGAAAGGCTCAAGCACATAATAAAGACAGTCAACTTCCGTCGATCTTGAAATATATCCTTGACACTTAAAAACGACTCCCTAGCCATGTGTTCAAACCTAAAGTTTAATCATAAAAAAACCTCCCCGAAAGATCGAAGAGGTTGTCAATAGTAAAGAATCTTCTACTTCTTCTGTAACTCGCTCTCACCTGATCCTGAAGTCATTTCAGGAGAAACCGCAGATTTAGACACTTTGATTTCAACGCCATTGGCGATTTGAATTTGGACATATTGTTCTTTAACCTCGATGATCTTACCATGAATTCCTCCAATGGTAATAACCTTATCTCCTTTGCCCAAAGCCTCTCTAAATTTCTTAGCATCCTTGGCTTTCTTCGCTTGAGGTCTGATCATGAAAAAGTAAAAGACAACAACAATTGCGACGAGCATGAAGATGTTGATGAGACCATCATCACCTGATGCTTGAAGAATAATTGAGTTGATAGAATTGTTCATTATGATTCTGTTTGTTCTGTTGTTTCTTCTTCGACTGGAGCTTCTGGTTCGGCATCTGGAGTGAGAATCTCTCCTTTTATAGCAATAACCGACGTTGCAGGCTCAGTATTCGCAATAATGGATACTCGCTTATGTTGCTTGCCTTTCTTTCCTTCTGAACTGAAAATAACTTGGATATCACCAGATTCTCCAGGTGATATTGGCTCCTTAGGCCATTCAGGAACAGTGCAACCACAACTGCCTTTAGCGGACACAATGACCAAGTCAGACTCGCCCGTATTGGTAAACTTGAATACGTGATTTACCTTCTCTCCCTGGGTGATCGTTCCGAAGTCGAAAGCTTCTTCAGCAAATTCTATTGACGTTGTTGACTCTACATTTTCCGTCGTCAAAGCTGATTCCCCTTCTGTCGATTCTCCACCTGTGCATGACCCAAGTACCAACGTGAGTGCAAGGCTGGTAATAACTAGTTTATTCATGTTCTTCATTCATTATAAGATGCGCAAAAATAGGCCTGTAGTGAGTTCATTTTCTGCTCTTGTGAAATACTTAACAAATCACTCAACAAGCCCTCTTCCGCTCTTATTGATTCTCTTGCTCCCCTTCATTTCTGCAACGAGCTTATCCAATACACCATTGATAAAAACTTTGCTCTTTGGCGTGCTATAAACCTTGGCAAGTTCAATGTATTCGTTAAGCGAAACTTTAATTGGAATCGTCGGGAAGTGTTCGAGTTCACTCAAAGCCATTTTCATCAGTATCATGTCGAGAAGAGCAATACGGTCTGTTTCCCAATTATCAGCGTGGGTTGCTACAAGTTCACTGTAGTCATCTCCAAATGTGATGGACTTGTTCAGCAATTCTTTCACAAATTGTTGATCCTCTTTTTTTGTTTTATAAAGATCCGCTAAAATGGAAATGTTCTTTGTCTCAATTTCAGGAAGATCTTGAATTGTCTTGATAATCGTGATCGCTGCAATGGGAAGATCATCCTGCCAGTAAATGTCTTTCTCCTCGAGTACAGAATGAATAATCTCATTCACCCCTAAATACTCCCTAAAGAGTTTGATGACGATTTCTTTGTCAATTTCCAAGCTCTCATCCTCTCGAATCAAATAGAGCTGATATGCTTCATCTTCTCGAAATAACTTGAAAATCTTACGAACGTCATCATGATCTTCGTCCCATTTAATTTCGCGCAGCTTCATCAATTGCTTCAACTGAACATTATCCTTGAGCGCATTGAGCACTCGATTCTGAACGAAACGAAGATTAGGGTTCAGGTCTTCTCGGCTGGGTAGTTTCTTATTTCTGTTTTGCTCAACAATTTCCTTAGATGCTCGGTGAACGTGCATCAATAGTTTGATCAGATATAAATAGAGGTCATAGACCTTGTTGATGCTTTCGAAAATGTCCTTTTCGATTTTTACCAAATCAGCATTTTCTGTCCGATGATAGGAATAGATGCCTTGGAATACCTTGATCCTCAGGAAACGGCGGTTGATCAACGAGGGAAGTCCTTTTCTCATTACAGGCTTCGGTGGATTTGAGCAGTGCTATCGATCCTAGCCTCGGCCATCTCGTTTGCAATCAAGTGTGAAGACTTACCGGTGGATTGTGATTGATTCAGCACCTCCAGGGTCGTATCAAATATGTTTTCAGCTTGTTCCAGCGCTCGCTTGCGATTGTATCCTTCTAATTCACTGTAACAATTAATAAGTCCACCAGCATTAATCAAGTAATCAGGCGCGTAAATGATGCCTTTTTTAATCAAAGCTGCGCCGTGTTTGTCTTCATCAGCAAGCTGATTATTGGCAGCTCCGGCAATTATTTGACATGTGAGTTGATCAATGGTCTCATCGTTGATTGTTGCCCCAAGTGCGCATGGCGCATATATGTCCATGTTAATCGACGCAATGTTATAAGGATCCACAACTTCTACATTTGAATGCTGAGTCGTGATTTTGTCAATTTTATCTTTAAAAATGTCGGCAATCATAACACTTGCTCCTTCTTCCATGAGGTGGTCTACAAGATAGCCCCCAACATTTCCAGCGCCTTGAACCAGTACTTTCTTGCCTTCCAATTTGTCTGTGCCATAGGCCTTCTTCGCGGCAGCTTTCATTCCCATATAAACTCCGTACGCAGTCACAGGTGATGGATCACCTCCTCCTCCCAGCGATTCAGGAATACCTACCACATGATCAGTTTCCATATGGATATACTCCATGTCCTTGGTGGTCATTCCAACATCCTCGGCGGTGATGTATTTACCTCCAAGGGAATCTACGAACGATCCAAAACGACGCATGAGTGCTTCGTTTTTAATCTTCCTCGAATCGCCGATGATAACTGCCTTACCTCCACCTAGATTTAAGCCAGAGATAGCAGCCTTGTAAGACATACCACGCGAGAGACGAAGAACGTCAGTCAGCGCAGCTGCTTCTGATTCGTATACCCACATCCGCGTGCCTCCAAGGGCTGGTCCGAGTAAAGTGTTGTGAATTCCAATAATTGCTTTTAACCCAGTATGGGGATCGTTGCAAAAAACGACTTGCTCGTGTCCCATTTCAGACATGGGAGTTAGCGCTGTAGCTGTTGAAGTATCCAAAGTCAACTAATTTTTAAAGAACCTGTTAAGTAAGAATTGTCTGTTCGACGTTCCCTTACATTTGCCCGTGTTCTTGGCGCGGCAAATGTATACTTAATAAGCCTCAGTAAAAGCTCGAGAACAAAAGCATAAATGAACGAACTATCTCAGTTAAACAAGTATTTCTGGCATTATAAACGCCATTTAGCTAGTGGGATAGTCTTCGTTGTCATTTCTAATTTATTCGGAATCTTTCCAGCCCAAGTCATTCGATATGCGATTGACTTTGTGCAGGACACGTTAGTGGTAAATGCCATTTTCAACACCCCAGAATTTCAGCCTTTCTATTCTTCTGCCTTGACAAAAGCAGTTCTTCTCTTCTCTGGCCTTGTTGTGATTTTAGCCTTGATGAAGGGGGTTTTCACCTACCTCATGCGGCAGACCATTATTGTCATGAGCCGCCTGATCGAATTTGATCTCAAAAATGATGTTTTTGATCACTACCAGCATTTGCACATCGGGTTTTACAAAGTGAATAACACGGGTGATTTAATGAATCGAATCAGCGAAGATGTAAGCCGTGTGAGAATGTACTTAGGGCCAGCCATTATGTACACTATAAACATGGTCATTCTGTTCGTCATGGTCATTATTACGATGTTGAGCGTAAACCCACTCTTAACAGCCTTTGTGCTCACTCCCTTACCAATTCTTGCGGTGCTTATTTATTGGGTTTCGCGACAGATCAATCAGCGCAGTGAAAGAGTTCAAGAAAAGCTGAGTGATCTGAGCACATTCGTTCAAGAGGCGTTCAGTGGAATTAGGGTGATCAAAGCCTACAACAGAATTCCAGAAAGAGAGCTTGAGTTTACCGAACTCTGCAATGGATATAAAAACAAATCACTCGACTTAGTTAGGGTCAATGCGCTCTTCATGCCGACCATGATTCTGCTTATTGGATTATCCACCATCCTCACTATTTACATAGGTGGTCAATTAGCAATGGAAGGCAAAGTTTCACCCGGAAACATTGCAGAATTTGTCATTTACGTAAATATGCTCACTTGGCCCGTAGCCAGCGTAGGCTGGGTTACTTCTTTGGTTCAGCGTGCGGCTGCCAGTCAAAAGAGGATCAATGAATTTATAAACACGCCAGCAGATATTGTCTCACCCAGTGACACTTCATTCGAATTGAAAGGAAACGTTGAATTTAAAGGAGTGCACTTCACCTATCCTGATTCTGGAGTCCGCGCTGTTCGAGATTTAAGCTTCAGTGTCTCACCTGGGAAAAGCTTGGCAATTCTTGGCCATACAGGAAGTGGTAAATCCACCATTGCCAATTTGATTTGTCGTCTATATGATGTACACGAGGGAGAAATCTTGGTTGATGGCACGCCCATTCAAGAACTCAACTTGGATGGTTACAGAGACCAAATTGGTTATGTCCCCCAGGAAGTGTTTCTCTTCTCAGAAACTATTGGAAATAACATTGCTTTTTCTACCTCCTCTGAGAACATTAGTCAAGAGCGAGTTGTAGAAGCGGCCAAAGACACGGAGGTTTATGAAAATATTTTAGGTTTCACTGAAGGCTTCGATACGAGGGTTGGAGAACGTGGGATTACTCTATCGGGTGGTCAAAAACAGAGAATTTCCATTGCCAGAGCTCTCGTTAAACAGCCTCAGTTGCTCATTTTTGATGATTGTCTCAGTGCTGTTGACACAGAGACAGAAGAAAGGATTCTAAATAACTTGAAGCGGATCATGAAGGACAAAACGACCATCATCATAAGCCATCGAGTAAGTTCTGTGAAGCACTGTAACGAAATTATCGTGCTTGAAGACGGTCAAATAATTGAGCAGGGATCGCACACAGATCTTCTTTCGAAGAGAGGATATTATCACGAAATTCATGAGCAACAGCAGCTTGAAATCATGAATGCTGAGGACTAATTCCATGCTCCGTTCCATTCATTAGCCAGTTGGATATTTTGCTATGTTTGTCTTTGTCGGTGAAAGATTTTGAGAATTAACTGATTAGAAGATGGATGATAATGGATTTAAAGACCGGGATGATATCTACGCTAACGCCGTCAGAGCTGGCAAACGAACATACTTTTTCGATGTCCGTTCCACAAAAAGTAACGACTACTATCTGACCATTACTGAAAGCAAAAAGCGTTTTGGAGATGACGGGTCTGTCAGTTACCAAAAGCACAAAATTTTCCTCTACAAAGAAGATTTTGAAAAGTTCTCCGATGCTCTTGAAGATGCCTTCAGACGAATAATTGAACTTAACAAGGAGCGGTCAAGTGAGTTTGAGTCAAAACTTGATAGCCAATTCACTGATATCAGTTTTGAGGAGCTTGGAAGCGGGAATAAAAATCCTGAGGAATAACTCAGATATCCAACAACCCTTCCGGCAAGTCCATATCTAATTTCTTCGCCTCAGCGTCAACTCCGAGGATCCAATCTGAAGTGAGAGGCACATATGATTCCCCTGTTTCAGTCTTGATTTCTAATAGTACTTGAAGACTGTTATCGATTACCGCCAATACCTTTCCAACTTCCACACCTCGATTAAATAATATGAAACCTGTTAGATCAGTATCCTCTTCGTCAGGAATGTCATCTCGGAGACAATAGACCGGGAGCTTCCTCAATCTTTCCGCTTCCTCTTGGGTCTCGACACCAGTTAATCTGAGCTTGAATTGTCCAGGCCTCAAAGGACTAACACGTTGAAGCAGAAATGGCACCTTCGATCCACCGAGGTCAAGAAATATTGTACTCAGACTCTGAACTCTGTCTGCCGCAAATGCTTCAACCAAAACAACCACCTCACCTTTCAAGCCGTGAGGCTTAATCACATGTCCTATCTCTTTATACATCATAAAAAAAACCCTCCACGAAGGTGAAGGGTTTCAAATCTATTTAAATCGTAAAGGGCTTAGGCCTTTCCTTTCTTTTCTTCTTTAGAACTTTCCTCAGCTGGAGCTTCTTCCTTCGCTGGCTCTTCTGCTGGTGCAGCAGCCTCTTCAGCTGGAGCTTCTTCCGTTGCTGGCTCCTCTGCTGGTGCAGCAGCCTCTTCAGCTGGAGCTTCTTCCGTTGCTGGCTCCTCTGCTGGTGCAGCAGCTTCCGCTAGCTCCTGATTACGAGCGGTTATTCTCGCATCATTAACCTCTTTCTCAGCTGCTAGTCTAGCATTTAAAGCATCCGCATCAACTTTCGCTAACGTATCAACCTTGGACTGAATTCTTGAACCTTTTTCGTCAAGCCATGCATTGAACTTTGTCTCAGCTTGCTCTTCGGTCAACGCGCCTTTCTTCACACCTCTTAATAGGTGCTCCTTGTGAAGCACACCTCTATAAGACAGGATTGCTCGTGCCGTATCGCTAGGTTCCGCTCCAACAGCAACCCAGTATACACTTCGATCGAAGTCTAGGTCAATTGTTGCAGGATTTGTGTTTGGGTTGTAAGATCCGAGTCTTTCGATATAACGTCCGTCTCTCTTTGATCTTTGATCGGCCACTACGATGTGAAAAAATGGTTTTCCTTTTTTACCGTGGCGCTGTAGTCTAATTCTTGTCGACATCTATGTATTGTATTAATCTGTTCGTTCCGAAAACTGCTTGATTAAGCGGCTGCAAATATCTTCTTTCACGGATACAAAACAACTCCTGCCGATAATTTTTTTTCTGGATTTGTATTCGCCCAAGACTAATGAAAATTCATCTTCATAATCGAGCGCTTCATCTATAATATTCAGTAGTTAGCCAACCACAGGTGTTCCAATTACGTTCTAGGCAATACCTTCGGTGTTCATCTTACTAACACCGACGTATTAACGTTAACCTAACAGTCGTCCTATGAGGCTAATCATACTCTCACGCGTATTCGCGCCAGCTCTTGCTCTAATCCTTACACATAGCTACGGATTCAGCCAGTGTAACAACACGGTAACAACCTTCCCACATCCTCAAAATTTTGAAACCGGTCTCGAGAATTGGTATCAAGATGACAATGATGACTTTGACTGGTATCTGCATTCCGGTGCAACATCTTCAAACAATACGGGACCAAGTTCGGCATACGAAGGATCGAACTACATGTATACAGAACGATCCGGACTTAGCAGTGGTGATGAGGCCACATTGATGAGCCCGTGTATCACGCTACCTTCAGGTCAAGCCCCCTTCCTAAGCTTTCGATTACACCAATTTGGAAATGCTGGAGCCCTTGGAACCATGACTGTGCGGGTAACTACCAACCCATCATCCACAAGTCCAACTTGGACAACCCTTGCTAGCTATACCGGAAACCTAGGAAATAGCTGGAGTTACAGAGCTGTCCCGTTAGACTCGTTTGCTGGTCAAACGATTAAAATACAATTCCGCGCCGTGGTTGGCGGATCAGGATGGACTCAAAACATTGGTGACCGCGCCATTGATGATGTTCTCATTTCTACTGGATACAACAGCACTAATATTGAGTGCGAAGGAGATAACTCCGGTAGCGCAACCGCTATCGGCGAATATGGAGAATCCCCGTATAGCTATTCCTGGAACACAAGCGATACAACGGCTACTATTTCAAATTTGACTGCTGGAAACTACACAGTTACAATAACCGATGATTCTAGTACGACTCGTACTGTGAATGTTACGATCACTGAAAAGGAAGTCCCATCGGCTCCATCGATTACAGCATCAGCGACAAGCACATGCTCGAATGTTACGGATACAATAACTCTGAATGTCGGGATTCCTGACGTTGAATATGAGTACAAGAACCAGACTAACGATCAGTACACGACTATTACCGCTGGTGACCTCAACTTTGACTTTGATGGATTTCAAGGAATTCCAACCAGTGATGCGCTGGTCGAATTCTTCTTCATGGGTGACCTCGATGACCCTACTCCGTCCGGAGGAGGTGGTCAAGGAGAGGGCGTTAGACTAAGTGGTGAAGGCAACACATTAATCATAGACTCCTTAAGCACCGGCTCACAGTGCGACAGAAACTTTGACACTGCGCAGGTAACAATTGACCTTGCTACGCTTGAAGAATGGGCGTCAGATGGTGAAATTCAATTGGACGGCGACGCATTCGGAGGTTCTAATGTTAGCTGTTTGGATCATAATCGAATTTGGAGAGGCTTGGTTGCAATCTCATTTGACTATTCCACTTTTAAGCCATATTGGTTTACTGATTCGTGTCCAACCGTTGCAGGAAGCATCAGCGCTGCAATCGACTCTGGATATACTCTCGAAGTATCACCAACAACAACGACGACTTATTATGTGGCATACATTGACGTGAATTGCGGATTAGTAAGTGGTTGCGATAGTGTAACAATCACCGTTGAAGCTCCCCCTACGGTCGTAACAAGTTTAGATAGTGCATACTACTGCAGTAACGCGGTCTCGATTACGGCATCAGGAGCAAGCACCTATTTATGGTCACCGGGAACGGGTCTCAACTCATCGACTTCAGCTACCGTTTTAGCTAGTCCTGCGGGCAACACACTCTATTCCGTTGTAGGTACCGGCGGTAACGGTTGTACCGACTCGGCTACCACATATATTACGGTAACTGCTGGTCCTTCAGGAACAGTTTCGGCGACAGATGTAAGCTGCAACGGTGGTAGCGATGGAACGGCCTCTGTTTCTGTTAGTGGTGGAACTGGTTCATACACATATTCCTGGAACACTGGATCTTCTGCGAGTTCTATCAGTGGACTCACTGCGGGCACTTATTCGGTTACTGTGGATGACGGAACAAACTGTCAATTCATTGATGACATCGAGGTTGATGAGCCTGATCAACTGCAGGTGGTGATATTCGAGAATAACGTGGCATGTTCTGGATTCGGGACTGGATCTGCCTTTGCATTTGCTACACAAGGAACCTCTCCCTATGACTATTCATGGAGCAACGGTTCTACGAACAGTTCGATTTTCGGCTTAACTGCTGGAACATATACTTTGACTGTGACAGATGATAATGGCTGTACAGTGAGCGAAACTGCCACCATTACTGAGCCCTCGTCCGCTCCACTTGTCACAATTGACAGCACGCAAAACATAAGTTGTTTCAATGGAAATGACGGAGCTATTTATTCAAGTGGTTCTGGTGGAACAACACCATATTCATTTTCTTGGAGTAGTGGCGCCTCAACGGCCACAGCTACCGGGTTGACTGCAGGGACGTATCTGGTCACCATGACGGATGATAATGGTTGCACCTCTACAGGTTTTGCAACTTTGACTCAACCCTCAACAGCTGTCAGTGTGAGCATTACGAGCTCCACCAATGTTAATTGTAACGGAGGAACTACTGGTCAAGCAACTGCTGCTGGTACTGGTGGAACTTCTCCCTACACTTACTCATGGAGTTCAGGCGGATCATCTGCAACAGAAACTGGTCTTGGAGCTGGTACTTATACAGTAACAGTTACTGATGATAATGCATGTGAAGACACAGAAACTGTAACCATCACCGAGCCAACGCCACTTGTGGCCTCTGCTTCGGTTGATCAAGACGTTAGCTGCTTCGGCGGTAGTGACGGTGAAGCAACTGCTTCGGGTTCTGGTGGAACATCCCCTTATTCCTACTCCTGGAGTTCAGGTGCTTCTTCAGCGACTGCAACAGGGCTTACGGCTGGAACATTCACCGTAACTGTAACAGACGACAACGGATGTACAGATACAGATCAAATCACAATTACTCAGCCTTCAACTGCTGTAGACGTTACGGCTTCTGTTGATCAGAATGTCTCTTGTAATGGTGGAAACGACGGCGAGGCGACTGCTGTCGGTTCAGGTGGAACATCACCTTACTCCTACTCATGGAGTTCAGGTGGATCAGCAGCTACCGAAACCGGATTAGGCGCTGGCACTTATACTGTAACCGTAACGGACGACAATGGTTGTGAAGAAACTGATCAAGTAACGATCACTGAACCAACAATTCTGGTTGCTTCAATCGGATCTTCTACCAACGTTTCTTGTAACGGTGGAAATGATGGAGCCGCTACAGCTTCTGGATCAGGTGGAACATCTCCTTATTCCTACTCTTGGAATACAGGATCTTCTTCGACAACGATCTCTGGACTCACTGCCGGAACATACACGGTAACAGTTACAGATGACAACGCTTGTGAGGACACTGAAACGGTAACTATTACTGAGCCAACTGTATTGGTCGCTTCCATCTCATCGTCAACAAACGTTGGTTGTAATGGAGCAAGCACAGGAAGCGCAACTGCAGCTGGATCTGGAGGAACATCACCTTACTCATACGCTTGGAGTTCAGGAGGTTCATCTGCAACAGAAACTGGTCTTGGAGCTGGTACTTATACAGTAACAGTTACTGATGATAATGCATGTGAAGACACAGAAACTGTAACCATCACCGAGCCAACGCCACTTGTGGCCTCTGCTTCGGTTGATCAAGACGTTAGCTGCTTCGGCGGTAGTGACGGTGAAGCAACTGCTTCGGGTTCTGGTGGAACATCCCCTTATTCCTACTCCTGGAGTTCAGGTGCTTCTTCAGCGACTGCAACAGGGCTTACGGCTGGAACATTCACCGTAACTGTAACAGACGACAACGGATGTACAGATACAGATCAAATCACAATTACTCAGCCTTCAACTGCTGTAGACGTTACGGCTTCTGTTGATCAGAATGTCTCTTGTAATGGTGGAAACGACGGCGAGGCGACTGCTGTCGGTTCAGGTGGAACATCACCTTACTCCTACTCATGGAGTTCAGGTGGATCAGCAGCTACCGAAACCGGATTAGGCGCTGGCACTTATACTGTAACCGTAACGGACGACAATGGTTGTGAAGACACAGCATCAGTTACGATTACTGAGCCAACTATTTTGGTCGCGTCAATCACATCGACTAACGTCTTGTGTAATGGTGGTAATGATGGAACTGCTACAGCTTCTGGCTCTGGTGGAACATCACCATACTCATACTCTTGGAATACTGGATCTAGCTCTGCTGCCATCACTGGACTCACTGCCGGAACATACACGGTAACAGTTACAGATGACAACGCATGTGAGGATATAGAAACTGTCACCATTACCGAACCTACGGCTCTTGTGGCTTCTGCAGTGGTGGATGAAAATGTTAGCTGTAACGGATTTACGGATGGCGAAGCAACCGCATCTGGATCAGGCGGAACATCTCCTTACTCCTACTCTTGGAGCTCAGGTGGAACATCTGCTACTGAAACTGGCCTTGGAGCTGGCACATATACCGTAACCGTCACTGATGATAATGCATGTGAAGACACCGAAACCGTTATAATCACTGAACCGACTGTATTGGTTGCTACCATAGATTCAACTCAAAATATTTCATGTAACGGATTGTTCGACGGGATAATTTATTCAAGCGCATCCGGAGGAACATCGCCATATTCTTACTCATGGAGTTCAGGCGCTAACACCGCGACTGCTTCAGGGCTAGGTGCTGGCACGTATACAGTAACTATCACAGATGATAATGGCTGTACAGAAACAGCAACAGCAACAATTACGGAACCAGCTGTCTTGGTCGCCGCGACTTCGGTTGATCAGAACGTATCTTGTAATGGAGGAACGGACGGTGAAGCAACTGCTTCTGGTTCCGGTGGAACATCGCCTTACTCTTACTCTTGGAGTTCAGGCGGATCTGCTGCTACTGAAACAGGGTTAGGCGCTGGCACTTATACTGTAACAGTTACTGATGACAATGCTTGTGAAGACACAGAAACTGTAACCATCACAGAGCCAGCTATCCTTGTCGCCTCAGCTTCCATTGATCAAAATGTTTCTTGTAATGGTGGAGCTGATGGTGAAGCAACGGCATCTGCTTCCGGTGGAACAACGACATATTCATACGCATGGAGCTCGGGCGGAACATCTGCAACAGAAACAGGTCTAGCAGCAGGCACATATGTCGTCACAGTGACCGATGCAAACAGTTGTGAAGACACGGCATCAGTGACCATTACCGAACCTACGGCTCTTGTGGCTTCAGCTGTTGTTGATGAAAATGTAAGTTGTAACGGCGCCGCAGATGGCCAAGCGACTGCCAGTGTTACTGGAGGCACATCCCCATACTCATACTCATGGAGTTCAGGTTCGTCACTCGCGACAGCGACCAACTTAGGCCCTGGGACATATATATGTACCGTTACAGATGATAACGGGTGTACTGACACGACCTCCGTTACAATTACGGAACCGACCGTTTTAGTTGCCTCTGCGACTGTTGATCAAGACGTTTCTTGTAATGGAGGAAATGATGGCGAAGCAACTGCTTCCGGTTCTGGTGGAACATCTCCTTACTCCTACTCTTGGAGCTCTGGCGGATCTTCTGCAACCGAAACTGGATTGGGTGCTGGTACATATACCGTCACCGTCACCGATGACAACGGATGTACTGACACAGATCAAATCACGATTACCGAGCCAACACTGTTGGTTGCGAGTGCAACAGTTGATCAGCATGTTAGCTGTAACGGCGGAAATGACGGTGAGGCTACAGCTTCCGCTTCAGGTGGAACATCCCCTTACTCTTACTCTTGGAGTTCAGGAGGTTCTTCTGCAACTGCGACTGGTCTAACAGCTGGAACTTATGTAGTGACAGTAACAGACGACAATGGTTGTGAAGACACAGCATCAGTTACGATTACTGAGCCAACTATTTTGGTCGCGTCAATCACATCGACTAACGTCTTGTGTAATGGTGGTAATGATGGAACTGCTACAGCTTCTGGCTCTGGTGGAACATCACCATACTCATACTCTTGGAATACTGGATCTAGCTCTGCTGCCATCACTGGACTCACTGCCGGAACATACACGGTAACAGTTACAGATGACAACGCATGTGAGGATATAGAAACTGTCACCATTACCGAACCTACGGCTCTTGTGGCTTCAGCTGTTGTTGATGAAAATGCAAGTTGTAATGGTTCAGCTGATGGCGAGGCAACCGCTTCTGGATCTGGAGGCACATCTCCTTACTCCTATTCTTGGAACACAGGAGGAACCTCCGCCAACATCACCGGATTAACTGCTGGAACGTACAGTGTGACCGTAACGGATGACAACGGCTGTTCTGATTCAGCTTCAGTAACGATTACTGAGCCAAACACCTTGGTCGCATCAACAGATGTATACAACGACTATGACTGTTGGTATTCTGACAGTGCTCGAGTCGCCGGATCAGCTACAGGAGGGACTATGCCATACACGTATTCATGGCCGACTGGAGCTTTCCCTTCTGGAAATGACTCAGTATTGTACCTAGGGGTTGATGGCACTTTCATATTGACAATTACTGATGACAACGGGTGCTCGGATACCGCTTCATTTACACTAACACATCCGGATTCAATTGAAATCGCGTTTACAACGGATAGTGCCTTGTGCGCGACAGCCTCAAATGGTTCTGTAACCGCAACTGTAACAGGAGGAACTGGCTCGATCTCATATTTATGGCCAAATGGAAGTGATTCGACTTCAAACTCATCTACTGGTTATTCAACAGGAACTTACTACATGGAGTTCAGAGACGGAAATGGCTGTTGGCAATTTGACTCATTCACAATAGTAGCTCCAGATACATTAGATCTTGCGATTACGATTACTGATGTGAACTGTAATGGAGGTTCAGATGGAGCGATTTCAACAACAGTATTAGGAGGAACAACTCCATATACCTATGCTTGGAATACAGGTAGCTCCGCTACAGGTCTTACTGGGCTAACAGCTGGCACTTATACAATCACCGTAACGGATGATAATGGATGCGACACGGCTTTAGCTGCAGTGGTTCAAGAACCAGGCACTATTTTGAATACGTTTAGTTCTATTGCAATTAGTTGTAATGGAGCTACGGATGGTTCACTCATAGCCTCTGGCTCAGGAGGAACATCTCCATTCAGTTATTCGTGGAGTTCTGGATCTAGTTCAGATACTGCTAGTAACCTTGGAGCTGGAACGTATACAGTGACGATCACTGATTCTAATGGATGTTCAAACATCTTTAGCTCAGCGCTGACTGAACCAACGTTGTTGGTGGCGAGCATTGTCCTAGAAGACTCAACTGGCTGTGCTGGCGACTCTTCAGGTATGGCAATTGCCGGGGCTGCGGGAGGAACATCTCCTTACTCCTACGCTTGGCCAGCAGGATTGACTGCGTCGAACGACACCTTATTTAATGTTCCAGCTGGGACATATATAGTGACTGTAACAGATGACAATGGCTGCGTTGATACCGCGACGGCTGCGATATTTGGACCAGATTCCATATTCCTTTCCATAGACTCATTCGTGAATGTGACTTGTGTCGGAGGAAATGATGGATACGCTTCAGTACTCGCTACTGGCGGATCGAGTCCATTTAGTTACTTATGGCCAAATGGTTCAACAACATCCAGTGTAAGCAACCTGACTGCAGGTGAGCACTGTGTGACAGTTACAGACCAGAATGGATGTTCAGATTCAGCATGTGTTACACTCATTGAAATGAATCCTCTGCCGCTTGTTGATCTTGGTAACGACACAGCAATCTGTGACACAGGCTACATGCTTGATGCTGGATTTGCTTCAGCATACCAATGGAATACAGGTGAGATTACTCAAACTATATCAGCAAGTGCAACTGGAACATATACCGTTACTGTTACAGACATCAATGGATGTCAAAACTTTGACGAAGCAAATATTGTAATCAACGCTCTTCTGGCATTCGATGTAGAAGTTGATTCTGCAGATTGCGGAACAGCAAATGGAGCCGCACTGGTTACAAATATTCAAGGAGGAGGAAACTATCAGATCAACTGGAGCACCGGACAAATTGGGGGCGTTAGCGCCATTAACCTTGCTTGGGGTAATTACACAGTTACTGTAACGGACCAAAATGGATGCTTCGGAGCAGATGACTTCTTCGTATTCGACAATTCAGACATGACAACAAGCACCTACTCAGAAGATGCGAGTTGTAATGGAACTTCTGATGGTCTTGCTGCAGTCATCATAACAAGCGGTGGTGCTTCACCATTCGACTTCGATTGGAGCAATGGCGGTTCGACAGATACGATTTCAAACATCGTTGCTGGCACCTATTATGTCACCATCGAGGATGACAGTGGATGTCATGCAATTGACACAGTAGATGTTGGTGAGCCAGATGCCATTATAATCACCACGGCCGCTCTCAATGCAGACTGCGGAGATTCTAATGGTTATGCTGCGATAGCATCAATCACGCCTCCAGCAGCTTATACTTATGCTTGGAATGATCCTTCGACTCAAATCACAGATACAGCTTATAGCGTACCTGCTGGTCTCTACACAGTAACAACTACCGCTCCAAACGGATGTACTGAAACGGCATTGACCATCGTCAATAACGTGAACGGTCCTGCTCTTTCAATGAGTGCTGTGAACGCATTTTGTGAGAACCTCGGAACAGGAATGGCTGTTGTGACAGCAAGTGGAACAAGTCCATTCTCTTATGAATGGAGCGACCCAAATGCCCAGACAAACGATACAGCATCACTTCTTGTCAACGACACTTATTTCGCGACAGTGACAGATTCTAACGGTTGTATCACGATCGACAGCATTTCTGTCGGATTTGATAATCCTGCACCGCTCATGAGCTTGAGTAACGATACCGTTGCATGTGCCGACTCAGTGGATCTGAGTCCTGGATTAGGGTTTACAACATATTCTTGGAGTACAGGGAGCGGCGCACCGTTTATTACGGTGACTGCTGGTGGAACATATGGTGTTACCGTATCTGATGGTATTGGATGTGTGAATTCTGATAGTGTTGAAGTAATTCTTCATACACCGATTACCTATAGTAGTGTCATTTCCAACTCGAACTGTACATCTCCAACTGGTAGCGTTGCAATTACCGTTTTAACTGGAAATGGTGCATACGAATATGACTGGTCCACCGGTGACACAACGAGCACGATTATCAATGTCTTTGCTGGCAACTATGGATTAACTATTTCGGATTCGGCAGGATGCGAAATAAATGACACGTTAATCGTCAATTGGATCAATGCTCCAGGACTTCTAGTAACGTTCGACAATGCTTCGTGCAACGGATTGGCTGATGCAAACGCCGCAGCAATTGTCAACGGTGGAACATATCCATACTCCTATAATTGGAGTACTGGTGGCACAGATTCAACTGAAACAGGACTTGGGGCTGGTGTTTATGAGATCACAGTAACAGATGATAGTGGATGTGTTGTGACCGACTTGTTTGTAGTTGATGAACCATTACCAATGAACTTCCAGTTCTTGACCAACTCCCCTGCTTGTGGTGAGAACGACGGAAACATTCTTGTGAACGTGTTTAACTCTCAAGGACCAATAGTGACATATTTATGGGATGATCCAAATGCAATCACTCTTCCTTATGCAGATAGCCTTTTTGCTGGATACTATACAGTAACTGTTACTGACTCAGCTGGTTGTTTAGATTCCGGAAGTGTTGCCTTGAGCAATGATGGAGCTCCTGTCCTCTCAATGAACTCAGTGGACAACAATTGTTCGAATGAAACAGGTGGAGTTGCATATGTAATCGCTGTTGGAGACGATCCATTCAACTTCGCATGGAATGACCCAATGGGACAAACAAATGATACAGCCTTCTCGTTAGGAGTTGGGACGTATGCAGTTTCTGTTACAGACACAAACGGATGTATCGCTATTGGTCAAACCAGTGTTGGATATTTCTTCGATTCGCCAACGGTTGAACTTGGTGCTGATATCGCGGCTTGCGATGGAGACGAAGTGATCGTGACACCAGGAAGCGGGTACACAACATACTTCTGGAGCAATGGAACTTTCTCGAATTCAATCACTGTGACGAGCACAGGAACTTATGATGTTACAATCACAAATTCTGTTGGATGTTCAGCGACTGATAGCGTTGGAGTTGAATTCTTCGCTCCACCTGTTATAAATATTGGAAACGACACTGTCGTTTGTCTTGATGATACAGCCTCTGGAGTTACTCTGGATGCAGGAGCTGGATTCAATAACTATGTATGGTCAACGAGCGACACATCACAAACACTCACGGTTAACCAAAGTGGATACTACCAAGTGACCGTGAGTCAATTTGCGGGCTGTGAAGGATCTGATGGTGTTATCGTGGTATTCGATACTTGTGTGAATGTCACAGTAGAAGAATTAAGGTCAGGAAGTGCTCCGGGCATCATCCTCTTCCCGAATCCAAACCGTGGACAATTCGTTCTTAAGACGACGGGTCTAGAATCAGGAATGTATGATGTAAACTTGATGAATGTGAATGGACAGAGTGTTCTGAGAGAGAATGTTCGCATTGAGTCAGGAATTGACACAAGAAACTCATATGACTTAGGAACAACGGCACGCGGAGTCTACATCCTGACGATAACGGGAGAAGGATTGAGATTCGATCAACGTGTGATCATTCAATAAGAACGAGTACTAAAATAGAAAGGCCCTTCGTACTCCAATATTTATCGGAATCGAGGGGCTTTTTTCTTCAAGAAAGTCCTGAGATTAATCCTCTTTGTTTTTGCTCCTAAACAAGTCACCAATCTTCCCAAATTCTTTTCGATAAAACAATCCTACGCCCTGGGTATAAGGTGATTGATTGAGATTGACTGGATTATAATTATTCGCCTCGTTATAGACTCGAGCACGGAAAGTTCCTTCTTCATTAATTTTATACTCAACATTGAATTCGCCAGCCACATTCCTCCCATCCGTTGATGTACCATCCTGACCTTGAACACTTCCGTTGACTTCAACTAGGACACGTTCATTGAATAACTCTGTACTAATTTCCACTTCGGTTTGAGTTCCGAGTTGTTGGTCTTCATCACCTGGACGGTAATTTACCCCGATGTCCACATTATCAAAATACTGGCTTAACCAGTTACTAAATTGATTGCTCACCATTTCATACGTTGTCCTCTGCCCTGTTTTGAACCCTCCTATTCCATCTTGTGAATTAAAGAAGGTGTTAGCAAGGAGCAAAGCGAAAACTTGCTCATTCATATCCTGTTCGCTAGTCACAGATGGATCCAATAGCTGATTGGCTATGTCGGACTCGGGAAGGCTCGGTATGTCTATATCGAATGTGATTAGAGGCTCGAGCAGTGGACCGTTCATGTTCAAGTAGACGTCCACAGGCATTCTCTTCTTATAAACCTCTGAGGTATCTCCTACAGAAGCCGTTATTGGAAATGGGGATGCTTTCAATCCATAGATTGCTGCTAAGTCGACCTGCGCGTCATACGGAGAGCCATTCCACACAATTCTACTACCCGGCCGAACATTGAACCTCTTATTGATCACATTCTGAAGTGTAAATAAATAATCTCCTTGTGAAATTTGGTAAGTCCCATACATGGCAAAAGTTCCTCGGTTGTTGATCTCCATAAGTATATCTCCAACCCCTTTGACCTTGACCACATCTCCGATTTTTTCGTCGAAGATGATCTGAAGCTCTGCATCATCCGTAACCTCCAGTTGGAAATTCAAACTCAACCCCCTTAACTCAGAGGCAAGTGCATCGTAGCGACTATCCTTCTCAATGACTCCGCTCCTTGGTTGAATAAAGCGTATGTAGTCTAACTCACTCACATCGCCTCCATCATCGAGTGGAATACTCAGCTTCGTCTTTTTATTCGTTTTAGCAATCACCTCAATGTCCATCTGTCCTTGGTAACCGCTGATACTCACATCTCCAGTGATATTTGCAGTTCCATAGTATGAAGGATTATCTGCAGAGGTCGTGTTTAACGCTGTGAAGTTGTCCGCATCGATGTAGATGTCGTAGTTGAAATTGCTGAAATTTTCGTGAAATACTGTAGCTGTCAAAAACCCCTTTGATTCCTTTTCATCATTCACTTCCACAGCGTCCATGCCAATAAAATCGTCCTCAAATATGATATCACCCTTGGGGATAGAATACTTGGTTTTCAGGTAACCTACCTTGCCAACAAACTCGGTCATTGATAAACTGCCATTTAGATACATCTTCTTCAATTTTCCTGTGAGATCAATGGTACCATTAACCTCCCCACTCATATCGGATAATTGACGTTCGATAAATGGCTCCAAAAGCGTAAGTCTAAACTTATCAACCTGAAGCCTCAAATCAAGCTGGTCTTCGTTTCGCCGCGGATATATATCACCATATAGCTTCACATTTCGATCTCCTTGATAATACAGATCGACATCTAATTTCAGATTCTTCTCTTCGTGATTGTAAATAGATGAACCCTTTATTTTACCAACCTCCAATCCATCGATAATTAATGAATCTGCCTCAATGCGGGCGTTGGCAGAAAGGGCATCACTTGCTTCGAACAAATCGACTTTGGCATTCAAAACCCCCTGGATGTCATTTTCAACCAATCCGAAGTTGGAGAGATAACTCAAATCAAGATTTTCCACTTCGAATAGTAAGTGATCAGCTGCCCCCCTGCTCACTTCTCCATCACAAGTGATCGCTCCATTTTTACTTCGAAGCTGAAAATTCGAAATGGATAAGTGTGATGTATCTAAACTCAAGCTTGCCGTGCTGGTTGAGTGCCAATCCACTCCCGCGATTTGTAAATTGAGGTCTTCTAAAACTGAATTATAGGTGAATTCATCGCTATTAAATGACATCAGCGTGATTTGTCCAGAATCACCTTGCTCTGTCTTGTTTTCCCAAGTAATACTGGTCAAGAGACTGTCATTAAACAAGGCGGCATCCAACTTGATGTTCTCGAGGAAATAGTCTTTGGAGAAATCAATTCGTGCAGACTGAATGTTCGCAAACAAGGAATCACCAATCGGCAATACGTGAATTGTTGACCTCCTGGCTCTCAGTTCATCAAGTGCCCAATCGACTGTATCACTCGTTAATGTGAATGAGTTGGTCATCATGTTGAGGTTTCCACTAATTTTTAAAGGATCATACAATCTAAGTTTGGGATGCAAAAACTCAATGAAACTCTTCTCATCCTTAACATCTATCCTGATATCGAATACTTGAAATTTATTCGTTGTGTCAGGGACGGAAAAGGCAAATAGGTCCGGAGCAAATCGACTCCCAACTTCCTTGAACGCATACGGCAAATCCATCAAGGTTGTCTGCCCCATCAACTCAATGTTCGCCACGTCTGTTTCAATAGCAACCCGTCTTTTCCCTTTGACAAGGAATTCTTTGAACACCAATGAATCTAAACTCAACTGCCTGTTTCCACTGACATAGTGCAATTCAGTAAGCCTTAAAAAGCCACTGAGATTTTTGATTTTATTACCATGAAAATCCACTTCGATCTGGGATGCTATTGATGTTGAAGAGTCAACCGGAAAATTTAACTTATCCAATAGCGCTCGTGAGACTGATCCATTTATTTGGGTGCGCGCCACATTCGTTCGCAGATTCAAGTTCAATACCAGATTGGATTTCAAGTTGGGGTCGTCAATATCAAGCCGAGTATCAAGAACTTTATTATTCCATCTCGTATTCAGGTCGATCCCGTGATACCGATACCCATTCACATCGGCATACGCCAATTTACCTATGGCCTCAATATCTAAGGAATCAGGTCTTGATCTCGAACCATTAATTTCCAAATCAAATCCAATGCTACCAAACATCTCACCTTCCATTAATTGACTGATCAGAAAGTCATTGGATGCAATTTTACCAGCGTAAGTAAAGTCACCACCAGTCCTTAAGTTCATGTCCGTCGCAATGGCTCCTAGATTAGTTTTAAGTCTGCCAACAACCATAAAATCCTTTACACGCCCATTCACTGATCCGTTGTACTCTGCAAAGTGTATAGCTTGAGCTTCGTCAGGGATCGAAATACGTCGAGATTGCCCCCTGCCCGTCGGTATGGTGAGCTGTTCAAAATCCAACGGTGTGACGAATAATCGGTCAATATTTGACTGAAACAGCAAGTCATCCACGCTAGGGAGGCCTCGCAGAGCGACACTGCCTTTGAGTTCAGACTCATTACCAAACTCCAGTGAATCAATGTCCACCAACAGGTTGTTTATCGTGCCTTTTGCATGACCGGTAAACTCAACTCTGCCGAATAGATTTTTCACTGGTGGAGAAAAGTAGCCCACGTCTCTAAAATCAATCCGAGAATTCTTCAGAGTCGCTTGCAACTCAACAGATCGGTTGAAATCCTTAAAATCGCTGTACTCATCAAAAGACATCACATATTCTCCCTGAAGAACACTTCTATTCGTAACCAAGTTCATTGACGAAATTTGAATACTCGAATCACTCACTAAAACCTCACCGTCAAGGTGACGAAGCAACAAGCCGGAGGACTCTTCGAATCGGAGGCGGTCAATAACACCAGTCAATGATTCTTCATATTCAATGTTTGAAATCAACCCATTTATCCTCCTAATTTCTAGGTGTTTAAAATCAATTAGTTCGTCTTTTAATTTATCTACGTTCCAATCTACATTTCTCACAGTTAGTTGAGACAATTCAACATCTTCACAAGTCAAACTAATCGAGCCAGATTCAGAGACCCCTTCTTTCTTGATTCGTTCTAGCACCTGATTTAAGTTGCTAATAGAATCTCCCTTGTAGATGATGTGGTTAAACTCTGCATTATAAAGCCGCGAAAGGCCAATCTCAAATACCAGCATTTCGAGGTTGTAATTCTCAAGCTTCAGGTCCAACTCCTCAGCATAGAGCAAGGTATCAGCTCTGTGATCAAGAACAAGAATTCCATCCAGCTCAAGGGTTCTGAATGGTTTCATGTAAACATTTTCTATCGAAAGATTCGCCTGCAGGTATTCAGAACCAATATCGAGGACCTCGTCAACTACAATTTTCTGCATAGAGGGAACGAGCAAAAGAAGCGAGGTAAAAATGGGTATAAGGAGGAGTACAACAACCGTGTATATCGCAATACGGATGGCCTTTTTGATAGTTTTGCCCGATTGATTTGACTGGGTTTCCAACACGGTCAAAATTAAAGCAAACGATGAGCCACATAACTATACTCGGAATTGAGTCTTCATGCGATGATACCTCAGCAGCAGTTTTGAGGGATGGTATAGTCTTATCTAACCTAACTGCAAATCAATCAATTCATGAAAAGTATGGAGGGGTTGTTCCAGAACTTGCTTCCCGCGCTCATCAGGAAAACATCCTTCCTGTCGTGCATCAAGCCTTAAGTGATGCGCGCCTGAAACTAGAAGATATCGATGCTGTAGCCTACACTTTAGGACCTGGCCTCATGGGATCTCTGATGGTTGGAAGCTCATTTGCGAAAGGATTAAGTATTGGGCTCAACAAACCATTGATCGAGGTTCATCACATGAAAGCTCATGTGCTAGCTCACATGATCATAGACGATGCCCAAGAACAGCCAGAATTTCCATTCCTCTGCTTGGTGGTCAGCGGCGGGCACACGTTGATTGTTAAGGCTGAGAGCCCAATGGACATGACCATTCTCGGAACCACACTCGACGATGCTGCAGGCGAAGCATTTGATAAATGCGCTAAGATTCTTGGGTTTCCATATCCAGGTGGACCACTCATCGATCAAAACGCGAATGGTGGAGACCCACATCGCTTTAGGTTTCCCGTCTCCGATATTCCAAATCTTGACTACAGCTTCAGCGGTTTGAAAACTGCTGTTCTCTATTTCATAAGAGATCAAGTGAAGGCTGATCCAAAGTTCATTGAGAGCAATTTAATTGACATCTGTGCATCAATTCAATACACGATCGTCAAAACGCTCATGCAAAAGCTTGAATTGGCCATTAAACAGACTGGTATCAATCAGGTAGGTATTGCTGGTGGTGTTTCGGCTAACTCCTTATTAAGATCGAACCTGTTACAACTTAAAGAACGCGGTGTCAGCGCGTACGTTCCGAAGTTTGAGTTTTGTACAGACAATGCGGCAATGATTGCCATATATGGACACTACATGTACAAAGAAGGGTTTTTGGGCAAGTTGGAGGCCTCTCCTCAAGCACGGCTTGAGTTTTAGCCTCACAATTGTTGTACTATTCTCATGCTTTCTGAGTTCCTCACAGACAAAGTCCACGCCTGTTGCAGACTTTAAACGAATCTATTTTAAGACAAATCCCTTTACGATTCTTCAAGGCCCGATTCCTTTTGTTGGCGAATACAGATTGGGATTAGAGTTTGTTGGCAGCAATCGACTGAGCTATCAATTCATGGGAAGCTACATGAATAAAAGCCCGTTTTTCGCTGTAAGCATATTCCCTGACACCGCGCGAAGTCAAGCCAAACTGTACGAATTCCCAGGTTATAGAGCCCAGGCGGAAGTGAAGTATTACTTCATGAAATTCAAGTCGGATAAAACGATCGATCGCGCACTAAACCCCAGTGGCATGTATGTTTCTGGTCATTTTTCTTACGCCTCAGCCACGTTAAAAACCAAACGATTTCCAGTTCCATCTACCGAGTGGACCAACCTGACGTTCACAGCCCGACTTGGAATGCAAATTATCTACAAAGACGACTTTGGGCTAGATGGTTTTGTAGGGTTAGGATACAAGCGAAATGAAATCTTTGAAACGGACTACCAAGGCAATCGAATCCGCGTTCCGCTTGAAGATTACGTCGAAGATTTTTTTGGCGCCTACCTCGCTTCTCCGATAAAGTTCAGTTTGGGATTCAATTTTGCGCTTGGATTGATTTGAGTCTACTCGGCAACTAGTAATTTCGCGTCATGAAATACTTGGACTTTACCTATCTCCGAACGAACGTCACTGATGATGTGAGCTTCATTAAGCAGCTTTTAATGATCTTCCTGACGAGCCTTGATGCGGATGTAGAAGTATTGACTGAGGCCATTTCAAACCAAAACCATGAACACACTAAAAGCGCTACTCACAAAGTTAAGTCGAGCTTTAGAAGTTTGGGCATTGCCACAATCACAGACTCACTTCAAACTCTTGAAAACCACGCAAAGGCCTCTGAATCGTTCGATCGGATCCAACCACTGTTTGATGAATTTTTACGCCAGTTACCCGATATTAAGGAAGAGGTGCTAGCCTATTTGGAGGATAAGTCCTAATCCAACTCGATTGCTTCCACATAATTATCAGTAAACCGAACAGCCAATTCGGCTGCTTCGACACTTCCAAACGTGTGGGAAATATTATCGATTGTCAGATCGATTGGATCGCTGCCATGAAAAATCGTATTCCAATCAACGGTGAGTCGAATTGTGTCGCGATCAAAAGACTCCAAACTCAGGTTTACAGGGAAACTCAATCCTGATCGATAGAGACTGTCTAACCCAGTTTCGAATGTCACTTCATGCAAGAGGTCACTTCCTCCCAACGTATCAATTTTGGCATGAAACATCACAAATTTGTACATCGTAGCCCAGGTCCAGTGCATACCACCATATAAACTCAATGGATCCTCATTTGGAAGATCAGTTGGATCGGTTGTATTGAGGTCTGACCTCACCCCTAGCCCAAATTTTAGATTCGTGTATTCTCCCGGAGGAACACTGAATTTGTAGCTTTTGTTCCATTGCGGAGTTGTAATTGTTTCGTCGAACTCCCGGTGATCGATCAACTCAATCTCCTTCAGCACTATGTCTGAACCGTTTACGCTTTCAAGCTGTAGGTCAGAAATTAGATATCTGGCTTCAACAATTCTTACTCGATAGCCTGCATCGTCTGTGAATTCTTCATTCAAGTCGATCACCTCTAGCCCGTTGGTGAGTTCAAACTCAACAATAATGCGAGGGTCAATCTCGTGAAGCTGGAAATCCGATACCGAATCTCCACAACCCGTAAAACTGAACAATACAATTGATATAATGCTACTCGAGAGAAAACGCATTCTGGACGTTATGGGTGATTTTTTCTGCCAGCGGCAAGTTATTACCAGTATGGGTAATGAGATCGGTGGTAAAGTCTAGGTCGTTTAGCAATTCACCAAGGTCAACATTCACCTCCAGGAAGAGTTCGGTCCCACTTTGTGTGAATTCCGGATCCTTCAATTCTACACTGCTCAGCAACGCATTAAGACCTGTATGATATTCAAATGCTGTTTCGCTGGACCCATCTCCATTAAGCGAATTGTCAACGAATCCTGATAGCGAGACAAAACGATAGCCCGTAGCCCAAGCCCAATACATTGTTGGAAACTGCGGAGCGAGCGGCCCGTGAGCCACGGTCGTTGGGTCAAGGTTATTGTTTCTGCATGTATCCATCCCAACATTGAATCGAATGGCAGAGATGTTACCAGCTGGAAGGGTAATGTTTTCATAAGTCCTGTTGCTGTCTAACAACAAGAAGACATCGGATCGACGATCCATGCAAGAGCCAGAATCATTACCCAGTCGGATATACTCTTCATCCGTTAGCAAGGATATTTCCGTCAAATACATCCCGTAGTAGTGGAACGAAATCGTTCGTCCATCAGATGTTTGGAAATCCTGATCGAGTTTCATTTCTTCTTCCCCGAACATCGGGTTAAACTGAATTCTAACGTTCAGAGGCTGCCAAATGCAGTTTTCAGCACTAGTTCCATTTGGATCGTAATTGAACGCCAGAGGCTCGTTACAAGTGTCCTTATTGCACCCTGAAGCAAGTAATAAGACAACTGAAAAAGGAATAAAGAGTCTTTTCATCATAGTCATGTCGTTTAAGAGACGATTAAACCATCTTTATGGTCGACTCAAAACAACACAATTATCCAGCTGTTAAAATCGAGTTAAAAGGACTTTTATCACAAATCAATTTTGAATTGCTTTGAAGAATAATCAGCTTATCAGTATGAATCGACTTTTCATCACCCTATTCGTTATCGGATTCGCATCAGCCACCATGGCCCAAGCGCCCATCGAAAACTACGAATACACCTTCAAGATTACCGGAGTTCCAGACAGCCTAGACAGCGCAGCTTTCCTAGCAAACTACTACGGCAGCAAGCAATATTACTTCGACACCGTCGCATTTGAACCAGGCGGAGTACTCAAGTTTTCTGGTGAGAAGATCAAAGGAGGAATCTATTCAGTCATCTTATGGGATCGAAGTTCATACTTCGAATTTGTCGTAAATGAGAATGATTTGAATATGGAAACGAAGTTTGGTGACTTCGTTGGTTCGATGAAAATCAAAAGCGAAAGTGAAGAGAACACAAAGTTCTATGAGTATTTAGGCTTCATCGAAGGCAAGTCGAAGACTATAATGAACTTGAGAAAGAAGTTAGAGAAGGCCAGCGAAGAAGAGAAAGAAGCTGTTCAAGAGGAAATGCACCAGCTCGATCTTGAAGTCGTCGACTACAAGAAAAAGTTCATGGTGGCGAATCCTGATCTTTTCATCACCAAGGTATTCAGTGCCAGTGCAGAACCAGATATTCCAGATTTCAAGGAAATATCCGATGAAGCAGAGCGAAAAAGAAAAAGATATCGTGCTTTTAAGAATCACTATCTCGACGGGGTTGATTTCACGGATGAGCGACTTCTACGCACCCCAGTACTGCACAACAAGTACAAGTACTACATGAATAAGTTGGTTCCTCAAATTCCAGACAGCGTCATCAAAGAGGCAGACATGATGATAGCTCTCGCCGAAGGAAACAAAGAAGTCTATAAGTACTTAGTTCATACAATCACCAGCAAATTCGAAGACTCCAAAGTCATGGGAATGGATGCAGTACTCGTTCATATGGGCCAGAAATATTACTGTGGTGATGAGGATGCTTGGTGGCTCGACGATAAGAAGAAAGAGAAGTTCTGCGATCGGATCACGGCCATGGCGCCACTGCAAATTGGCAAGACTGCACCCAATTTGATTTTGCTGGACACCACCGAGGCGAAGTGGCACAACCTCCATCATCTGCCCAGCAAGTTTACAGTACTGTATTTCTGGGACTCGAGTTGTGGGCATTGCAAGAAAGTGACACCCAAGCTCAAAGAATTCTACGCCACCTACAAAGAAAAAGGAGTTGAAGTCTTTGCCATTGGCACTGAATTCGAGAATAAGGAATGGAAGAAGTACGTCAAGAAGAATGAACTGCCTTGGATCAATGTGAGTGATTCTCCTGAGGCGAATGAGAACGCTCAAGAATTGATGCTTAAAGGCACGACTACCGCGCAGAGCCTTAACTTCAGAGATACCTACGATATCTTTTCTACACCGAAAATCTATCTACTCGATGAGAATAAGAAAATCATCGCAGTCAAATTGATGCCGGAGCAAATGGGAGACTTTATTGATCACCTTCTAGAAGAAGAAGCTGAAGGCTAAATCGCTGTTGTTAGGTAGAAATTTGAGTTAAGCGCTCAGGAAACTTTATTGAAAAGTTCTGCTTCTCTTGGGGTAAGTCAAGCCAAACCAATCCCATAAAATACAGATCGACTGTGACCCGAACATCCGGATCTGTCTTTATTCTAGCCCAAGCCTCCTTCATTCCTTTTGACCAATTGATGTCATGAAAGATGATAAGGCCCTTCGAATTCAGTCTTTTCTTTATTTCCTTGAAATAATTGAGCGTAGGCCCGAGGTTGTGATCACCATCAACAAATACTAAGTCATAGGTGCGAGAATCCTTCGAAAAGAATTGATTAAAGCTCAAGTTGAGTGTTTCAATAGAATGCTCCGCTAGCCTTGATCTTGAATACTCAAAGAGAGCCTCGTTTCCCTCAATGCTCAAGACCGTTGAATCAGGCATTCCGGCACGCATTGTCATAGTGGACTTACCCAAGTTTGTGCCCAATTCCAGAATCGACAGGGGCTTCAAGAATTCGACGAGTCGATATAGCAAATCAGCTTGAAAGTCAGGCATAGAAGCCGTTCGAGCGTAGTGTCCGACCGTTTTTATAGTGGATCTACCCAAACCCAAGTCCATACCGTTGATCGGTGTTGTGTCCTTCTTTAGCTTGGTAAAATGCTGAGCAATTGAATTTGGAATCCGGCCGTTACCATAAATGCACTCATCAATCAATTGATAAATAAATGGAGAGTGAATTCCATGTCTATTATTAGACCTAGTTCGATGCATTATGAAGTCCAAAGTCTTGATTCTTCAAATATGCGGATGATTGTTCGCTAAGCAAATGGTGAAAACTTTTTACCTATAAGTTGCGGATGTCACTTTTCTTATGGAATCTTTGCAGTGAACAATAGCATATGAGTAAGTCCCAAGAGACCTTTAACAAAAAAGAAAAAGAAAAGAAGCGCAAGAAGAAACGTGAAGAAAAGCTTGCGAAAAGACAAGAGCGAAAAGAAAACTCTCAGAAAGGAGCGGGTCTTGACGAAATGCTTGTTTATGTTGATGATTTCGGAAACTTCACGGACACTCCACCAGATCCAAGTGAAAAGGTGGAAGTAGAAGCGGAAGAAATTGAGCTAGGCGTTCCTCCAAACGAGAAGGAAGATCTTACCGGAGAACGAAAAGGGAAAGTTGACTTCTTTAACGATGAGAAAGGATATGGCTTCATTCTCGACACAACGAACCAAGAGAAGTACTTCTTCCACATCAGTGAGACAGTAGAAGAGTTAGGCGCAGGAGATAAAGTCGTTTACGAACTTGAAATGGGTCAGAAAGGCCTAAACGCAGTTCGTGTAAAGCGAGCGTAACACAGAGTTTTTTCTTCTGAACCACGGAGTTGATTACTCGATCGGCTCCACTCGTATGCCTGTTCCTGAACCACTGAATGCCTCACCAAAGCCATTCAAGAATTCAAAATCCATTAGTAAACCTTCATCAGTTAAGGTTCCAAGTCCGTTAAGAATCACGTACTCTTCAAGATTCTGATCTTGACTCACTACATTCTGCTGGCTGAGAATGAAAGAACTCCCTTCTACCTCGGCAACCGTTTCCTGTTGTGCAGAAATTGAGAAGATGTTAGCGAAATTGGTGATGACTAAATTCTCAGGGAAGTCAGGGTGCTGCTCAACTACGATTTCATATTCACGATGACTGTATTCAAAAGGAAGAATTCCTCCGTGAATCGAATCTTGAATGATATAGACACCAACATGCAGTTGGCTTTCGTACTCACATGAGCCATCATCGGTATCGGCCAGAGGCCAATAGTTCGTCGCTAGAGAATCCATACATCCTTCGTAATAGCACGATCCGTCATCTTTTTTGGCATCTGGGTTGAAATTCGTGGCTTCTGATTCTGTGCATCCTTGTTTGCAGGAATTAAGTAGAAGCACAGCTACGAGTAAGGAGAATATTTTTAGGCTCATCGATAGAAATAGGTATTTACAAGACGCATGACGAATTCGAAGGGTTTGCGACAAAAAAAAGTCTCAACCGCTTCGCGGTAAGACTTCATCATTTAGGGCCCAGGACTGGATTAACTCCCTTCGCTCGTTGGACCAGTGTTTGGCCGAGAATGGAATCAAAGCCTACATGAGCTTCGCTCATAAAGATCTTCCTCTATTTATCTCACTCTCGCAAGCGGAGTTCGATAAATAAAAAAGCCCCATCGCTATGCGATAAGGCTTTGATCATCTAGTGCCCAGGACTGGACTCGAACCAGCATGTCTT
>ENA-OREN01000457-OREN01000457.1-marine-metagenome-genome-assembly--contig:-NODE-457-length-60953-cov-7.846721_pt1 | contig 60953 bp, 45 predicted proteins | sample MGYA00248624_ERZ508555 | MGnify/ENA primary metagenome ERZ508555 (study PRJEB26222, sample SAMN06267773) | marine metagenome | isolation source: Saanich Inlet, British Columbia, Canada | place...
AACCCAACTACGACACTACGCTTTGACCTGCCAGAGGTAAGTGACATAACCCTAACCATTTACAATATGCTGGGACAGAAGGTGAGAACCTTTAATTACCAGAATACATCCGCTGGTTATCATTCAGTTACTTGGGATGCTACCAATGATTTGGGTCAGCAAGTAGGTGCAGGGGTCTACCTATATCAACTACTGGCTAAAGACTTTGTTAAGACCCGCAAGATGGTTTTACTAAAATGAAACGACTCTGGCTCAAATAAAGGAGAATGAAATGAGTACAAAAAAATGTCCATACTGTGCAGAAGAAATTGCCTCTGAAGCAATTAAATGTAAGCATTGTGGGGAACTATTAACTGATAAAGCTAAAGAAGAAAAGAAGCAGCACGAAGTTGCGGTTAAAAAAGAAAGTCGAAGTGGTGCTTTAACTTGGTTAATTGTTTTAGGCGTTATTGCACTTATTGTCGCTCTGACAGGTTTATAAGATTGTTTTTCTCATTTCTAATATCCATTTTCCTAATAAGTCAGTGTCTACAATATATTGGGAATACTAATCCATTTATTTACTCCTATTTAGATGATATTTTATGTATTCCCATTGTGTTATATATAACATCTTATATTATGAGAAGGATTGAAAAAGATAGAGGTGATTTTCAATTCTCAAGTTTTCATATAATTACTGCTGTTGTTGTTTTTTCTATTATTTTTGAAATAATACTTCCATCCATTTCTATGAGATATACAGATGATATTATGGATGTTTTATGTTATGGATTGGGTGGCGTTGTTTTTACAATAATGAATAGACAGAACAAAACCCAAGAGGTGGTGTTAGGGGGTAATCCCTAATAAAATGGATTACTAAATTGAAACACATAATTGCTTTTATACAGTTTTATACGATATTCTTTTCAATTCTATGTAAACAAAAAAGCCTCCGTAATTGGAGGCTTTTCTGTCTATAAAACGTATTGTTTGTTCTTGAGCCACTGAGCGGAGTCGAACCGCTGACCTACGCATTACGAATGCGTTGCTCTACCAACTGAGCTACAGTGGCTGATAGTACTTGGCTGTACGATATGCCCCGTATATTTCTCCACCATAAAATGTTAGGGCCATACTAATATATAAGGGGCTAAGAAAACTTTCTTTTTTTAATGATCTTGCACCTGCATTTATTGCGAGAACTGACATTAAAAAACCAAAAGCACCATCTTTTGGTCGTCCAGCATAAACCCTGCCTAGTCCAGGAACTACCATCGATAACCCAGCAGCAAGTATTGGAGATTTTTTTGTTTTACTTAAAACATCGTAATTGACTTGGTCTACTAATCGCCCATCATTATGAAATTTTCCACCCATTTTATTATGAACGCTGTATGCGGTGTGATTACATCGTATTATTCTATCCGAAGTTATAAAAAGTCCAGATAGGACACCTTTCTCATGAATTGCTTGAGCACCATAATTTGAGCAACTTGGAAAAAATTGACAATTCATTGTTCTGTTTCCGTAAGAAATACCTTGCCATTTAGCTATGGGATACAGAAATATTTTTTGTGCAATTGAGTTATCAGGTGATGAAAAAAGTGAATCCGCTGGATATTGCGAAAAAATAAAAGAACTAAATAAAAAGGTATTGATTAATCTCTTCATTACACTCAATTTTAGACATGATTGTACAGAAAAAACTATTCCTAGTTATTATAATTTCTATAATTACAAATTTAATTTTTGCTCAAGATGGTAAATTATATATTCTTCATACAAATAATACCAATGGTGCTTTAGAAAACTGTTATTGTCCAGACCATCCATTTGGTGCTGTTGAAAAAAGATCTATCTATTTTTCTAATTTTCTTCAAAAAAACCCTAATACTCTCATCTTAGACTCTGGTGATATTTTCACTATGACTCACCAGCCTTTAAAGGACAGTCTAATGGCTGAAGCCTATAATTTATTATCTTATGATGCAATTTTATTTGGCGATCAAGAATTAACAATGGATTCAACGACCTTGAATCAATTAACTAACTTGATGAAAACAAAAATTATTGCAACAAACTTAGCCTATCCAGGAATACTAAAATCTCATATTGTTGTGAAAAATAAATTAAGAATCGCTATACTAGGGATAGTGGATCCTTATGCTCTAAAGTATTATCCAGAAAAGATTAGAAATAAAATTATATTATCTGATCCTATTAAATCAATCAAAGCAGAGATGAAAAGACTAAAAAAGAAGGCAGATATATTTATTTTGATGACGCACCAAGGGGCTGATCTAGATAATGTAATTGCAGAAAAAATTAAAGGAATAGATGCAATTATTGGAGCTCACAGTCAATCAGCACTAGAAAATCCACAAAAAATTAATGGTGCTCTAATTACTCAAGCAGGTAAAGAGGGCTACTATGTTGGGGTCATAGAAATGGAAATAAAAAAAGGTAAAGTAATATCCAATTCAGGAAAAATTGATACGATGAAGTTAAATATGCCTGATGACCCAATTATCATGAAAATGATAGAAGAATATGAAAATCGTTCAGGACGAATCAATCATCGAAAATTAGATATGAAAGAAAATCATTAATGGACCAATCAATTGAAATGTTAGTTTCTAATCCAGTCTATATGGCTGTTGCTGTTGTACTTGCATTGATTATTCTTTTTGGGGTCATCAAAAAATTAATCAAGTTAGTATTGGTTGTTGCCGCAATATTAATATTATGGGTTGCCTATATGGTTTGGACTGGTAATGATGTATCAGTTGAAACAATAAGAGAAGGCGTTCAAAGTGGTGTTGAGAATGTTAAAGAGAAAGTTTTTGAAACTAAGTCAGAATTAAAAGAAACAGTTGAAGAAAAGACAGAAGACCAGCTAAACAAAATCTTACCAAATAAATAAATATAAAGTTTTTTTATTTACCCATCATTTTTTCGTTTGCGACTCTTAAGCGGCCAGTAAGTAACTTAATTATACCTTCCATTATATCACTCTGACTACCCATAACTTCATAAAAACCTTCTTGTTCAATTTTAAATAAAGTTGAGTCTTCAGTTACCGTTGCATCAGCAGAGCGAGGCTCATCATCTAAAAGGGCCATTTCACCAAGGCAAGTGCCTTTTCCAAGCATAGCTAATTCTTGAGTGCCTTTATGTATACGAACATTCCCATCAACCACAATGAAAAGCGAGTCACCATAATCGCCTTCAGCGAATATGGGACTATTTGCATCGAAAGTAACTTCATCCGTGATTTGTGCTACTCGCGATAAGTTTTCAGCTGGGATTGATTTGAACAAATCAACGGATTTAAGAATAATCGTTTTTTCTAAAGTTGAATACATAGATATAATTTCCGTATCTAATTTAAAACGTTCTGGGGGAATGAAATCAAGATTTGCGCCATTTTTTTGTATTCTCCTTGTAATTAACTCTTGGTTTGCATTTGAGGCAGGAACTTTTTGCCAATCTAATGATTTGATCACATCCATTTTATTTGAAATTAATAAATAATCTAAAGCAATAGCTGATTCCCATTTGTTTGGTGAATATACTGATTCAATTAATTTTTGATTAAAGTTGGTAGGCATTGATTTAAAATGAAGATTGCCAATTTTACTACGTTCATCAAGAGGTAGTTGTTCAATTAGAGGATTAATAACTTCACGCTCATTTTTAGAGAATACATTTTCAAAAAATTCAAGTAAGAATGGAAGTTTTGATGGGTCTCCAGATTTAATGGTATGAATATAGGTTTCAATAGGAGTTTCAGGAACATCAAGCACACCAAGTTTCAATAAAGTAGGTAGCGTGTTTTGAATTTCATTATTAAGATGATCTTGCATAAGAAATTTATGCTCATCATCAGGTAACATATTTAAACACTCGTTAAGTGTATATACTTTTTCAGCAATTGTATTTATTTCATCAGCGATTTGATTCTGCTTATTTTCATTAATTGGGTTAACTCGAGCGATTGCAAGCAATGACTCTACAATCGTATTATAAATATCTTGATCATTATTATCTAATTGTGAAATTAATAATTCAATTGAATCTTCATTTGGATATTCTCGCAGTGTTCTAATAATACCGAGGCGTAGTTTTCTACTTGTTTCGCTTGATTCAAGTAATTGTTTGAACTGCTCATTAATTAGTTCTTCTGAAAAACTCTTTAATGTTTGTCGGGCTTGAATGCTTGTTTGGGCTATAGATAAATTAGATATAATTGCGGGGACTAAAGATTCATCTTTCCTTTTTTCGGCAATATTTAAAGCTACATTACTAATTATTTCGCTATTATGATTTAGAAAACTTTTCAACTTATCATTTGTTAAAATTTGATTGTTATAAATTAATCTTTTAAGTGCAGTAGCTTGTGTGGTATCATCTTGCTCATCCAGCATATTGTTTAAAATCATTTTAGCTTTATCTGTTGGACCGCTCTCAATTTGTAGAATTGCAGCAGCGGCAGCAGCGCTCACATCTTGATTATCACTATTTAAGAGAAGGTTTTCTAAATCTGGAAGAGCATCTTTTAATTTTCGACGACCTACAACAATTGTGGCTTCAGCTGAAACAGAATTATTATTATTCATTGCTTGGATGATATCTTCATTCGAAATAATTGATTCTTCATCCCAAGCCATGGATAATATTCGCTTTTGAACTTCAGGCGCACCATCATTAAACAATCTTTTAATTGTTTTTTTCCAAGAAGATAAAGGAAGACCTTCAATAATTTCTAAAGCAAATAATTGTTTAATTTCATCGTTTGATGATAAGGTTTCTTCAATTGTTTTTACCATAGCAGCATCTTGTACATCAACATTTAATTCTTCAAAATCAATTTGACGTTTAGCTATCGCTGTTTGCAATTGATTTACGTAACCTGTTTTTACTTTAAATGAAGTAAAAAGCCATATAACGATAGAACCAAGCGAAACAATGCTTAAGTAGGGAAGAGCAATAATTTTAACTAATAAAAATGTAACGAGGCCACCAATGCCTTCTGCTATTGATTTTATTGTACCACTTACTTGTGGCTTGATGATTCTTCTAATTTCTGGGGGTACAGGTAACCAAATTAATTCTAGCGATGAACTATTGATTGTGAACTTAAAAGTTTGATCTGAAAATTTTGCAAAACTAGCACTCAATAGTACTGGAGCTAATAAAATAGAAGTAGAACCTAAAATAAGAAAGAAAGGTAAAATAAGTAATCCAAGCAATATACCAAATCTAGAAAGTATGGGCCCTGTTATAAAAAATTGCATAATAATAGAAGCAGCTCCTGCAATAGAATAAAAAGTACCAAAAAATCCAACCAAATCTGTTTCCTCTGGAAAAGTTGCACTAGCAATCATTTTAAATTGATAGTCCACTAGAGTTGTTACAATTGCAGAAAGGGCAACAATTGTTGCAATACCAACAATAAAGGGATCCATTCTCTTTTTCTTTTGAACTTTTTTTATTGGTTTTTTAGGACCTTTTGTTTGATCTTTATTAAAGTATTGTATGGAAAGGTTGCCAAATAAAAATGCAAGCCCTAAAAACCCTGCGGATATAAATAGTAATTCATCTGTTCCAAAAGTTTTTACATAGGGCTTAAGCGTCATACCAATTAGCATCACAGCAAAAGATCCACCACCAGCAATGATTCCAAATAGGCGTTTAGCTTGTTGAGGCTCAAAAGATTCACCAGCATAGGACCAGAATTGAATGATCATGATAGCAACAGCAATCTCTATCCATATATAAGCGATAGGGATTACGTACCCAGTCATTATAGCTTGAAGAAAAATAAATGATACTGCAAAAATTGAGCATGTTATCATAAATACAGTTCTTGCAGCTAACTTCTTTGATAGTTTTGTATAAAAAGTAAGTATTGGTGATATTACAATTGCGATGGCCAAAAACATAAGAGGAAGAATAGACTTATCAAATCGACTTAAGAAATAAGCATCGCGAGCAGTTTTAGCTACAAGTCCCATAGCTATAGTAAAAAATGAAAACATAAAAAAGGTGAGGACCATTTTACCTTCACCAGATTTAATTTTTATTATATTTTTAATAAAATTCATTTAACGATTTAATTTTTTATTAAAGAGGTTAAAGAACTAATAGAATAATCAAAACCGCTATCATTTAAAAAATCCATAATAAAGCTTGAGAAAAAACTTATAAATATTAGCAAAATTCCAATCATGACAAATGTTACAATTAATAAAATACCATTAATCAAAAAATATTGTCTTAGTTGATCTATTGCCGTTGTAAATGATTCAGAATCTTTGTTTTGAACTGCAAATTGAAAATGGTTTGCTGCTGTAACTAGCTTTGAACCCATAACAATTGTAATAATGCCCATGATGAATGTTGGGACTGAAAAAAATAAAATTGATAGGGAGTAGACAATGCCAAGAGTAATATTTAATATCCCAACTATTTTGGTCCATTTATACATTTTTTCAATGGTAATTAAACCGAGCAGGTCAAGATTGTAACTTAATTGATTCTCTGAATGGATTTTATTTATATCAGTCATGTTTATAATAAATTACTAGCAAGGTCAGCCAAGTAAGATCTTTCTCCTTTTTCAAGTGTAATATGTGCAAATATTTTTTGATTTGTCATTCGATTAATTAAATAACTAAGACCATTAGATAATTTATCAAGGTAAGGTTGGTCAATTTGGTAAATATCGCCGGTAAATATAACCTTTGTTCCTTCACCCGCTCTTGTAATAATTGTTTTAACTTCGTGTGGTGTAAGATTTTGAGCTTCATCTACAATGAAAAAAGCTTTTTGAAGGCTACGACCTCTAATATAAGCTAGAGGAGTAATCACAAGTTTCTCCTGCTCAAGCATTTCGTTGATTTTAAGAGATTTTGGGTCACTTTCTTTAAACTGATGACGAATTACTCCCAAGTTATCCCATAGGGGTTGCATATAGGGGTCAATTTTAGATTGAATATCACCAGGTAGGTAGCCAATATCTCGATTACTTAGAGGAACAATTGGTCTCGCTAAATATATTTGCCTAAACTGAGATCTACATTCTAATGCGCTAGCCAAAGCTAATAGCGTTTTTCCTGTTCCCGCTTTTCCAGATAAAGTAACTAACTGTATTTTTGGATTTGTAAGAGCAGCTAAAGCAAATGCTTGTTCTGAGTTTCGAGGAACGATTCCATATGCAGGAGTTTTATCAATACGAATAAATTGATCATCAAAGCTATTATAGGTTGCGAGTGCAGACTTGGTCCCATTGCGTAAAACAAAATTTTCATTTGGAATAGGCGACGTTACTTCCGGCAATTTTGAACTTTCAATCTCAAATGGTTTTTTAAAAAGAGTATCGATTGATTTTGAAGAAATATCTTCAATTAAACGTCTGCCTGTATAAATTTTATCAACACTTTCAATTTTGTCAGTAGTGTAGTCTTGAGCTAATATTCCCATTGCCTTTGCTTTCATTCTAAGATTTGTATCTTTAGTAACCAGGACAATTATTGTATTAGGCTCTTGCTTGTTTAGACGTAAAGCAGTGTTAAGGATGCGCACGTCAGGAATATCTTCTCTGAATACTTCGAGGAGTTCTTTATCCCAAGACTGATTGACTACAACACGAATTTTCCCAAGTTTATTACCTAACGATACTCCTTTTTTAAAAAGGTTGTCGCCAGTTATTTCATCAAGATCCCTTAAAAAATCACGAGCATGATAATTAATTTGTTCATTTCCACGCTTAAAATTATCAAGTTCTTCTAGCACCGTAATTGGAATAGCCACATCATTTTCTTGAAAATGATGAATGCAGGTTGAGTCGTGAAGTATAACGTTAGTATCAAGGACAAAGAGTTTGTTTTTTTTCTTTGAAGGCACTTTAAAATTTTAGATTTATTGCGATACTACAAAACATTCTTGTCTTAAAGTTATTGGTGAATAAATAGAATCACAATAGTATAAAATTTTGTTTATTAAAAATAAACAAAATGTATCGAAAAAATGTTTACTTTTGTGTCATAATAGTTTTACACTTCATGTACACCATATCCGAGGTAAATAGGTGAAATACGTTCAAAAAAATAAAAAGCTTAGCTTAATGGCTAAAGTTAGACAGTCCATTATGCTTACTCTTATGGGAGTAATTCTCTTCAGCATTGCTGGCTGTGGAGATGAAGCACTCGATACTTCAAAATTTGTATCAAATCAAAATAACAATTTTAAACTTACCTTAACAATTTCAGATGACATTGTTCGTAAGGATGATACCATTAAACTTACAGCCTTAGTAGAAAGGTTGGTTCATAAAGACTCTGTCGCTGGTAGTACTCCAAAATTAATAATTGATGCAATTGGAGGGACTATTGATGGACATAATTTTTCTAAAGCATCAACGACCCTTGGTTATCATTCAATAATTATTAATATAGATACTGAACCAACATCTACCTATGAAGCTTTAGGCTTCTTCACGCCAAAATCATCGAGCGCAAGTGGGAATGTTACAGCTTCTTATGATGGAATAAATATATCTATGTCAATAGATATTGTGGATCCAAGATGATGCGTCGATATTTACCTTTATTACTAATTTTTATTACAATGATTAGTGCTCAACAACGAGCAAATACTCAAAGACGACCTGCTGCTAGTCAGCAACGTCCAGTAGCTCAAAGACCTCAAGCTAAGCCTCCAGTACGATCTGCAAGTGGAAAAATTTCTTCAATGCGAGACCTTGACTTTGAAGTAATAAAGTTAAGCTATATTCAAACTGATAGGGCTTTAGCAATATTAAAGACCATGGGTTATGTCGTTGTAGAATTCAAAGCTGGAAAAGGTGAAATCTCAGGTGAAAATAATTTTACACCATCTTTTTCAAATAGAGTAACGGATCTAAATGCTGCAAACGCATTGCCAGTAATTATAAAACTACCAGATACTGAAACAATTTCTCTTGTGGAAAAATCTAAAGCTAAGTCTTCAAGTAAAAAATCTGCATTGGGAGTAGATCTAGGGGGTGTAACACTTGATTATACAACTAGTGGTGATCCTATGCAGCGTCTCCTAGTTGGATATAAGCCTGGTGATTTTAACTCGGTTGCTAGGCTCTTAGATCTTATCCAAAATAAGATAGATGTTCCCGCAAATCAAATCGCTATAGAAGCCCTAGTCTTAGAAATAAATAATGACCGTCTCGATGAGTTAGGCATTGATTTCTCAAATGCAGGTCAAGGTTACTCAGCAACTTTCCCCCCTCCTGATCGTGGGTCTATTTCACCATTTACGGTGGTCCTAGATAGAACACTTATGGGAAATTCTTCAAATTTTAGAGCAAATGTTGAAGCTTTAATTAGTAATAAAGCGGCTGAAATTTTATCCAAACCATCCGTGTTAGTATTAGATGGACGTCAAGCTAGAATACAGATAGGTCAACAGATTCCAATTACAAAAACGACTGACACTCAAATTTCTACAACAAAATCAGTAGATTATGTTCCTGTAGGTATTGTTTTAAATCTTCGACCTAGAATAAGTGAAGATGGCTCACGAGTAACTATTCAAGTAGAAACAATTATTAGTGAAACGGAAGATAGAATTGGTGCTTCAGGTGGTGGTGATGTAGAAGCTGCACCAATTATTAATAACCGTAAAGTTCAATCTTTTGTACGTGTCGCAAATAATACACCATTCATTATTGGTGGTTTGATTAATGAAAAGAAGACAGAAAATGAAGGAGGAGTTCCAATTCTTAAAGATCTCCCAATCATTGGTCGTTTATTTGCTATTTCAGCAGAACAGCGAGTTAAGAAAGAAGTGATTGTGGTAATTACACCGCATATTATAACGGAGAGTGAAGATAATTTTAGTCGGGTAGTCCCACAAGACTCAGAGCTCTTTAATAAATTTGACAACCGCTCTTTTCCTAACTCTTACCGAATTCAACATTCTGATGTATTTGACCTTAGTTTTATTTATGAGAGTCCAGTTTACAATGATATAATTGATGAAGTAAATAAACGATCAGATAAAGATAAAACATTAATGGTTAGAGAGCCATATAAGAGTATCTTATCTGGCAAAATTCCTGGTGAATCTGCTTTAGTAAAAAGGATGTTATTAGATGTAATTGATAAGCTAGGATACTACAAATATATTGATCCAGAAAAAGTCATTTATTTTTTAGATGATTCAAATGACCCAGCTGGTTTTGCGGTAACGCCGCTTGCAAGAGATATATTAAATATGTCAAGTGGTGAAGCATTAAAACTAAGTTATTCATTAAAAGGTAAAGCTACAATAGAGAAGCCTTTTGTTCGCCCTACAGCTGAAACCAATTATGTAACTTTAAAGGATTCATATAAAAATTCACTTAAAGCTTTTAATGCAAGGGGTGATAATCCTGAAGATGATGTTTTTACGATACTAATCTCAGAAAATAAAAATGAGCGTAGACTCTATGAAGTGTTGGTTATGAAGAAAATGCTTGAGATGAATCCTGATCTTGAGTTAACGTTAAAATATTTTAAACCAGGTATTGAGATTTTATTTCCATCGCCAGATGTTCTATTAAAAAACAGTCATGTTGTTGATCGTGATGCGGCAAAGATTTTTTATGAAGTGAATGATTACTACGGCTCATTTGAACAAGAGTTTAATCGCGCGACTGCCGAATTGGGTCGTTTGATTAAAGCTAAAAGGTAAATGTGAGCGAAGTCACGTGATAGTTGGCAAGAATCTTATACCTTTAGCACTTATTAGATGGACAAAATACTTGATAAGTAATCAAAATAACTAACTCATCAAGGAGGATGATATGAAGTTAATGAAGTTAATGAAGTTAATAATGGTTGGAATAGTGACATTGACAATGGTCTTTGCACAAAACCAACAAGGTGGACAACCACCGCAAGGAGAAGGACAAGATGGTCCTCCGCCATTACCATTTGAGCAAGTTGATGCAAACGGTGATGGAGTAATTTCTGAAGATGAAGCACGCGCTGTATATGGAATGAACCCTGATGGTACAGCAAATGAAGAATTTGATGAAGGTTGGAATGATGCCGATGCTGACGGAAATGGTGAAGTTGATCAAGCAGAGTATGATTCAGCAATCGAAAGAAATGGCCCTGATAATATGGAAGATCATCAAGAAGGACACGGTGAATGTCGTGTTTGTGGTCTAGTAATGAACTCTGAGGATGATTGGAAACAGCATTGCGATGAGAACTGGGAGCATTGTAAGCCTCAAGCAGGTGACGTATGTAACTTTGCAGGACATGATGGCCAAGGAGAACCTTGCCCATATGAATTTTCTGGAGAAGAAGGCGAAGATCATCATCACTGTGACCATTGTGGTCTTGGCGTGAACTCAGGTGAAGAAATGCATGAGCATATGCAATCAGAACATTCTGATATGATGGAGCATCATGATGGTGGTGGCGATCACCAAGGTCAAGGTGCACCAGATAATCACTGGGATGGTAATCAAGATGCTATTTGTGGTGGTATGAGTGAATATTTCTTAGATGAAAACCATGATGGTGAACTTGAAGGTCCATACGCAAGATGGGATGAAGATCAAGATGGAAACCCTGTAGATTGTTATAAAGATGGTCCTGGTGATCCTAATGGTCCTGGTGGTCCTGATCCTGCAGTTGCTGAAGCTTTCTTTTCAACTCTAGGCAGTGGTGGAAGTTTTGAAGATGCCTTTGAAGCTGGTGCAAATGTTGCTTTAGAGCAAGATCAGCAAGCAGACGATTATGATGAAGAATTATGGAACAACTGCAAAGAAGTTGGCCGTAATGCAATGCAGGCTGCTTTAGATTCTGGTGAAGAAGATCCTGAAAAAGTATTTGGAGCAATTGCTATGGCAGTTGGTGCTTGTGCAGGACCACCTCCTCCACCAAACTAAAACTAATTGCTATTTAAGTAGTAAATTAAAAAGCCTCGATTTATTTCGGGGCTTTTTTATTTCTATTGGTTATCTTTTAATATAATCATCTAAGGTATTTATTTATGTTTGATAAAGAACTTTTAAAGGGCAAATCAATTATTGTAACTGGTGGCGGTACGGGTTTAGGTAAATCCATGGCCACGCGGTTTGCTGAATTGGGCGCTAACCTTGTTATCACCAGTCGACGTCAAGAAGTCATCGATAAGACTGCTGAGGAGTTACGAGACCACGGAGGGAAAGTACTAGCTATAGCATGCGATGTTAGAGATCCAGAACAGGTCAATGATATGGTCAGTCAAACCGTAGATGAGTTTGGGAAGATTGATATTCTTTTAAATAATGCTGCAGGAAATTTTATTAGTCCCACGGAAGATCTAAGTCCAAATGCTTTTAAAACAATAGTAGACATTGTATTAAATGGAACTTTTAATTGTACGCAGGCTGCTGGTAAAGTGATGCGTGAAAAAGAAGGTGGTGTCATATTAAATATTGTGACTACCTATGCATGGACTGGTTCAGGTTATGTTGTTCCCTCAGCATCAGCCAAAGCAGGAGTCCTTGCAATGACAAGGTCTTTAGCTGTTGAGTGGGCTAAATATGGTATTCGAACTTTAGCTATTGCGCCAGGCCCTTTTCCAACAAAAGGTGCATGGTCAAGATTAGCACCTCCAGGACTTGGGATTGAGAAAAAAATGAGAAACCGAGTTCCGCTAAAAAGAGTTGGAGAGCATATAGAATTAGCTAATTTGGCATCTTATCTAGTAAGTGACCAAGCAGCATATATAAATGGAGAAGTGGTAACTATTGATGGTGGTGAATGGCTTCAAGGAGCAGGCGAGATGAATGAATTAGAGAAATTGCCTAAAGCTGCATGGAAGTTGCTTCAAATGAAGCGGAAAAAGAAAAAATAATTACTTAGAAAATTCTATGACCCAACGAGTTATAGTATCTCCAATTGACATATAAAGTATAACCGTATAAACAAATGCGATGCCAACCAAGGCAAATGGAGTAATGCGAAGCTCATGAGAGTATTTGTCACTTCCATGAATTTTTAAGTGCCAAGTGCGAAAGACAAGAATAGTTAAATAAGAGAGGCCTAAACTAAAGGCTAAAAACCCTATAAGAATATACTGATCTGTATTACTCAGATTATAAAGCCACTTGGCAAATTTCAAATATGATCTCCTAACATCGCTGCACCAAATACACCAGCGGAATCACCCAGTTTATTTTTTAGAATTGGCGTAACAAAGTTTCTACTAAATATTGCTTTTGCTATAGCATCACTCCCTTCACTATAAAGCAAATCTATTTTTGATAATCCTCCGCCTAATACTATTGCATCTGGGTCTAGTATATCAATGACATTTGCCATGGCAGCACCGAAATTATTAATAAAATTTTCTTTCCACTCTGGGTGTTTTAAATAGTCTTCATTATCAATAATATCTGTAACACATTTAAATTCATTAGTTAATTCTGTCCATTCTTTTTCGAGCGCCGTTCCTGAGATATAGGATTCAGTACAACCTCTATTTCCACAGTAGCAATCTCTTCCATTAGGATAAAGGACATGATGCCCCCATTCGCCACTAATATGATTTGGTCCACGATGTATGTTTTTATTGATAACCACTCCACCGCCACAACCCGTACCAAGAACCACGCCAAACACCAATCTGTAATCTTTTGCAGCACCTAAAATTGCCTCAGCTAAAGCAAAGCAATTGGCATCATTCTCCATAAGAATAGGAAGGGAAAGGGCCACCTCAAGATCAGATCTTAGCGGTTTATCTATTAAGCAAACCGTATTGCTATTTTTTAACGTTCCTGTTTTGAAGTCGATCGCGCCTGGTGTGCAGATGCCAATCGGTCCTTCTACATTACCAGTTTTCATTAACTCATGAGCTAGGTCAACTATACGTTTTAGAATTGCATCATAGCCTTCATCACGGTTTGTAGCAACACGTTTTCGTTCTATTACTTGAAATGCATCATTAATAATAATAGCTTCAATTTTTGTACCGCCGAGGTCTATACCTAATTTATTTCCCATTATATTTTTCTTTATTTAATATGATAAGCCATCACCAAAATCAAATAAGTGATCATCTGTCATAGAAATAGGCAATTGATCTATTGACTTAGGCCAAGAAAACGATAGTTTACCTGTTGGACTATAATCACCAAACAATACATCTGAAATACCTTGACCTTCCGTGCCTGGAAGCCAAGCTGCTAAAAGTGAATCCCATTGATCTATTTCGTTCGTTATTATCATTGGCCTACCTGAAAAGAGAATAACTACAACGGGAATATTTTTACTTTTTAAGTGTTTAATAACATCTAAATCTTTTTTATTTAAACTAAGGTCTTCACGGTCACCTTCCATTTCTGCATAGGGTTCTTCACCAATAACAACTACAGCAACATCTCCTTCAACATTCCTTCCATCTTTACTATACTGAACTGAAACACTTGGGTCTACTGCTGATTTAATTGCCTCTAAAACTGAAGTGCCTTCAGTTTTGTTTTCCATCTCTCCTTGCCAGCTAATCGTCCAACCACCAGATTGCATTCCAATATTATCTGCTCCGCGTCCCGCAACAATAATTGTTTTCCCATTTTTAGGGAGAGGTAAGAGGTCCTCGTCATTTTTTAATAAGACCAAACTTTTTCTAACTGCTTCACGAGCAATTTCACGATGTTTTTGAGAACCTATATGAGATAATAGTTGTTGATCGCTAAATGGCCTGTCAAAAAGTCCTGATTGTTTCTTAATTAACAGTATCCTTTTAACAGCATCATCGACTCTGGATATGGGAATGGACCCATCTTCAATGGATTCTTTAAATAAACGCATGAATTTTTCATAAGATTCATTGCCAAATTTTACAGCCCCGGGAACCATTACCATATCTATCCCTGCATTGATAGATATGATAATATCTGATTTATAATCACCTGGGATCATTTCTATGGCAGCCCAATCAGATACTACAAAACCTTTAAATCCTAGCTCATCTTTAAGTATATCTGTCAATAAATATTTATTTGCGTGGCACCTTACATCATTCCAAGTATTATACGCCGCCATAAAAGTTGCCACGCCACTTTCAACTGCTTTTTTGAAAGGAGGAAGGTGTGTTTTTCGGAGCTCTTCTTCAGAAATAGCTAGATTTCCTCTATCTATTTTTCCATTAAGCCCTGTGCCAAATAACGTACCACCATCACCAATAAAATGTTTTGCGCAGGCTAATACGCTATTAGGATTATTAATGTTTGCAGATTGATAGCCTAAAATTGCAGCATTGCCAAGTTCAGTAACGAGTTCTGTATTTTCTGAAAACCCTTCATAAGTTCTTCCCCATCTAAAGTCATTAGGTACAGCCAGACATGGTGCGAAATCCCAATCAATCCCTGTAGCAGCTACTTCAAGTGCGGTCGCCCTTGCAACCGATTCAACTAGTTTTGCATCACGAGTTGCCCCTAAGCCTATGTTATGAGGGAAGATAGTCGCGCCAACTACATTGTTATGTCCATGAACTGCATCAATACCGTATAATAAAGGTATCTTTAAACGAGAATTAAGAGCCTCACGCTGATATAAATCATACATCTCAGCCCAAGCTTTAGGTTCATTAACTTGAGGAGTGCTACCCCCCCCACTTAAAAGTGAACCAAATCCATATTTAGATATATCAGAAATTTCATTTAAAAATTGTTGGTCAACTTGGGTCATCTGTCCAATTTTTTCATCAATCGTCATCTCTTGTATTAAGGAATCAACAAATGCTACATCCATTGAAGCGTTATTATTTTCCATTGATTTACATCCAAATAAACTGAAGAGTAATAAAAGTGATGTTATTGATTTAAAATAAATTGATTTCATATTATTTATGTGTGTCCCTTTTAATTAATTCTACAGGTATGAGTGTTTTTCGAGCTGAGCGATTTAAATTAACTTCTTTTTTTATCATTCTAATCAGGTGGTCAATTGCCTCTTCAGCTAGTTGATCTACATCAGTATCAATGGTTGTCAGCTTTGGGAAAAATATTTTACTAAATAAAATATTGTCATAGCCTATAATTGCATAGTCGGTTGGTATTTCTTTTTTATTTTCCAGGGCCGCATGAATGAAGCCCACAGCCATTTGATCATTGCTTGCAAATACTCCAATATTTTTAATCTTTCTTTTAAAAATTGAGTGAAATGCATTTTCCCCGGCTTCAAAAGAATAGTCGCCTTTATAATCCCAGCTAATTTTATAGCCAGCATTTTCAATTGTGTCTCGGAATCCATTTCGACGAAGTGCTGCTTCCCATTTTTCTAAAGGACCTCTAATGATGCCAAATTTTTCGTAACCTTTTTCAATAAATGCTTTTGCTGAAAGTGCCCCCCCTTGATAAGAATCAAAAGTGAAAGTATCAAATATTGGCTCGAAAGATGGAGCAATTGAAACTATAGGATAATTTTCTAGGGTTTCTTTTATTTTATTGTAACTATATGGATCTAGCGTAGGCAGAAACATTATAAATCCATCATGATTTTTTGCAAGGAATGATAAATCATCTTGTAATGATTTGCTATGCCTAACAGAATGAATGGTTAGTGTACAATTTTTATTAAGTGAAACTTGATCGAACGAAGAATATAAATAAGCATAGAATTCTTCAGAGAAATGTTGAGTAATTAAAGCAATATCTAATACCCTATTTTCAGGATTTACTGAGATACGATAGCTATTATAACCCATTTCTCGGGCAGCTTTAATAATTTGTGCAGCGCTTTGTGAGTTTCCGCTAATCTTATTTGATAAGACTCGTGAAACCGTAGAAACGGAATAGCCGGTAGCATTTGAAATATCTTTTAAGCCAATAGACATTGTTTATTATAGGAATCCTTTTATTAGCCATGCAATATAATAAAATATAATTGCATAAAAAATGCAAACAATTTGCATAACTAAACAAAATAATTTGCATAAAATTATAACAATTGATACAATTCAAGCGATAAAGGGCTACAAATTTAACCTATTGGGAGTGATTTATTATGAAAAAAACGCTAGTTAATCTATTATTTTTAATTATTATTAGTTCTATTTCTTTTGCGCAACCTGTACGTACTCAAGCTGCTGGGGCATGGACTGGAGATACTTCTCCAATGATAAATTCCATGAATGCGGCTTCTACTGATACTAGTTATTGGCAGTATTTTGGTTGGGGTCCTTCAGCTGGTCATTTACCTGGAGGAGATTCATTAGGTGGTCATTATGAAGTAAATATTAATGCATTCCAAGATTCTGGTTATGTGAATATTTCTTATGATACTGATGTAAAGGCTGAAGGTACTGGTTCAATGAAATTAGATGTTTCAGTGCATGGTACTGAAGGGTGGGGAGGCTATTCAAAAATTCAACATATGCATCCTGACACCGCGAATGGTTTTTATGATTGGTCAAAATACGATACAGTTTCATTTCAATATTATATGCCAAGCGCTCCAAGTCACGCAGGCGCTATTGAGCTTAGATTTAATGTATTAGAATTTAGTGATGTTACTGATCCTACTTATGTACCTGCAGATGGAGATGGTGGTAAACCATTAGGTGAATTTTATTATTCTTTTACTAGTCCAAGACTAGGTGATGCAACAACAGAATGGGTTACTGTAGATATCCCATTGGTAAATAGTCCTGATAACTGGAATAATGCTACTGGATTCAATAGAACTGGATGGGCAGGTATCGCAGGTAATGAAGTCTTTGATACTGATAAGATAAAAGGATTTACCTTTGAATTTTCAGGAAACCAAACAGATTCAACGCGCTCTTCAGCTACGATTTATATTGATAATCTAACTCTCAAAGGAAGAAAGAATATCCCTGTAGTCATGTTTAATGGTAAATCTTATCCAAGTACAATTGTTCCTTTTACTTGGGGTGACTCGCAGCAAGAGATTATTGATGGCGGAGGTCCTGGTGGTGTTAAAAGTGCGGTTAAATGGACTCATGCTAATCCTTGGGGTAATGGATATACAGGCTATGGATATAACATGAATGCTGATAATGGATTTGATATGAGTTTTGAATGGATGACTGATTCTGTTCAATTTACTTATAAGTCAGAAGTTTATACTGGTCCATTACGTCTCCAATTTGAGGCAGGAACTGGTAAATTGGTTAACCCAGTTACATTAACTGCTGATAATGATTGGCATACAGTCAAAGTTGCATTAAAAGACTTTGTTTATGGTGATGGAACCACGGCTGGATTTGATTCTACAGCTGTTAAAGTTTTTCAATTTATTCCAGAAGGTAATGGTGTTGCTGGAAATGTAGTTCATCTAACAGATATTTGGACAGGTGCTCCAATATTTGATTGGGTACCTCCCGCTGCAGTAGAAAATATTGCTGCAATTCCAGGTACTTACACTAATGCTGTCGTTTGGGATGATGTAGCAGGTGAAAAGGGAGAGACCTATGATGTGTATGCTAGTCGTAAAGCATTCACAGATACATCAGCTAAGTTATTAGCAGCGAACACAACCGTTGATGTTGTAGCAACAGGTGTGCTTGAAGATGTAATGTCTGCTTATCATGATATTACTATTCCGCTTTCCGCGCGATCTGTGCAGTACTATTATGCTGTAATTTGTACAGATTCAAATGGCAATAAGAGTATAGTCTCTCAAACAGCTGCACCTACTTATAATTTTGCTAGAGGAATTCCAACACTATCATTAACTCCACCAGCCTTTGCTGCGGATGGAGATATTGCAGAGTGGGAAGCGAGTGGTATAGTACCATTGTTTATGGGAGTATCATCAAACTCACTTGGGGCGGCAAAAGTCTGGCAGACAGTAGATAGTGATGATGATGCATCGCTAAAAATTTATTTAGCTGCAGATGAAGATAGTTTATATGTTGGCGTTGATGTAACAGATGATGTATTTCACGTAGGTGCAGGAAATTGGTGGGAACAAGATGCAATGGAACTTTTTATCGGTTTGTACGATCAAAGAGGACCAAAACATGGTGCAGCAAAACGTGGTGCAGAGCCAGATTATAAATTTGCTTTTTTAGGTGATAGTGCTTTTGTAGAGTTTGGAACATCAACACCTCTATCAGATAAGAGCTATGTAACATATGCAAATTCAGGTGTAACTGGTTCGCCGGATGCAGTTATTGAATTCAGCATTAATTTAGATTCACTAGCAAAAATAAACTCAGACTCTGTTTTTGTTCCAACAGAAGGTATGAGAATTGCTATAGAACCAGCATGGCATGATAATGATGGTGAAGGTTGGCAAGGAAATCTCTTCATGTCAAAAAATAATAATGATAACGCATGGCAGACACCTTCAGTCTGGTCACACACTTTTGTTGGAAGAAAAGATGGGAATATCTTATCGACTGATGATGAAGGCTTAGTTGCGACTAGGTTTGAGTTAAAGGAGAATTATCCTAATCCATTTAATCCAACAACAACAATTGAATATTCAATTGGTATTGCTGGTCAAACTAAGTTAATGATTTATGATGTTCTTGGGCGTGAAATGGTAAAATTAGTTGACGAGTATAGACCAATGGGAACTCACAGAATTGTTTGGAATGCTGCAAATATGCCATCTGGTATTTATTTCTATCGTCTTGAGACATCAACTTTCACTAGAACACAAAAAATGGTTTTGATGAAATAAAACTATAAAGTTTATCACTATCATGATTCTTATTTTGGAAAAATATATTATTAAAAAATAAGATAAAGACTTCCGTTTGGAAGAACGATACACTAGCGACGATAAAGTGGGGATATGGTTTAATTACTTATCCCCACTTATTTAAATTAATGGTCAATATTTAAAGTTTATTTTATGAAAATCATATCTCGGGTTATTTTATTATCATTTATTATAAATTGTCTATATGGTCAAACTACTGGCAAAATCATAGGTACGATTAAAGATACGGAAACCAATGATGTTTTAATTGGTGCCAATGTAATTCTTCAAGGGACTTATTATGGAGCGGCTACAGATATTGAAGGATATTATTTTATTGTAAATGTTAAGCCAGGTGTATATACACTTGTTTTTGATATGATAGGTTATAAACAGGTTAAGATGGAAAATGTTCGTGTTTCTGTCAATAGAACATCAACAATAAATATAGAAATGGAACCTACTGTTATTCAAGGAGAGACGGTAATAGTTGAAGTTGATGCGGTTGCCACAAGAAAAGATCAAACATCCACTATTAAGAATATCTCTAGAGATCAAATTGAAAAATTACCTGTTGAGAATATTGGCGCAATAATTGGTATGCAGGCAGGAGTTGTAGAAGGTCACTTTAGAGGTGGAAGAACAAATGAAGTCACTTATCTTATAGATGGGATACAAGTTGATGAAGTTTTTGGTGGTGGGAACTCTGCTGTTGAGATAGAACCTGAAGTTATTCAAGACCTTGAGGTTATTACAGGGACTTTTAATGCAGAGTATGGTAGAGCTATGAGTGGGGTTGTAAATGCGGTAACAAAAGATGGTGCAAATAAATTCGAAGGATCTGTGTCGACAGCATTTGGAAATTATTTTACTGGAAATAATAATATTTTTCTTGGGTTAGATAATAAAGAGCTAGATAAGAATAAAGATTATAAATTTCAAATTAGTGGACCAATTATAAAAGATAAAATTCACTATTTTATTAATACTAGGATGCAAGATAATGATAATCATCTTAATGGTTTAAGGAGATTTAATGTTACTGATTCAAGTAATTATTATAGTCTTAATCCATTAGATTGGTATTCTGAGAACACAGGTGACTCTTCTTTTGTAAGCATGAATAGAAGTTCAAATCGATCTGTATTAGGCAAATTAACTTTTTCTCTTTTTTCTGGCATTCGTTTTTCTACTATGTATTCAATCAACCAAGATACATGGCATGGCTATGACCATGCATTTAAATACAACCCTGATGGAATGGGAGCATCTCACAGGAAAACTGATTTTTTTTCATTTCACTGGAATCATTTGATTTCGCAGAAGCTTTTTTATGATATTAAATTATCTTCAATGAAAAATTATGGCGGAAGCTATCTTTATGAAAATCCTTTAGATACTAGTTATGTTCATGATCGATATTTAGAAAGTTACGGTCCAGGTTTTTTTATGGGTGGACAACAGAAAGACCACAGTGAAAGAACATCAGACATATTAGGGGCTAAATTTGATCTTAATTGGCAAATAAATAAAAATCATAGTATTAAGTCAGGGTTTCAATATTCAAATTACTCAATAGATAATCAATGGCATCAAATTAGGAATGAATACTTTGGTACACCCGAAGAGAATTTAATATATAAACCAAAGATTTTTCCTGATTCAACGCTTTATGCAGATGCTTATGTAGTAGAACCAAAAGAACTATCAGCATATTTTCAAGATAAAATGGAATTTGATGATATGGTTATTAACTTTGGATTACGCTATGATATGTTTGATCCAAATTCAATATTTCCTTCTGATAGAAGAAATCCAAGTAATCAATTAGCCTTACCAGATTCAATGATGTCGCTTTATCCAAAAGTAGATCCTCAGGTACAAATAAGTCCGCGTTTTGGTTTAGCTTATCAACTGGGTGGTGCTGCCGTATTACACTTTAGTTATGGTCATTTTTTCCAAATGCCGCCAATGTATTCTCTATACCAGAACCATTCATTTTTGGTTGCCCCAAGTGACTATGCAACAGTTATGGGAAACTCTGAGTTAAAAGCAGAAAAAACAATTACATATGAAGTAGGTTTGTGGCAAGAATTAACTCAAGGGGTTGGACTTGAAGTCTCTTTATTCTATCGAGATATTTATAACTTACTAAGTACAAGAATAATTAGCACTTACAATCAAATTGAATATGGCCTTTATAGTAATAAAGATTATGGAAATGCAAGAGGTCTAGAAGTTAAGTTTGATTTTAATTCTGGTCCGGTTTCCTCTTGGATAAATTATACTCTCCAATATACAAAAGGGAATGCAGATAACCCTACTCAAGCCTTTTCACGTTCTGGGTCAAGTATGGACCCGGTTAATAGATTTATTCCAATGAGTTGGGACCAGCGCCATACTTTTAATGCTACAGTTGCATATAATAAACCAACTTATGGTTTTTCTGTAACGGGATATTATAATTCAGGATCACCTTATACATTTCGTCCAATTGAAGAAAGTCGACTATCTCGGGTAAACTTATATCCAAATAATGATTATCGACCTACAAAATATCATGCTGACTTGATGGCTTACTATAATTTGAGTATTTCAAAAAAGCATAAAATAAATTTCAGATTAGCTGTATATAATTTATTTGATCGCTTAAATGAAGAATGGGTGAACGATCAAACGGGGCGAGCTTATACTGCAGTAATCAAAGAAACAGACTTAGCAGGTCATAGGAGTAACTTTAATGATTATGAAGACCGAATAAAGAATCCAGCAATGTTTTCAGCTCCACGAATGATTAAAATATCCACAGGAATTAATTTTTAATGAAAAGAATTATTTATTTATTATTGCTTATAAACCTAGGCTTATCTCAAGGTAAAAAGTATGAAGGGCCAAATGATCCAGCTGGAGATATTGCGGCAGAGCGCGAAGGATATATGACAGGTAATCGAATTTATCTTTATTTTAGAAATAATACGGAGCTTTCTGATTGGCCAAAAGTGAATGTATCAAGATGGCCAAATAATTTAGATGGTGTAAAAATGGTAGATGGGATTGGACTTCTTGTTGGTGCAAAAGTTTATATCAAAGATGATCCAACCACGCAAATTGATTCTACTGTTGTTTCTGACCCACTTGAAATTGGTGATGGAGAAGGACTTCACCACCTTTATTTCTTGCAGACTAGCTATCGAGAAGAGATGGATGTTAATCCTGCCGGTACTTTTGAATATGGTTTTTATCCTTCTTTTGGTTATTTTAATGAAACCAATGAATATCCAGCTATGAGTAATCGGCCAAGTTCATGGCCGCCTAATGGATGGCCATCAATTGGTTCTAGTACAAAATGGCCTGGAGAGTGGGATGGTAGATTTGGTAGAGGTATTATTTATGCAGATCTTGAAACTTATTTTGTTGCCAATGATGCACAAGATCAAGAGTATTTAGAGCTACCAGATCGTGTCCGATATTATCCTCGTGGAAACAAAAAAATTGGTAAAATTAGAGATAATGTTACAATTGGAAAAGATAATCCCTGGGGTGGTTTAGGTTTACGTGTTGAGGCAAGGGGGTTTCAGTGGAATAATCCACAGGCTAGGGATGCAATTTTTTGGGAGTATAACATTGCTAATATTTCTAATTACGATTTAACCGAAGTTGCTTTTGGCTATTGGGTTGACAATGCTATTGGAAATGATGGAAATGATGAATTAGCGTATTTTAATGTTGACCTTGATATGTCTTACTCATGGGATATAAATGGAATAGGCTCTGGAGGTTTACCAACGGGAACAATGGGGTTTGCTTACTTGGAAAGTCCAGGTATGGCTTATGATGATAAAGATAATGACAATGATGGAATAATTAATGAAAAAAGAGATAATGTAGCTACAACAAAAGTAGGACCTACAGATGGTATTTATGATATAAATAAATTTTTATCCTTTTATAAACTTGAAGAATCAGATTTAGTAGAACATTGGGATGCTGATGAAGACCAAGATTGGCAAGATGGTGAAGATCTAAATAATGATGGAGTGTATCAAATAACTGAATTTTTTGGAGATGACATAGGATTGGATGGTGTTGCTCCAGGTGAATTGAATTATTCTGGTCCAGATGAAGGAGAAGGGAACCATAAACCTGATTTTGTTGAAGGAATTGGATCTGAACCGAATTTTGCACTTACAGATGTCTCAGAATCTGATATGGTGGGATTAACATCTTTTCGTTTATTTCCTGTCCCCAGTCATTCACAATCAAATTCCACTTGGTGGTTTAGAAATGATAAGGCAATGTGGGATTTAATTGGTGAAAATATTTTAGAAGAATACATTGCTGATATTTCAAATTTAATTGAAGTCTTTGCTTCGGGACCTTTTCCATTGTTTAAAGGTAGGACTGAAAGAATTTCAATGTCAGAATTGCATTCATTTGATGCATTAGAAGGGCTGAACTCTTCTAGCCATACAGCGCCAGCATTATACGAATTAAAAAAGATTGTTCAAGTAATCTATGAAAAAGATTATCGTTTTGCTCAACCCCCTAAAATGCCAACATTAACGGCAACTCCAGCTGATGGTAAAGTTATTCTCACATGGGATAATATTTCTGATACAAGGACAAGAGATCCATTCCTTGGCAACATAAATGACTTTGAAGGGTATAAATTATTTAGAGCAACAGATAAATACTTTGCAGATGCTGAAGTAATAACGGATGGTTATGGTACTCCGATGTTTATGAAGCCTATTTTTCAATGTGATTTAAAAAATGGTAAGTTCGGTTTCACGGATTTTGGTCTTGTTAATGGTGCCGCATATAATTTGGGTTCTGAGACAGGAATTACTCATGTATTTATTGATAATAATGTGATGAATGGAAGAACATATTATTATGGTTTGGTCGCGTATGATTATGGTGCTCCAAATATTGGCCCAGGAATTTCCCCCTCTGAAAACAATATTGTTGTAGAACTCAATGAAGCTGAAGAGGTTAGATCTATTGGTAAAAATATTGCTATTGTTACTCCATATAAACCAGCAGCTGGTTATATTTCACCAGATATCACTATTGATGATTCAAAACTTACTGGTGGCGGTAAGGTTGAACCTTCAATCCTTGCACAGTCAAGCATTAATAATAATCATCAATATCAAGTTTCATTTAATATTGATACAGTTGCACTACTTCCAAAATATGAATATGGTTTAATGTATACTACAAACTCAATTAAGGTTACTGATCTTAATGAAGGTTTAGTTATTTATGAAGAAAGTCCAGAAAAGTTTGTAGGGAGTAATTTAATCAAAGTAGACTCTTTGGGATATTGGACACTTAATACAAAAGCACCTTTTAGTACGGATGTTTTTGATGGAATTCAGCTAAATATTGATTTACCATATGAAGTTGGTTCATATGATTACGCTAACTCTGGCTGGGTTCAAGGAAATGGAATAATGCGCGTAGTTCCAAGTTCTAGAGAATCAAAATACCTTGCCTGGGATTATCATATAGTTTTTAGTAATAATCAAAATATCTACTCATCAACAACAACTAGTAAATCTAATATTAGAGATGCTCTTGATGATAAAATTTCCACTAATCAAATTCTTCTTGCTCAAACATTTGATTTTTATATTAAAAACGAAACTTTAATCAAAGAAGATGGAAGTCATGTAATTATGGATATGGTTGTTCATGATGTAAATCAAAATGGCGTTTATGATCGAGAGGGAGATAAAATTATTGTTGGTGGTATGAGAAGTGACGGGAAGTGGGCTGGAACAGCTTTTGTATTAGATTTTAATTTGGCATCAAGTTTGACATATCCTCAAGCTGATGATATTTTTCAAGTAAAATTTACACGACCATTTTGGAAAGATGATCATATTAAATTTACTGTTAATTCATACGATGGTATCAATACAGATTCTCTTTCTAAAACTATGGATGATATAAAAGTTGTACCTAATCCATATGTTGCAACTAATGTAATGGAAACTGCAGTCTCAAATCAGTTTTTAAATCAACGTCGAAGTTTAATGTTTACAAATGTACCAGCTCAGGCTTTAATTAAAATTTTTACTGTTAGTGGCGTTTTGGTTGATGAAATTATTATTAATAATTCTCCGGAAAAAGGAATTGTACATTGGGACATGCTTACTCGTGAGGGGTTAGAAATTTCTGCAGGTATGTATTTATATCATATAAAAGCTGAAACTGGCAATGAAAAAATTGGAAAGTTTGCGGTGATTAAATGAAGAAACTCCATTTTATTGCTTTAATTGTTTCATTGAATATTATTTTTGCACAAAATATATACAGATATGGATCTACGGCTGCAAATTTTCTTGAAATAGGAGTTGGAAGCGCAAATGCATCTATGGGTGATGCTGGTGTATCTTTTGCAGATGGACCTGCTTCAGTATTCTGGAATCCAGCTGCACTAGCTTTTATAGAAAAAAATGAAAACTCCTTTATGGTACAACCATGGATATTAGATATAAATATGATATTTATTGGCTCAACTATCCATGTTAGACGTATGGGGACTTTTGGATTTAGCTTAACTCATATGGGTTATGGAGACATGGAAGTGACAACTATGACTCAACAGGAAGGAACAGGGGAAAAATTTGCTGCCAATGAATATAGTGCTGCGGTTACTTTTTCTAGAAAAATTGTACAATGGTTTTCATTTGGAGCTTCAGTTAAACTTATTAATTCTAAAATTTGGCATTCTTCTGCAAGTGCTTTTGCATTAGATGTTGGTGCAATTGTAAATACTGATTTTTTTTCACCAAACAAAAGTAAAGAAAATGGGCTTAGAATTGGAATGAGTATATCTAATTATGGCTCTAGGCTACAATATGATGGTATTGATCTTCTTAATCCTATTGATATTGCCCCCTATGAGGATGGAAACTATGGAGATGTTCCTGGGCAGTTCAGACCACAACAATGGGAATTACCATTACTATTTAGAATTGGCTTAGGTATTAAACCTATTTATACAGATCTTCATCGCGTTTCGGTTGCTGTTGATGCAGTCCATCCAAATAACAATGCAGAATATGTTAACATTGGTGGACAATATGAACTCCGTTTGGTTGGTAAAGGAAGTCTCTATTTACGTTCTGGATATAAATCTCTTTTCTTACCAGATTCTCAATTTGGTATGACATATGGTGGAGGGTTAAAAATGAGCCTGATTGGAAACCAAACAATTAAAATTGACTATGCTTATCGATCAACAGATGTTTTTGGAGGGTTAAACTCCTATACGATCAGTATTGGTTTTTAATATATTCAAGTGTGTTTAATCGTTACTGTATTACTCTTTTAATCTTTTTCATTGGTTGTCAATCTAAAGGATTCAAAGATAACCAATTACAAATACTTGCAAAAGTTGGAAATCGGGTGATTACTTTGCAAGATTATTTACACCGTTCTGAATATTCACTACGCCCAGACTATTGCCGCGGTAATTTATACATCCACAAAAAAATAATATTAAATAATCTCATTGCTGAAAAATTATTAGCTATTGAATCAGATAAGGTCAAGAATAATAATAGGTCAGATAATTTATTAGCGTTCTTAAAAGGTCGAAAAGAGCAGGCTATGCGACAATTACTTTATTATGAAAAAGGTTATAAGAAAGTTGAACTGAAAGATGATGAGATTAATCATTTCTTTAAAATATCTGAAAGAACTTATCACGTTAATTATTTTTCATTTCCTGGTGGAAATTTTGCTGATTCAGTGAATCAAGCAATGAATGATGGGATTCCAATTGAAAAAATATATTCTATTAATTTTGAAGGGAATATTCCTTCTCGGGATGTTAATTGGATTGATAATAATGATCCAATAATAAGCGATAAATTATTTAATAATCAGATAAAAAAAGGAGATATAATCGGTCCATACACTTTAAAGGATGGATCGGCATTTTTATTAAAAGTTAATGGATGGACTGATCATTTAGATTTATCTGAAAAAAGCTACCTCGATAAAAAAGAAAAAGTAATTAATACATTGAAAGACAGAAAAGGAAGAGAGATTTATAGAGTTTTCATAGGAAAAATAATGAAGGGTAAAGAAATAAATTTTAATAAAGATGTATTCCTTCCCTATTCTCAATCAATACAAAATCAATTTTTTCGTTCAAGAAAACAAAAAGAAAATGCTATATCAAATGCATTATTTGATTCAGGCGAATTTTTATCTTTAGAAGATATAAAGCCATTGAATCAAAAATATAAATATTTGGATCTCTTTACTTTAAACGGAGATAATTGGACAGTTAAAGATTTTGAAAAAGAAATATCGTCCCATCCTCTTGTTTTTAGAAAAAAGAAAATGAAACATTCAGAATTTTCAACTCAGTTTAAACTTGCAATAATAGATTTTATTCAAGATTTATATTTAACAAAAGAAGCCTATAAAATTGGATTGGATAAAACTAACACAGTAAAACTAAATGAATCATTATGGTCAGATAGTTTTTCTGCATACCAAGCTGCTAAATTATGGATGGAGTCTCAATCTGAAAGTGATAAACAACATATTTTAATGAAACCTATTATTGATGTTCTACAAAAAAAATATAGTTCAGAAATATTTATTAATATGAATTTATTTGAATCAATATCCTTATCAAATGTAGATATGTTTGTAACGCAAAGTAATGTTCCTTATCCAGTTATTGTACCCAGTTTTCCATCTTTTACTAATGATAGTTATTTGGATTATGGTTCTGAAATTAAGTAAATGTTTAATAATATTTTTTTTAGGTTTTTCAGGTATATGTTCACAGAAATATTTGGGAGCGGAACTACGTACAAAAAAATCATATAAATATGGTCGATATGAAGCAACCTTCAAATCAGCAAGAGGAGAAGGTTTGGTCTCTTCATTCTTTACTTACCATGATGAAGGAGGAGGAAACTGGAATGAAATTGATATTGAAGTATTAGGACGATGGACTGAAATATTAAATATGAATACAATTACAAAGGGTCAATCAAGTCATTTAAGAGAATCATTTATTAAAGGATTTGATCCTCACGCAAATTATCATGACTATGCTTTTGAATGGACACCTAGCTATGTAGCTTGGTTTATCAATGGTGAAGAATTATATAGACAGAGCCTGCCAGATCATTCATACATATCAACTTTAAATAAGCCTCAAAAGATAATGATGAATCTATGGGTTCCAGTTTATGAAGATTGGGTTGGAAAATGGGATGAAGCTGTTTTACCTAGGTTCGCATTTTATGATCGAGTTGCCTATTATGAGTATACACCAGATGCTGGAAATTATGGGACGAATAATAATTTCAAAATTAATTGGGAAGATACTTTTGATACTTTTGATTCTACTCGCTGGGAAAAAGCAACTCACGGGTTTACTGGAAATAGAGTCAAATTTGAACCAGAAAATGTTGTCTATAAACAAGGAAAGATGATACTTTGTTTAACAAATAACTCTGAGATTGGATATCAGGATGTTCAACCTCCTACAATTTTATATGCATATAGTATTAATAATAATGTAACAGTTAGACTTTCTGAAGAGTTGAGAATAGAGAATCTTTACAATTTATCAAATTATTCATTAAACAATTCATATGTCACTTCTATAAATGTTGATCCGGATGAAAGAACTATCTATCTAAGTACAAATGGTCTTAAAGAAAATAGTTCTTATTGGTTAAGCATAGTAGAATTAGAAGATAAATTTGGAAACAAATCTGAAAAAATAATCAATATAGAAAATGTACAACCTGTTACAGTGCCATTTAAGGTGAATGTAGGTGGACCTAAAATTGGCGATTTTAAAAAAGATCAGTATTGGTGGAAAGATTCAGATAGTTATGGTCATTTAAATGGATCTCTTCAGAATTCTGAAGGTATAGAAATTAATAATACAAGTAATGATATTATTTATCAGACATCATCAGAAAGGATTGCTCTTTATAAAGTACGTTTACTTCCTGGGATATATGATATAACATTAATGTTTTCAGAAAACTATTATGAAGAAAATCAAAGATATTTTTCAATTAGAATAGAAGGTGAAACAATATTCTCAAAATTAGATATTGCCTCAGAAGTTGGGAAAAACACAGCAATTAATAAAACAATCCCATATGTTTCTGTAATGGATGGAATATTAGAAATTCATTTTGAAACTGGTTTATATGGAGTGAGTTACGAAGCAGCAGGCCCTTTCCTAAATGGATTAATAATTGAACATACAAATGGGCTAAGTGTCATTAATGAAAATTCTCCTTCGTCATTTAAATTAAGTGAATCTTATCCTAATCCATTTAATGGTACTACATCCATCAATATTATAGTTAATGAACCTACAAATATTAATATTGACATATTAGATATTAATGGAAGGTTCATTGAATCTTTAGTTAAAGACCAAATCATTTCAACTAATACTATAGTACATTGGAACTCCAAAAATTATTCTAGTGGAGTTTATATTGTGCGAGGTTTTAGTGGAAAACAATTTTATAATAGAAAGATCACTCTTTTAAAATGAAAAACTTTTTAATTATTCTATTTTTATTTGGATGTAGTCAACAAGATAATGAAGAAAATATAATTGAGCGAGAACCATGGTTTAAAGAAGGCTGGGAAATTGTTTGGTATGATGAATTTGATAGTTCTTCTCTAGATATGAATAAATGGAGTTATGAAGTAGGAGGTCATGGTTTTGGGAATAATGAGCTTCAATTTTATACCAATGATACTTCAAATGTTTTTACGAAAGAAGGCGTGCTTCATATAAGGGCAAAATTTGAGGCAGCAGGGATTGGTGAATCAACAAATTTAAGAAATTTTTCTTCTGCAAGACTAAGGACTTTAGGAAAAGGCGATTGGAAATATGTCCGTATTGATGTCAAAGCTAAACTCGCATTAGGTCAAGGTATTTGGCCAGCGATTTGGATGCTACCAACAGATTGGACTTATGGCAATTGGCCTAAAAGTGGTGAAATAGATATTATGGAACATGTTGGCAATGATGAAGGTACTATCCATGGATCTGTTCATACCGAAGCGTTTAATCACATGATTGGTACTCAAAAATCAAAAACAAAAAATTTTTCTGATATAAAAAATTCTTTTCATATTTATTCAATTGATTGGTCTCCTGATAAAATTAACTTTTTGATTGATGATATAATGTATTTCTCATTTTCTAATGATAACAAAAATGACTATAAAACTTGGCCTTTCAATCAGCGATTTCATTTACTTCTAAATGTAGCAGTCGGTGGTAATTGGCCAGGATCTCCAGATAATACAACAGTTTTTCCTCAAGATATGAAAATAGATTATGTACGTGTTTATAAAAAGCAGACTAATTAAACTTATTCACTTTTTAATATTTATAGCTTTCTCAACTGTATTCAGTCAAGGGTTTTTACAGACATCTGGTAAAAATATTATAAATGGTAATGGGGATAAGGTAATCCTGAAAGGTATTGCCTTAGGTGGATGGTGGGTGCCGGAGGGTTACATGTTCCAAATACCGGGCTCAGGATCTCCAACTACAATTCGTAATAAAATAGTAAATCTTATTGGTGTAGATGCTGCAAATGAATTTTATGAAAAATTTGAAAATAATTATGTACAAGAACTAGATATAAAAGCTATTTCAGGCTGGGGGTTTAATTCAATACGGCTCCCAATGCATTATAAGTTTTTAAGCCCATCAAAAGATGAATATATTGAAAAAGGGTTCACTATAATTGATAGTATTATTTCTTGGAGTAAAAAGTATGATCTCTATCTTATCTTAGATATGCATGCAGCACCAGGAGGTCAAAGCCCAGGAGAAATTGCAGATGCAAATGGTGTTGCTGAACTTTGGACCATAAAAGAAAATCAAGATCATTTAATTAAAATATGGGGAGAGATTGCTAAAAGGTATAAGAATGAAGATGTAATAGGTGGTTACGATTTGATCAATGAACCAGTATTACCAAATAATATGAGTAATAGAGAAAATAGAAATTTACACATTAGAATTAGGAACGAAATTAGAAAGTATGATCAAAATCACATTATTTTTGTTAATGGTAATTGGTATTCAACAAGCTTTGGAGGACTAGAACCATCCTTTGATGATAATATGGTTTGGGCTTTTCATAAATATTGGAATGATGTTACTATAGGAACAATTCAATATTTATTAAATTTAAGAGACCAAACAAATACCCCTATATGGCTAGGTGAATTTGGAGAAAATTCAAATGAATGGTGGGCAAGAGTCATTGATCTGATAGAAGCTGAAGGGATTGGTTGGAATTGGTGGACTTATAAAAAATATGATACTATTACAACTATTGCATCTGTACCATTAACAAAAAACTATCGAACTATATTAGATTATTGGGGTGGCAAAATTTCTAAACCTACACAAGCTATTTGTGTCTCAGGATTAATGGAAATGGCAGATGGTCTTCTTCTCAAGAATTGTGATATTAGAAAAGGAGTTATTTCTTCATTATTAGAAGACAGTTATAGAAAAGAGAGCCTTCCATTTAAAGATCATATTATCCCTGGTAAAATAGCATTTGCAGATTATGATTTGGGCGCTTTAGGTCTTTCTTATATGGATTATGATTTTATGAGAACAGGAGTTGGAGATCAGTTAAGTGGTGGAAATTCTGGTTGGAGTTATAGAAATGATGGTGTTGATATTGAACTTTCCACTGATACAACATTAATTCCATACAATGTAGGTTGGACTAAATCAGGTGAATTTATGAATTATACTGTTAACGTAATTAAGGAAGGTAAATATACATTTATTGCGCGTATTGCTTCAGAAGTAAATAATAGTTCTATATCAATTTTTAATAATAATGAAATAATTATTAAAGCAATTGACCTTCCAAATACTGGAGGGTCTCAAATTTGGCAAGATATACAATTAGGGAAGGTAAATCTATTAAAAGGGAATCAACTTATAACAGTAAGAATAAATAGAGGAGGGGCAAATCTAAAAATATTAGAAATTAAATCTGAGGAAGCATCTCAAGGTGTAAGAATATTTGAATATCAAATCTATCCAAATCCAATGAGTGAAAAGATAAATATTAATTTTTCATCGTTAGTAAACACACAAATCACTATATCGATATATGATTTGAAGGGTTATCAAATTTGGAGAAAAAGAGTAAATAGTAATGTAGGTAATAAAAAAACCTACTGGACAGGTAAAAATATGAATGGAGATTTTGTTTCAAATGGTATTTATTTTTTATCTATAGATGATGGAAAAAGATTAATTAAAGAAAAGATTACTTTAGTTCGTTAATTTTTCATCATGAAATTTCTTTCTGTTATAATATTGCTAAGTTCACTTTTTGGACAATCTCTACAATTAAATGAAATTGTAAGTTCAAATGCTTCAATAATTATTGATGAAGATAATGATTATTCAGATTGGATAGAAATTTATAACTCAGGACAAACTTCACTTCAACTAAAAGATTATGGTTTATCTGATGATTTAGATAAACCATTAAAATGGATATTCCCTGAATTAGAGCTAGAGCCACAATCTTTTTTAATCTTATTTGCATCAAAAAAAGATAGGACAAATTTGGTTTTACAATGGGACGCGATTATTACTGAGTCCGATCAATGGCATTATTGGTTAGGTTTATCAGAACCTAAATCTGATTGGAGGATTTCAAAGAATGCTCCTATTGATTGGTCCTTGGGTTCAAGTGGTTTTGGTTATGGAGATAATGATGACAATACTCTTATTGATAAAACCATGTCTTTATTCATTCGAAAATCATTTAATGTGGATAATCCTGAATCAATAATAAAACTATTATTTCATATAGATTTTGATGATGGATATATTGCTTACTTAAATGGCGAAGAGTTTTCAAGAAGAAATATGGGCTCTCCTAATTCTCAAGTAAAATACAATAGTCCTGCTACAGGATTACATGAAGCAGAGATTTATTCAGGTGGATTTCCAGAACCTATTTGGATTGATCTTAAAAAGTTTCCACTTATAATTGGAGATAATGTCTTGGCAATTGAAGTTCATAATTATAATGAAGGATCTTCTGATTTATCTTGTATACCTTTTTTAACTGTAGGCTATAATTCAAAAAAATCTAATTATAGATCTCTTGATTTAAGGATGGAGATACCACCATCATTCTTACATACTAATTTCAAAATTAAATCTGAAGGTGAAACAATTATATTAAGTGATCAAAAGGGAGAAGTGTTGGATACTATTAGCACGGGGAATATCCCTACAGATAAATCCAAAGGAAGAACTAACGAATCATCGGAATGGTCTCTTTTTGAAAAACCCACACCAGGTTTCACAAATGATCAAAAAAGTTACCAAGGCTTTTTATCAGCACCGTTTTTTTCAAATGAGTCTGGTTTTTATAATGAAACTAAATTTATTAATTTGACCCATGAAGACAAAGATGTAATAATATATTATACTCTTGATGGATCTGTGCCAAACAAAAATTCAAAAATATTTAACCTTCCATTAATCATTGATGGAAACACAGTTATTAGAGCTGTTGCGCTTAAAGAAGGATGGCTAAAATCTAATGTTATATCAAAAAATTATATTTTTGATGATGTTTACGATATACCTACTATTTTATTAAGTGTTGAACCTTCACATTTTTTTAATCCAGATACAGGAATCTATGTAAAAGGTCCAAATGCATCTTCTAACTTTCCTCATTTTGGGGCGAATTTTTGGGAAGACTGGGAAAGGCCAATACATTTTGAAATTATAGAGACCAACGGTCAGAAATTTAGTTCAGATGCAGGAACAAAGATATATGGAGCTTGGAGTAGAGGACATTCACAGAAATCACTTTCATTTTTTTCTCGAAAAAAATATGGTCCATCATCATTTAATTATAAGATATTTCCAAATATAAACATTGAAAGCTATGAATCATTCATATTAAGAAACTCAGGAAATGATTGGGATGCTTCAATGCTTAGAGATGGTTATACAAGTATATTATTAAATGGTATAAACGTAGATTATCAAAAATTTCGTCCAACAATTGTATATCTTAATGGAGAGTATTGGGGTATTCATAACATGAGAGAAAAAATAAGTGAACATTTTATTTCTTCACATCATGAAATAAATACAGATGATATTGATTTAATTGCATTAAATGGAGAAGAAGAAGATAACATAGAGTTAATTCATGGTAATAAAGCTGGTTATTATGATCTTTTAGAATATATCTCATCTAATGATTTATCTGACCAATCAGTATATAATATTATCAATTCTTTGATAGACATAGATGAGCATATTAATTATCAAATTTTTCAAATTTTTATTGATAATCGTGATTGGCCAGGGAATAATGTAAAATTATGGAAAGATAATCGAAAAAATGGTAAATGGCGCTGGATTTTATATGATACAGACTGGGGCTTTGCTTTTCCTAGCTGGATGTCAAAACATTATGAGTTCAATACATTAGATTTTGCCTTAGAATCAAATGGGCCAGAATGGCCTAACCCACCATGGAGTACCTATTTTTTTAGAAAGTTGCTTCATAATGATTCTTATAAAAATCAATTCATTAATACTTACTCGGATTTATTAAATTCTGTTTTTATGCCAAATAACTTAAATGCCAAACTAGATTCAGTAAAAAATAATATATCTAAGCATATTCCCAAGCATCGTGAAAGATGGAATAGGTTGCAAAATTGGAATAATGAGATAGACAAAATAAAAGAATTCAATAATAAACGATATATTTATGCAAGAAATCACATAAAAGATGAATTTCAACTTTCTAATCCAAAGAATATTATCTTATCTATTACTCCAAAAAATTCTGGAAAAATAAAATTTAACTCATTAATGATAAATGAATCTCCTTGGAGTGGAAAATATTTTCCTGATATACCATTAAAAGTAAAAGCTATACCTAATGAGGGCTATACTTTTGTAGGTTGGGGTGAAATGCCAGATTCAGTTTCTACTTTAACTATTAATATTAAAGACCAGGGAAAATTAACTGCAATCTTTGAACGTGCCCAATTTGAACAAAATTCAATAGTTATAAATGAAATAAACTACAATTCAAATGAAGGATTTGATACAGGAGATTGGGTAGAGTTATATAATCGGAGCAATTCAACAATAAATATAAAAAACTGGTTTTTCAAAGATGAGGATGAAAGCAACAATTATATTTTTACTTCAACAGCATTAATGGAACCAAACTCTTATATAGTTCTTTCCGAAAAACCTGAAAAATTAAAAGAAAAGTTTTCTCAGTTAAATAAGTTGTATGGTCCGTTTGAGTTTGGATTAAGTGGGGGTGGTGATGAGGTAAGATTATATAGTGACCAAAATATCCTCATTGATTCAGTTAGATATGATGATGATTACCCATGGCCATTACAAGCTGATGGGTATGGGCCGACCTTAGAGTTGATAGATCCATCTCTAAATAATGAAATAGCTTCTTCATGGATTGCATCAGAGGGGAATGGAACTCCAGGATCTATTAATAGTAATTATATTACCCTAAAAACTGATCAGGAAACAATAATCCCTAAACAAACAACTCTTCATCCTTCCTATCCTAATCCTTTCAATGGAAATTTAACTATCCCCTTTGAAATTAATACGAATGAGTTTGTGGAGTTGAAAATAACAAATATTTTAGGTCAGGAAATAAAGAATTATAAATTCAACGGATTAAATACGGGAAAACATAAAGTTACTTGGAATGGACAAGATGCTAATGGAAATGCAGTAGGCTCAGGAATGTATTTTATATCTTTAGAAACAAATAAAAGTGTGAGTTTTCAAAAAGCTCTTTATTTAAAATAAAGTTTATAATAATTTTTTTATAAAATATTAAAGATGAGAGCTTTATATACTTAGTTATTTCAAATTCTAATATAGAATCTGATATGTACCAATTATATTTTAAGTAAGATCATTTAAGATTAATTTAAATTCAGATAGAATTGCTGCAGTCACACCCCAGACTTTATGCCCATCAAAGTTATAAAATGGTACTTTAGCTTCATAACCTCTAAGATTCCAATTTTCTAATTCTAAGATTTGATCATTTAATAATTGAGATAATGAAGCTGAAAATAAAGCATGAACTTCATCAGTTTGTTTATTTGTTTTGGGTCGCCTATTACACCAACCAATAAACGGATGTACAATGAATCCTGAAGTGGGTGTAAAAAAAGGTGTTAGCTCACCGATAATTTCAACTTCATTTTTATCGACACCTATTTCTTCTTCGGTCTCTCTCAGTGCTGTATTAATAGTTTTTTCATTTTTTTCACACGTACCACCTGGTAGTGAGATTTGACCTTTATGGTGTTCAACTGATAATGTTCTTTGCGTCAAAAAAAAATGAATATTATTAGAATATGGAAATAATAAAATTAATACAGAGGCTTTTTTTGCGTCCTTAGATGATTCAGGGAAGTTGAATTCTATTTTACTCTGAACTTTAGTTATTAAATGAGCCGAGGTTCCTGGCAATGGTTCTTTTAGTCTTTCTTCTAAAAGCTTAACTAATCTATTTATTGATGAAAACATCATCGCAAAATTTATTTCTTTTTTAATAAATCTCCTGCAGTTTTATCTTAGTATATGAAGTATAAACATATCATTTGGGACTGGAATGGAACACTATTAGATGATCGTCTTTTTTGTATTGAAATCATGAATCAGGTGCTGCAAAAAAGAGGGATGAAAGCAATGTCGGAAACATGGTTTTTAGATAACTTTTGTTTCCCAGTTAAAGACTATTATATAAAACTTGGCTTTGATTTTAATAAAGAGTCGTTTGAAATATCAGGCAGTGAGTTTATTAATGGATATATGGATCGCGTGGATGAGATTCCTCTCCATTCTGATGCTGTTGTTACATTAAATAAGGCAAAAAATTTGGGACTCACGCAATCTCTACTTTCTGCTTCTAGTCAGGGGATGTTGGATGATTCCTTGAAATATCATGAAATAAATTCATTTTTTATAAAGATTTTGGGACAAGATAATCATTATGCCTATGGAAAAGAACAAACAGGAAAAGAGTGGGTTGAACAATTAAACTTTAATTCTAACGAAATAATTTTAATTGGAGATACTTTACATGATAAAGAAGTAGCCGATATTATTGGTGCCGATTGTGCGCTAGTAGGGACTGGTCATGTTAGTAGTAAAAGACTAAAAAAGACCGGTGCTCCTGTATTTAATAATTTGATTGAGACTCTTGATTGGATCTCAAACTAATTCATTTCAATAAATTATAAGGTGGAAAGCGCTTAGCAACATTATTAAATGGTCTTTTGAATTCTTTTGATCTTAAGGGTGGCACTTTTGAAAACTCTAAAGTCCAAACCATTTTTAATTCTTCCAAGCTTCCTTGATCTAAACCATAATCATATTCAAACCATTCAAGGCAGTACTCTTCATCTTCACACATTTTAAATTCATTTACTAAAGTTAGATCGTCGCCTTGCATGTCATAAGTATAGGCAATCTCATAAAGCCATGTACCTTGACCAACGCCAGGGCCATCATTGGAATTAACCCAAACATCATCATAACTATAAGTGACAAATATAGTGTCGTCTTCTAAACGCCATTCTGCAACTGTAGAATCTGTATATGTATGAGTCCATCCGGAAGAATCATAAGGCTCTTCCCAAGTATATATTTCTACCCAGCGACCATTCTCTTGAATATCTATTGTCCAGTTACCATAATCCCAGGAATCATCTTCATCATAACTAAAAATTTCTGTGGGAGTATTTGCAGGAATATCAATAGTGGAATAAGTTAATATACCTCCTAGCGTTAGATTTGTACCAGTCGTATCAATTAACGTTTGGTTTGGAATATTTAATGTTCTACCATCAAACGAATAATCTATCTCTTGCTCTATTTCAATATAATTTCCATCATTAAAAAAAATATTTAGATAATCACTCCAATCCCACTCATCTTGTCCGGAATAATTATTCATATTTACCGAAATAACTGGCCCATCGTTTGGTTCAAACATATTCCATTTGTAGTTTGTTATATAAACAGATGACTCTTTAGAATAGGGATCATACCAGCCCTGCATAAATTTAATTTCATCATTTACGGTTCCAGTAATGCTCACTGATCCTTCTGGGTCACTCATGCGATCAATTAAACTTTGATTTGAGTTTGTTGTGACCATCATGGAATAATTCCACGCATTTAAACTATGCTCCGCTAAATCGTTAATTGATCTACCTAAAGTAATGCGATTAAGAGTTTGTGGCATATACCATTTCCCAATAATATCCTCTTGAATTGAGGATTCTTTTTCACATGATATAAGGCAGAAAGAAAAAAGTAAAAGTATAAGTTTTATTTTATTCAAAATGAATAATCTCCATAAAAAAAATTAATTAAAAATACGATATTTAAGATTAAGGTGTTGTGACAAATGCCACATTATTGTTTGGATTATTGATAAAACTACAACTCTAAAATAAATTTTTTCAATGCTTCATAACAATTTAACAAACTTTCTTTACTTACCCATTCATCAATTGCGTGAGCTCCATGTCCAGCAGGCCCAAAAAGAATAGATGGAATTCCTGCCTTAGCCGCCAATGCAGAGTCTGCCCAGTAAGACATTCCATTGTAATCTTTATTGCCTGCGGATTCACGAAGTAGCTCAATCATTGGATCATTTTTTGCTTCATTTGGTGGGCGACTATATATTTGATGACCTGTTACTTTATGGTCTCCTGGGGCCTTAAGCACTGCAGAAACGACTCTTTGTAATTCTTCATCCAGCTCTTTGTCAGTCTCACCAGGAAGTGTACGGCGCTCCCATTTTATGGTTGCTTCTGCTGCAATAACACTTTGAGCGGTACCACCTGAGATCATCCCAGGATGAAGTGTTGCATGTCCTAAATGAGGGTGCGGTTCTATATGCAAAAGTTCTTCGTTAATCTTAGATAATTCTGCTAGTGCATATTCCATAGGGAAAATTGCATTAATTCCCTGTTCTGGTCTACTTCCATGTGCTGCCAAACCTTCAATTTTTAGTTCATACCAAGTATATCCCTTGTGACTAATGCCAATAACTTCTTCAGTTGGTTCCATGAAAATGCCTAGAAAAGGCTTTGAGGGAAGGGAAGGCAGATAGTTTTCAACTAGATGCTCCATACCTAAGCTCATGTTTTCTTCATCTGCAACAAATGTAAAGGCCAGCGATATAGGGCAGGAATTTTTTGAAAAAAATGTTGCTAGAGCCATTTGAATAGCACACCCCGCTAACATATCATATGTACCTCTTCCATACAATCGATCTCCATCACTCTTAACTAAGAAGGGATCTTGCATTTTTTCAATTCCGACCGTATCCAAATGGCCATTCAAGAGTAATATTTTTTCAGGATTTTCACCTGAAAGAAAAGCGGTAGTGTTGCACCGATCATCTTTAATAATATGAACTTTACTATCAATGTTCAGTTGCATAAAGTGATTATGAACAAATTCAGCAATTCGCTTTTCACCCTGTCCTAATTCAGATAGATCAGGGTTTACTGAATTAATAGAAACAAGGTCTTTTAGGTGTTGAATTAGCTGTTTTTCCAAAATACATCTCCTACTGGTGTTGTAAAATAGGAGGAATCGAAAATAGATGCAACCGCATCAGTAACTTTGTAATTTTGCATGCATTTTATATTGATTACAGGTACAAAAGACATGAAACATTATTTTTTCTTAATTACGTTATTATTTATTGGTTGTGAAAGAACGGATATTTCTAAACAAGATATTGCATCTGCAGAAAAAATATCTGGGATTTCTTTTTCTTCCTCTGAAAGAGACTCATTATTATCTAATGTAATTCAACGGGTAGGACAATATAATTCCCTTCGGGAGATTGAATTGCAAAATGATACTCCTTTTCCACTTTTTTACGACCCCTTGCCTATTGGAGAAAATCCTCCTCGCGGGCGTGATCAATTTAAGTTTAATGAAGTAAAGACGTCACTTCCTGATAATCTTGAAGCTTGTGCTTTTATGACAATACCTGAACTGGCATACTTAATCCGAACGAGGCAAGTAACCTCAGAGGCCCTTACCAGAATGTATATTGAAAGACTTAAACGGTACCAAGATCAGTTGGAGTGCGTTGTAACTATTACAGAAGAATTAGCAATCCAGCAGGCAAAAAAAGCAGATATTGAGATTAGAAGAGGAGAATATAAAGGTCAACTGCATGGAATCCCATGGGGAGCAAAAGACCTTTTATCTGTACCTGGTTATAAGACTACATGGGGAGCGATGCCTTTTAAAGATCAAATAATTGATGATAAGGGAACGGTAGTAAAAAAATTAGAGGAAGCCGGAGCAGTTCTAGTAGCCAAATTGACACTTGGAGCCTTAGCCTGGGGTGATGTTTGGTTTGGAGGAAAGACAAGGAATCCTTGGGATATTGAACAAGGAGCAAGCGGCTCTTCTGCAGGACCAGGATCTGCAACTTCTGCAGGATTAGTTGGGTTTTCTATAGGATCAGAAACATGGGGGTCGATTGTATCGCCATCAACTCGGAATGGAGTCACAGGCCTTCGACCATCATTTGGAACCGTCAGTCGTTCTGGTGCAATGGCTTTGAGTTGGACAATGGATAAACTTGGTCCTATGACCAGAAGTGTGGAAGGTGCTGCGATTATTTTTGAAACAATCCGTGGCTCTGATAATATAGATCGTACAGTTAGGAATGTCCCATTTATTTACCCTTCAAAAAGAGGTTTAAAAAATTTAAGAATAGGATATATTGCATCTGCTTTTGTTGATTCATCCGTCTCAGAGAATGATAAAGCTTCTCTTGATGTATTAAAATCCATGGGGCTAAATCTTATTCCAATTGAACTTCCTAAATTTCCAACGCAAGCCCTTTCTTTTGTGTTGCAAGCTGAAGCTGCCGCTGCATTTGATGAGTTAACACGTTCAAATAAAGATGATCAATTGGTCAGGCAGGTTAAGAGTGCATGGCCCAATGTATTTAGAGAAGCACGTTTTATTCCAGCAGTTGAATATATTAATGCGAATCGAGCTCGTACATTACTTAACCAAAAAATGTCGGAACTAATGGAAAAAATAGACGTATATATTATTCCTTCATTCTATGGAGATAATTTGCTAAGAACAAACTTGACTGGTCACCCATGCGTAGTTGTTCCAAATGGGTTTAATAAGAAAGGCAGGCCTACAAGCATAAGTTTTGTCGGAGGGCTTTATAGTGATGGTAATACCCTTGCAGTGGCAAAAGCTTATCAACAAGCGACTAAATGGCATAAACAATATCCACCATATTTTAATAAGTAAACAATAATACGCTCATAACGCTCAAAAAATGTTGTTTTATTTATATAATAAAGATAAATTTCAGTTAATATTTAACTATTTTAAATTAAAGAGGTCTAATTGATTAGTACGCTAATCATATAAGGAGGTTGCGTTGAAGAAATTTTTTGTAATTATAATTTTAGTTTTTACAACCATTGCCATGGGGCAAAGAGGTGGAAGATATAGTGGTATGTCAGGACAGAAGATGGATCCCAAAAACGTTCCCAAGATTGGAAAAGTTTATGGAACAGTTATTGATTCTGCTTCAAGTACTCCAATTGCCTATGCTTCTATTTCAATTATAAATAATCGTAGTAATACAATTATGACGGGTGGGATAACGAATGAAGATGGTGAGTTTAATATAAAAGAAATTCCGTTAGGACGGCATAAGGTCGTTGTTGAATACATTGGTTATAAAAAGCAAGAATTAGGTCCATTTACCTTCATGCCTTTTGGAGATAATCAAACCGAGTATAACCTTGAAATAGTTTCCCTATCTCAAACTACATTACAAATGGCCGGCGTTGATGTAGAAGGTGAGCGTCCCTTATTTGTTCAAACAGCTGAAAAACGTATTTTTAATGTAGAAAAGAATTCTTTATCAACTGGCGGAAACGCAATTGATGCACTACGACAAGTACCTGGGATTGAGGTAGACCCAGATGATAATGTTAGTCTAAGAGGCAGTTCAAAAGTTAATCTCATGATTGATGGTAAACCTTCAAGTATTGCTGGTGGAGATGTTAAGTCTCTACTTCAAAGTATACCTTCAGCAAATATTGCAGATATTGAGGTCATGACAAATCCTGGTGCCAAATATGATCCAGAAGGTATGGCAGGCATTATAAATATTGTTCTTAAAGAAAATAAATTTGCAGGATTAAATGGTAACTTAAATACTGGTGGTGATTCACAGGGTGGAACAAATCTTTCTGGTCAAGTAAATTACCGTACAACTTCATTTAATTCTTTTGTAAATCTAGGTATGAATGAGAGAAAAAGAATTTCTTCAGGTAATAGTCTTCGAACCATGGAATTTGCAAACTTTAATAATAGACTAAATCAAGATAGTGAATCAAACTCAGGTGGACCAAACTTATTCATCAAAACTGGTTTTGAATATTTTATTGACCCCTCTCAATCACTGGCAATCTCCACTACACTTAGTAATGGTAATCGCGAGAATGATGGCGAAACATACACTTTAGATAGTGGTCCTGGAGAGCGAAAATTCATACGTACTACGAGTGGTAATAATGATAGAAATGGTTATGATGTTAATTTGAATTACGATAAAAAATTCAAGAACCCGAAACAAAAGTTGACATCTTATGCACGTTTCTCAGATGGTCTTAATGATGGTTTAAATGAATATTATAATACTGATAGTGGTGGAACTGACTATGTTGATTTAGATAGAGCTATAAATGGACAAGATGGAACAAGTAGTGGCTACGATTTCAAATTAGATTACGCGCATCCATTTAGTGATGATAGCAAACTCGAAGTAGGATTTTCCAGCAAATCAACCGATAGAGGGGATACACAGATAGCTGAAATATTTAATGAAGCTACTAATTCATTTGTTTCAGATAGAGAATTCAGTAATGAATTTGTTTATAATGAAACAGTTAATGCAGCATACTTGCAATATGGTGGAAGTATTGGTTTTTTTGGAATTAACGCTGGAGGTAGATACGAAACGGTAGATATGCTATCCGAAACAATTAATAAAACTTTTAAAAACCCTTATTCAAGCTTTTATCCAAGTCTCTCAGTATCATTTGGAGCACCACAACTTTTACAAATACAAACCAGCTATTCAAAACGAGTAAATCGTCCACGCTCTCGAATGCTAAATCCTTTTAGCTCAAGGCAAGATAATAAAAACCTTCGTGTGGGGAATCCATTTTTGAAACCAGAATACACGGATTCATATGAAATTAATTTTAGTCGTTTTTCTAGAGGTCTTTCATTGAGTTTAGGTGGTTATTACCGTCATACAACTGATAAAATGCAACGTCATAAAGAAATGCGTGAAGATGGTGTATCTGTTGCGACTTATGAAAATATTTCTGATCAAAAAACTCAAGGTATTGATTATAGTGTTGTTGGATCACTTGGGCGAAAACTAAGACTAATGTTCTCTGGTAGTATTTTTTGGGATGAGATAAATACAGATTTATATGGCTCAGATTATGATAATACTGCTCAGGGACAGCGCTTAAGATTTACTACAATGTGGAATATGAACCCAACAACTGAATTTTCATTTTTCATGTTTTATATGCCAGCTAGAGATATCGCCATCGGTAAAATGGATGCGATGTCTTTTTCTTCAATGTCATTAAAAAAGAAATTTATGGAAGAACGTTTTAACCTTACTTTAAATGTTAGTGACCCATTTAATCTTTCAGGTTTTAGTTTTTATACTGAAGGGGATAATTGGCAACAACAATCAAGTAGAAATTGGAGTAGCCGTACCGTCCGTTTAACTTTAGAGTATAGGTTTGGTAAAATGGAAGATAAAAGTCGTTATAGTCGCGAAAGAGGGAGAGGTCAAGGGATGGATATGGAAGAAGGTGCTGGCGAAATTTTTTAACCTAACTTGATTTTATTTTTTTAAAAAGGTGTGGTCTCTTATATAGCGATTGCACCTTTTTTTGTTTTTTTTGTAATAAATAAGCCAGTATAATTCATTATGAAGTCAGATAAAAAATGGATGATTTATGGTGCAAATGGTTACACGGGACGTTTAGTTGTTGATGAAGCAATTAAACGAAACCTAAGCCCTATTCTTGCTGGCCGTTCAAAATCAATTCAAGCATTGGCTGTAGAAAAAGGACTGGAATATGAGATTTTCGATTTATCATCAATTGATGATATTGCATTAAAATTATTAAATGTATCTGTACTAGCTAATTGCGCGGGACCATTCTCAGCAACAGCTAAATACATGATTCCAGCCTGTATTAAATCTAAAACTCATTATATAGATATTACAGGAGAGATTTCAGTATATGATTATGCTTACAGCAAACATAATGAAGCTGTCTCATCTAATATAGTGCTTTGTCCAGGTGTAGGATCTGATGTAATCCCAACAGATTGTTTAGCTGTTTTTCTTAAAGATAAATGTCCTGATGCGACACATTTAAGTATGGCATGGGCAACTAAAGGTTCAAAACCTAGTAAAGGTACAGCTAAGACTGCGGTAGAAGGTTTAGTCCATGGTGGAAAAGTTCGACAAAACGGTGAGATAATTGAAGTTCCAATAGCTTATAAAGAGCGTTTAATTGATTTTGGATTTGCAGAGTTGAATACGATGACAATTCCTTGGGGTGATATTTTCACTGCTTACCACAGTACAAATATTCCAAATATCGAATTTTATTTTTCAAGATCTCATAAAAAAGTAGAAAGTTTACGTAAGCAATTAAAATATTTTAGATTCTTAAAAATTCGATGGATTATGAATTTTATTAAAAGAAGGATTGATAAAGTTTGGAAACCAAACACTGCGGAAGAACGCGCAGATTCTAAATCATATTTTTGGGGAGAAGTTATTAATCCTAATGGAGAAAAAGTTATTGGACGTTTTAGTACATCCGATGGTTATGATCTAACTGCGTCGGGTACGGTTGAAGTTGCGCAATATCTTTTAGATGATATAGATCAAGCTGGATACTTCACACCAACCTCATTAATTGGAAAAGAACTTATTGAAAAAATGCCAGGTTATTCTGGAATTGAATTTGAAAACTCATAATAAATGAAGATTGCTTTAATACAACAAACTGCAAGTGAAGATAACGAAGCCAATATTCTTAAAGGATTATCAAACATTGATAAAGCAGCAGAAAAAGGAGCAGAGCTAGCAGTTTTTGCAGAACTAGCATTTACACGTTTTTATCCACAATATCGTCCGAATGGAAATATATCAGACTTAGCGGAACCTGTTCCTGGTCCAACAACGGAAAGATTTATGGCTAAGGCTAAAGAACATAATATGGTTATTGTTTTAAACCTTTTTGAGATAGAAAAGGGCCATACATATGATTCTTCTCCTGTTATTAACTCAGACGGTTCGCTATTAGGTACAACCAGAATGGTTCATATTGCAGACTACGAATGTTTTTATGAAAAGAGTTATTATTCTGAAGGAGACCACGGCGCTCAAGTTTACGATACATCTATAGGTAAAGTTGGTGTGGCTATTTGCTATGATAGACACTTTCCTGAATTCACGAGAGCTTTAGGAGTAAAAGGGGCAGAAATTGTTGTGATTCCTCAAGCTGGAACTATTGGTGAATGGCCCGAAGGTCTATATGAGGCTGAACTTCAAGTAGCGTCATTTCATAATGGTTATTTTTGCGCATTAGCAAATCGAGTGGGCAAAGAAGATCAAATGAACTTTGCTGGCGAATCAGTAATTACAAATCCGGAAGGTCGAATCATTGCTCAGTCACCATCAGGTATAGATGATATTTTAATTCAAGATTTAGATCTCTCAGAGGTAGAAAAGTCCAATGCTAGAACCATGTTTTTTAGAGATCGTCGTCCTGATATCTATCCTTTATAAATTTTATGGAATCATACCCAAAACTATATTCTTTTAGGCGGTGACCTTGGGCCATGCGCGCCAGGATGGCGCTAGCCTATGCAAATATTACTATTGAATTAAGAGAAATTCTTTTGTCAGATCGCCCAGATGAACTTTATGTTGCATCTTCAAAAGGTACTGTTCCAGTACTACAATTTTCAGATGGATCAGTTATTGATGAAAGTTTTGATATTATGAAATGGTGTCTTGAACAAGTTAAGACTGATTGGTTGGATATTAATTTTGGAGATCAATTATCAATAATTAAAGTAAATGATGAAGATTTTAAGTCATGGTTAAATAAATACAAATATCATCAACGCCATCCAGAACAGTCTGTTGATTTCTATCAAGAAAAATGTGTTAAAATATTATTAGAACATGAAGAGACACTTTCTAATAAATTATTTTTATTTGGAGAAAAACCTCAAGTTGCTGATGTAGCTATTTTTCCTTTGGTTAGGCAGTTTGCTCATGTAGACCTATCTTTTTTTACAAAAAAATTACCCCATTTAAACCGCTGGCTTGAAACATGGAAAGAATCAAAGTTATTCCAATCAATTATGAAAAAATATGATAAATGGGAGCCAAACCAAACTCCACTTATTGTGACTTTCAATAATGAGTAATTGAAATGAAAAAAGAAATATTATATAATAAAAAAAGTCGAGAGATATTATTAAAAGAACTTCAAAATGAGTCTTTTAAAAGAATTACCTGTTCATTTTACCGTTATACAACTATTAAAGAATTAGAAAAATTTAGAGATACTCTTTACAGAGAATGGTCAACATTAAAAATTTATGGAAGAATTTATATAGCTGAAGAAGGTATTAATGCACAACTTAGTTGCCCTGAACAGAATTGGGAATTATTTAAAAATAATTTACAATCCCATAATTCCTTAAAAGAAATTCTAGTTAAGGTTGCCCTTGAAGAAGGTGAGTCTTTTTATAAGTTAACAATTAAAATAAAAGATGAGATTGTAGCTTATGGTATAGATAAGAATGAATATGATATGGATATTACAGGCCATCATCTATCAGCTAAATCTTTTAATGAAAAGTTAAAAGATAAAAATTCATTAGTTGTAGATATGAGGAATTATTATGAGAGTGAAGTCGGCCATTTTGATAATGCTATCATTCCAGATGTTGATACTTCACGTGATTTACTCCCCGAAGTAAAAAACCTCCTGAAAGGCCATGAAAAAGATGAGGTCCTTTTATATTGTACTGGAGGTATTCGATGTGAAAAAGCAAGTTCTTATCTAATTAAAAGTGGGTTTCAAAATGTTAATCAATTAAAGGGCGGGATTATTCAGTATTCACATGATATTAAAAAGGAAGGTTTGAATTCAAAATTTATTGGTAAAAACTTTGTATTTGATGCTCGTTTAAGTGAACGTGTAACAGAAGATATATTGAGTTTTTGTCACCAGTGTGGTGAGCCAGCAGATCAACATCTAGATTGTGGAAATGATGCCTGCCATATTTTATTCATTCAATGTGATAAGTGTAATTTGAAATATTCTGGTTGCTGTTCGACGGATTGCCAAGATTTTGCAAGTTTACCAATTGAAGAGCAGCGAGTGTTAAGAAAAGATCCTAAAAAAATTGTTTCAAAAGCACGGTATTCCAGCAGAGTAAAACCTAAGTTAAATAAATTAGATTATTTGTAATTGGTATACCATAGAGGTTGACGATAGTAATTACGTATTGGTCTACCTACAATAGCTGTATATATCCATCCTGCAACCCAAAACGTGATTATTGCTGGAAGTATAATATTCAATAGAATTGAAAATAATCCCATAACTATTGTAAATGCAAATGGCAGTATTACAGCCATACTTACATAAGGATGTTTCAGCATAAATTGTTGAATTTTATTCATTTTTTACCTTTTTACTTTTATTATTTGCAATAATCATGCAATTATCAATTCTATGTCAAAATTTAATTTAAATATGACTAAGTGACATGTTTGTTGATAAATATAATTAGTTAGAGTTTGTATTTTATTTTATCTGCTTCTAATTTACTTTCTTTACCCCTATAAGCAATTCGATTTGAGGAGGTCGATAATGAAAATAAAATTTAATCTTGGAATGTTTCTTTTTTTAATTGTTAATGGTTGTACTAATTCAACTGCTGTAAAAACTAGTGAACCTGAAATTGATTTAGTATCAACTTTTGATGTTTCTCTAGATATGGAAAATCAAAAAAACTTGGAATCTCAATTTGATTCTGTTCTTGATCCACAAAATTTAGATAAATGGATGAAACATATGTCATCTAAACCACACCATGTTGGTTCTCCTTGGAGTAAGCAAAATGCTGAGTATATTGCTAAGCATTTAAAATCTTGGGGATTTGAAACTGAGATTACAACATTTGATGTTTTAGTTCCTTTCCCTAAAATAATGAAGCTAGAATTAATCGAGCCAAATAAAGTTAGTCTAAAATTAAATGAGCCAGCTCTTAAAGAAGATGCTACTTCAAGTATTAAAAAAGATCTTCTACCAGGATATAATGCTTTTTCTTCCGATGGAAATGTAACAGCCGAACTTGTTTTTGTAAATTATGGAATACCTGGTGACTATGAAGAATTAGCTCGATTAGGAATTGATGTAAAAGGAAAGATTGTATTAGCAAAATATGGAGGATCTTGGAGAGGGATAAAACCAAAAGTAGCATATGAAAATGGAGCTATTGGATGTATTATCTTTTCGGATCCCAAAGATGACGGTTATGTAAGAGGGGATGTCTATCCTAAAGGTCCATATAGAATGGAACATGGAATTCAACGTGGTTCTGTTTTAGATATGCCAATGTACCCCGGTGATCCATTAACTCCAGGATATGGTGCAACTAAAGATGCAAAGAGACTCGCGATTGAGGATGCACCAACAATCATGAAAATTCCCGTAATGCCTATTTCTTATGCTGATGCCTTACCTTTATTGAAAGCTCTAGAAGGTCCGGTCGCCCCAGATAATTGGAAAGGTGGGTTGCCAGTAACATATCATGTTGGCCCAGGACCTGCAAAGGTGAATTTACATCTTGAATTTGAATGGAAATTGCGTACAGCGTATAATCCAGTTGGCCGAATTAAAGGTTCGGTATATCCCAACGAATGGATTATGAGAGGAAATCATCACGATGGCTGGGCTCAAGGTGCTGCAGACCCAATTAGTGGTATGGTTTCACTTATGGAAGAAGCTAGAGCCATTGGAGAACTTCTTAAAACCGGTTGGAAGCCTAAACGTACATTAATATATGCAGGTTGGGATGCTGAAGAACCTGCTTTATTAGGATCTACTGAATGGGTTGAACATAATCGTGATGAAATTCGTGAAAAAATGGTTGCCTATATTAATACAGATGGGACAGGAGTTGGTTTCTTAGGTGTTGGTGGTTCTCATTCATTAGAAAAATTTGTAAATGAAGTTTCTGCTGAAGTTTTGGACCCAGTTCAAAATATTTCTTTGCAGGAGAGAAATCGTGCCCGTCTAAGAGTCAATGGTAATAAAGATGCTGAACGTAAAGATTTACGAATTTATCCTCTTGGGGCTGGATCTGATTATACAGCATTTATTCATCATGCTGGCGTACCTTCTTTAAACCTTGGATTTGGTGGTGAAAGTGGAGGAGGCTCTTATCACTCAATTTTTGATTCATATGATCATTACAAACGTTTTAGTGATGGCGATTATAAATATGGAACAACATTAGCTAAAGTAAATGGACGATTAGTCCTTAGACTATCTGAATCAGATATACTTCCATTTAGATTTACAAATATGGTTGATAACATTGCTACATTTATTGAGAGTAATAAAAAGTTAGCTGAGGATGTTACAAAAAAAACAGATGAACGAAATAACCTATTGGACTTAAAAGCATTTACAATTGCAGGGAACCCTAAAAAAACTTATTTACCTCCCCAAAGGTTGGATGAAGTGCCAAGTTTTGATTTCAGTTCTTTAGATGCAGCTTTTGTTAGATTAAATGCAAGCGCATGGAATTACGAAAAAGCACTTTCAAAGTTGCAAAAAGGCTCTCTATCTGCAGCAAAAAAATCTGAAATAAATAATATCTTAAAAAATGTTGATCAAGCGATGGTAAGTGATGGGGGCTTGCCTAGGCGTGATTGGTTTAAGAACATGATATATGCGCCAGGCTTTTATACTGGATACGGTGTTAAAACTTTGCCTGGTATTCGTGAAGGCTTAGAACAAAGAAATTGGAATGAAGTTGATACTTATATTCAAGAAGTTGCAAAAGCGTTAGATCGAGCGGCAGCGAAAATTAATATGGCATCCAATATTTTAAGTAGGTAAATAATGAAGGATATATATTGAGGAAAACTTATAAGGTAATATTTTTTACAACTTTTTTAAGTATAGCTTTTTCTGTTGAACAACCAAAATCTATAAACGCGACTAAAACTTGGGTCAACAGAAATGGCCATAAGATAATAAAAGATTTCGTAAAGCTTTTATCAATACCAAATGTGGCTTCAGATACAGTAAGCATTCGAAAAAATGCTGAGTACATCAGTAGCTTATTTGAGAAACGAAATTTTAAGATGAAACTTTTAGAGTTAGAAAAAGCGAACCCTATAATTTATGGTGAATTAAAAACTCCTGGTGCAAAGCGTACTTTATGTTTTTATGTACATTATGATGGACAACCTGTTAATGAAAGTAAATGGGCCCACGAACCTTTTAAACCTATTTTATATGATGGTCCAATAGATGCTGGCGGTAAACCAATAAGAATTCCAAAGAATAATAATGATATAGATCCAGAATGGCGTCTATATGCTCGATCTGCAGGTGATGACAAAGCACCTATCCTAACTATCTTAAATGCGATTGATGCTTTAAAGTCTTCAAAAATTGGGATAACCTCAAACATTAAAATATTTTTTGAAGGTGAAGAAGAAGCAGGCTCTACAAATCTAAAAGCACACTTATCTAACCATAGAGATATTTTAGAAGATATTGATATTTGGTTATTTTGCGATGGTCCAATGCATCAAAGTCGTCAACCTCAGTTAGTATTTGGAGTAAGAGGCGTCACTGGAATGGAAATTACAGTATATGGTGCAGCAAGATCTTTACATAGTGGCCATTATGGTAATTGGGCTCCAGTTCCAGGTCAAATTATAGCTAATCTCATCTCATCAATGAAGGATGCAAATGGTAAGGTTTTAGTTAATGGTTTTTATGATACAGTTGAGCCATTATCTGAATTTGAAAGATTAGAATTAAGTAAAATACCAGATGTTGATCAACAATTAAAAAAAGAACTTGGTCTAGTTTATACCGAAGGAGAAGGTAGATCTATAAATGAAAGGCTTCTGCTTCCTTCTCTAACTATTAAAGGATTATCCAGTGGGAATGTTGGTAAAAAAGCACGAAATGTAATTCCAAATTCAGCTACAGCTGCTATTGGAGTTCGTTTAGTAAAAGGAAATGATCCTGAAGATATGTTAGATAAGATTGAAGCCCATATAAAAAGTCAAGGATTTCATATTGTTTATGAGACTCCTGATTTAAATACAAGAAGAAATTATTCAAAAATAGTAAGAGTGGATAGAAGAGGATCTGGATATATTGCATCTAGAACTTCAATGGAAGATCCGAATGCAAAATCAATTATAAATGCAGTCAAAGAATATATTGGTGATGATTTAATCCTTATGCCAGCTCTAGGTGGCTCGCTTCCATTATATCTATTTACAGATTATTTAAAGAAGCCCGCAATTATTATTCCAATTGCAAACCATGATAATAATCAACATGCTCCAAATGAAAACCTTAGAATCGCAAATCTTTGGTATGGAATAGACCTTATGGGTGTTATTATGACAATGCCAAATTAAAATATGTTTTTTTTAAGTATCTTTATTTTCTCAAGCTCAATACTTATTAGCCAAAACCTATCTCTAGAAAAACTTAATAGTAATCTTGGTGCTTCATTTCGTGGCTTAGATGTAATAAATAAAAAAGTAGTGTGGGTGAGTGGAACACAAGGTACAGTTTTAAAAACTAATGATGGTGGTAGTACTTGGGAAGATGTTTCTGTTCCTAATAACACTGAAACAGATTTTAGAGATATAGAGGCATTTGATGATAAGATAGCTATAGTTATGGGTATTTCTACACCTGCAAGATTTTATAAAACTAATGATGGTGGTAAATCTTGGGATTTAGTTTATTTCAATGAAAACAAAGAAGTCTTTTTTGATGGGATGTCTTTTTGGAATAAAAATAATGGAATCGCTTTTAGTGATCCAGTAAATGGGAAACATTATTTAATAAAAACAAAAGATGGTGGCGAAACATGGCAGGAAATACCATCTGAAGGAATACCTAAAAAGCTTGAAGTAGAATATGGTTTTGCTGCGAGTGGAACAGGAATCCCAGTATATGGTAATAAAACAGTTTGGCTTGGTATGGGTGGGGTAAAATCAAGAGTTTTAAAAAGTAACGATGGTGGAATAAATTGGGTATCTGTTGAAACACCACTTGCTCATGGTGGTGAAAGCACGGGTATTTATTCATTAGCTTTTAAAAATAAAAAAATAGGAGTTGCCGTTGGAGGGGATTATACAGAACAAAATATTAAAAACACGATGGTATTTACAGAGAATGGGGGTATGACTTGGCATCTACCAGAAACTCAAACAAATGAATATCGTGAGTGTGTAGCGCATTATCGTGGAAATATATTTATTGCTGTTGGTCCATCTGGCATTGATATATCAAAAGATAATGGGAAAAATTGGATCAAAGAGACGCGAGAAGTAAAAGACTTAACTGCTATAGCCTTTGCAAAAAATAGTAGAATAGGATTTGCTGTTGGGAAAAATGGCAAGATATATAAAATAAGAAAGAAAGATTAATGGCAAATAAAACTGCTCTTATTCTTGGATCCTCTGGGCTTGTTGGTAAAGAGTTATTAGATCTTTGTCTAAAATCAGAAGTTTATGAAAAAGTTATAACTCCAGTTAGAGCTCCCCTTGCAATCCAAGATGAAAAACGGATTGAGTTAATCATAGATTTTGAAATGCCACCATGGGAAGATCTTTTCCCAGTTGATCATGTTTATTGTTGTTTGGGAACGACTATAAAAAAAGCTGGAAGTAAAAGTAATTTTATAAAAGTAGACCATGACTTTCCACTTGCTTTTGCTGGTGCCGCAAAAAAATGGGGAGTTGAGCAATTTAGTGTTATTACGGCTGCTGGAGTTTCTGCTAATTCCAAAATATTTTACAATAAAGTTAAAGGCGAATTAGAGTCCAACATAAAGGCTCTTGATTTAAAAGGCACACTCATTTTTCAGCCTTCACTTTTGTTAGGCAATCGAAATGAATTTAGATTAGGAGAAATAGTTTTTTCTGCATTTGCAAAAATATTATCATGGATAACACCAAGCTCAATCAAGGCAATTCACTGTAAAAAAGTAGCAAAGTCAATGTTAGAAAAAACTATTTCTGCCAAAGATGGATTTAATATTATTTCAAATAAAGAAATGCATAAAACTGCATAAGGAGGCAAATATGCAAAAAATAAAATACTATATTGCTATAATTATTTTATTTTCATTTATTTTTTCTCAACGTACAGCTAAACCAGTTATATATGGGAAACATTGGGTTGCTATTACGGGAAAACCTCTTGGTGCTACGGCTGGAGCAACAATATTTTCACAAGGAGGGAATGCAGTTGATGCTGCTTGTGCAATGTTAGCAGCAACATGTACAATGTATGATGTTTTAAGTTGGGGAGGCGAAACTCAGGCTTTAGTATATAATCCGAATACAAAGAAAGTAATAGGAATAAATGCTTTGGGAGTAGCTCCTTCAGGGGCAACAGCAAAATTTTATAAAGATAAAGATTACAAATATCCTCCTCAATATGGTCCATTAGCAGCTGTTACGCCTGGAACTCCTGGAGGGTTAATGACAATGTTAGCTGAGTTTGGCACTATGAGTTTGAAAGAAATTCTTGTTCCAGCAATGGAGATGGCAAAAGGTTATCCAATAGAAGCACAAACAGCTAATGGAATTGAGCGGCAAAAAAAGATGATTGCCGAATGGCCGTATTCAAAGAAAGTTTTTTTAGTTAATGAAGGTGATCGAGAAGCACCATATCCAGGTCAAATTTTCATTCAAGAAGACCTCTTTCAAACTCTTCAAAAGTTAGTAGATACAGAAGCAGATGTACTATCAAGGGGAGGGTCAAGAAAAGATGCAATCTATGCAGCTCAAAATAGGTTTTATAAAGGAGATATTGCTAAAGAAATTGCTCGATCTACTCAAGAACAAGGTGGCTTAATAACAGTAGAAGATTTAGCTAACTGGAAGGTTTATTTAGAAGAGCCAGTTAAAGTTAATTACAAAGGGATTGATGTTTATAAACTTACCCATTGGGTGCAAGGTCCGGTTATGCTTCAATCATTAAATATGCTAGAAGAGTTTGACTTAAAATCAATGGGGTTTAATTCATCAAGGTATATTCATACTTTATATCAAGTAATGAACTTGGCGTTTGCAGATCGAGATTTTTATTATGGCGACCCTTATTTTCCACCTAATGAGCCCATCAATGGATTGCTTTCAAAGCGATATGCAAAGAAAAGAATTAAAGAAATAAACTGGGATAAAAATGATTCAAGAGTTAAACCAGGGAACCCATATAAATTTCAAGTTGGAGGTAATAATCCATTTTTAAATCTTATAGAAACCTGGGGAGAAGATAATAAAAGACTTAATCCTGAAGATGGGAATCAAGATTTTGCTGACTTAGAAACAGAGTTTAACATTGGAACTACAACAATTCAGGCTGCAGATAAGAATGGCTGGGTTGTTTCAATTACTCCAAGTGGTGGATGGATACCAACAGTTATAGCAGGAAAAACGGGAGTGGGTTTAAGCCAGAGAGCTCAAAGTTTTGTATTGTATGAAGATGAAAACCCTTATAACGTAATTGAACCAGGAAAAAGACCTCGAGCAACACTAACTCCTGCAATGGCAATTAAAAATGGTGAGCCATTTGTTTCATTTGCAGTTCAAGGGGGTGACACTCAAGATCAAAACTTGCTTCAGTTCTTTTTAAATATGGTGGAATTTGATATGAATGTTCAAGAAGCAGCAGAGGCACCAAATATTAATAGCTATCAAATGTATAGCTCATTTGGATCACATAGTAAAGAAGCGGGCAGGATTGTTGTCCAAGAAGACACTCCTCCTTGGGTTAAGAAAGATTTAAGGAAAATGGGTTATAATGTTGTTACTCGCCCATTAACCTCAGGCCCAATAAATGCTATTTGGTTTGATAGAGTACATGGTACAATGTGGGGGGGCTCATCAAATCATGGTGAGGATTATGGCATTGGTTGGTAACTTATTAAAAAAGAGAGTTCCATTTCTTATTACAATTATTTTTTTTGCTTTTGCAATTGTTAACATTAATGATCCTGATGGTATAATATGGGTATTCACATATATTATTATAGGTTGTCTACCTTGGGTAAAAAAAATTGATCAAAAACTAATATATTTTTTTGCTATACTAATTTCTATAATTGGGTTATTTATTGTTTTTGGGCTATTAAACTCTGTAATGCCTAAACAATTTGATAATCAAATGGTAAACTTATGGGAATATCAACGGGAAGGCCTAGGGCTAATACTTGGTGCTTTATGGTTAGTTTTTGGAAAAAAATTAATTATTATGGATTCAAAAACATGAAAAACTTAAACTTAATATTATTAATCATAATTGGTGGGTGTATGAAAAATATAAAAATTCCTGAAGCTGAAAAGCAACCGTACAAGATGACAGTCCATGGAGATACAAGAATTGATGACTATTATTGGATGAGACTATCAGATAAACAAAAAAATGCTGAAGAATTTGATTCTCAAACTAATAAAGTTGTCAAATATATTGATTTAGAGAATAAATATACTCAAACAAGCCTAGCTCAAACTAAAGAATTCCAAGAAGATCTCTTTAATGAAATTATTGGAAGAATAGAAGAAAATGATGAATCAGTCCCATATTTTAAGAATGGCTATTATTACTATAGTCGTTATGAATCTGAAAAAGAATATAGAATACACTGTAGAAAAAAAGGTTCTTTGGATAGTGTAGAGGAAATAATTCTCGATGAAAATATTCTAGCTGAAGGACATAATTATTTTGCTATAGGAGGTCGATCAATAAGCCCTGATAATAAGTGGCTTGCTTATGGTGTAGACACTTTAGGTAGAAGAATCTATGAAATATATTTTAAGAATCTTGAAACTGGTGAATTATTAAATAGGACGATTTCTAATAGTTCAGGTAGCGTTGCTTGGGCAAATGATAATATAACCGTTTTCTATACTTCAAAGAATGAAACAACCTTGCTGGGTGAAAAGATATGGAGACATAAGATTGGTTCAAGTAATCTTGATGAAATGATATACCATGAGAAAGATGACACTTTTTATAATGGTGTTTATCGATCTAAATCGGGAGAGTTTATAATTATTTATCACTCAAATACTTTAGTTAGTGACTATCAAATTTTAAATGCAAACGATCCAGATGGTAAGTTTAAAAATTTTACATCTAGAAGAAAAGAACATGAATACTCAATTGAGCATTATCAGGACAAGTTTTTTATTATCACAAATTGGAAAGCTAAGAATAACCGTTTAATGGAAACCTCTGAAGATGCAACAGAAATGAGAAATTGGAAGGAAGTCCTTCCTCATAAAAGTGATATTCATCTTTTAAGTATGGAAATTTTTAAAGATCATCTTGTCCTAAATGAGAGGAAAGAGGGTTTAAGAGGACTGCGGATAATTCATCAACATTCAGGGAAGGATGAATATATTGATTTTGGTCAAGTAACTTTCACTGCTAGAATTTCAGTAAATGAAGAATTTAATACGAACATCCTTAGGTATTCTTTTACTTCAATGGTAACGCCGGGTTCTATATACGATTATAATATGGATAGTGGAAAATTAACTCTTATGAAGCAAGACAAGGTCATCGGAGGCTATGATCAAACTAGATATCATGCAGAACGGAGATATGCAATTGCAAAAGATGGAAAACCTGTGCCGATTTCTTTAGTATATAAAAAAGATTTAAAAAATGATCCAACATTTAACAATCAAGGTGTTCCAGATAATCCACAGAATTTATTACTTTATGCTTATGGCTCTTATGGCTCAACTCGAGATCCTTATTTTAGCTCTACGCGTTTGAGTTTATTAGATCGGGGCTTTATTTATGCAATTGCACATGTTCGTGGAAGCCAGATTTATGGACGTCAATCCTACGATGATGGAAAAATGTTAAATAAGAAAAATACTTTTACAGATTTTATAACTGCGGGTAAATATTTAATTAAAAATGGGCTCACTAATGAAGATCATCTTTTTGCAGAAGGTGGAAGCGCTGGTGGTCTATTAATTGGAGCAGTAATTAATATGGAACCACAGATGTGGAGGGGCGCAATTGCTGCAGTTCCCTTTGTTGATGTTGTAACAACAATGCTAGACCCTACGATTCCACTCACTTCAGGAGAATGGGATGAATGGGGAGACCCTCGCATTAAAAAATACTACGATTATATGCTTTCTTATTCTCCCTACGATCAAATTAAAAAGCAAAATTATCCAAATATATTAGTTACATCTGGTTTTTTTGATTCTCAAGTTCAATATTGGGAACCTCTTAAATATGTTGCTAAGCTTAGAGAGAATTGGCAAGGTCCAAACAATCTTTACTTACATATGAATATGGATGCTGGTCATGGTGGAAAATCTGGTCGATTTCGTCGTTATCGTGAAGTTGCATTGGAATATGCTTTTATGCTCAACCTTGTAGGTATTAAAAAGTAGTCCCCTTGAATTTGTTTTATTCCTAATTATAACGTAATATTAGCAGTAATGTTTAGAAAAACCGTACTAATTGGCATTTCATTATCTTTTGCACTATTCTTGCAAGGATGCTATACGCAATTATCTATGTTTTATCCTGAACCTGAGATTGAACAAGAAGAAGATCAATATTTCGAAACTTATTCAAGAGCTCATGGTCGTCCAGGATTAGATATATATGCGCAAGATCAAGGATCTATGCCTTTAGGTTACTCTACAATGCAAAGAAGATTCAATCCATACGGTGGTGGTTTTATGGGCTTTATGAATCCTTATGGTTTTAATAATAATTATTATTATGGATATGGTGGATATGGCGATGGATATAGATATGGTTATGGCAGTAATATGTTTGGATATAGTTATAATTTAGGTGGTTATGCCATGTTTATTCCAGTTGGAGACGCACGCGCTTTGCGAGACTTTAATAAAAATAGAACTAGTCAATTTGGGACTAATCTTAATGTAACTCGTAGTTCTCCAAGATCTTCTGGTAGTCAAAATAATTCAAGTAATAGAAATAGCTCTTCAGTCTCATCGAATCGCTCTTCAGGCTCTTATTCATCAAGCAGCTCATCATCATCTAGCTCATCATCATCTAGCTCAAGCAGTGGTCGCCGAGCTACGCGCCGAAATTAATTTAATATTCTAGGAATCATCATGCATCGCATGAACCGTTCCATAATTTCAATTTTTATTTTCATCTCAATTAATGCTCAGACTGCATCTGAAGCTATTCATCTTATGGAAGATGAAATAGGGTTTGGTGCACGATCTCTTGCTTTAGGGGGAGCATATACTGCGCTAGGGAATGATGCCTCTGGAATGTATTGGAATCCAGCAGGTTTAGCTGGAATGAGTAACGGAGCTATTTACTTTGAGAGTAATAGCTTATTTTATAATAATGAAACAACGTACATAAAAGAAAGAAAAAATAATCCTCTACTTAGATCTATAGAAGTAAATGGTGTAGGAATTATTTACCCCATTCCAACAGTCAGAGGAAGTTTGGTTGTAGGAGTTGGATATAATCGTATAATCAGTTATGACGGTTTAATGTCATTCTCAGGATTTAGCTTACGTGATAATGACCTTGGCTTTCCAATAACTGTTGATGGGATAGAAAAGTATTATTTATTTTCAAAAAATGTTCAAAGAAGTGAAAGAGTTTTAAGTAGTGGTGGCCTTGAACAGCTAACTTTTTCATTTGGAGTTGCTATTTCTCCAGTTTCATCTTTTGGACTCTCTATATCACGGCTTAGTGGAAGAGAAGATTATGAATTTAGTTTCAGTCAAGAAGATCTGCAAAATACCTATAAGGAATTTCCTATAGATTTTAATCAATATGATCTGGTCCAATCTCTAATTACAAAAACTTCAGGATGGAATTTACGAGCTGGATTTAAAACTTCAGCAAACGAGTGGTTCCAGATTGGAATGGCATTTTCTTTACCATATACTTTGAAAGTAAAAGAGAATCATGCTTCAAGTGAAGTTTTACTTTTTGATAATGGGGATGTGAGTGATGTTACTGAATTTGGACGATATGATTATGAATTAGTAATGCCAATAATTCTAGATCTAGGAATAGCTGTTACTGCTGATAACTTAGCTCTTTCAACAAGTATAAGATATAAAAATTGGGGAGATACACAATTTAATCTTAATAATATTGATCATGGGTCTGATGAGTACTTAATGTTTGAAGAAGAGAATGAAAATATTAATTTTTTGTATCGGCCTGTTCTTCAATTTAGAGCAGGGGCAGAATATCTATGGGAATTTTCAGATACTTTTGGAATGACCTTTCGTGCAGGTGGTGGCTTATTACCTTCACCAGAAGGTAATAGTAAAGCTGATCAAAGTTTTCTTTCTTTAGGATTAGGAATACCTTTCTATCAAGCTATGATGTTAGATATGGCATATATAATTAGAAATTATGAGAAGAGATCATCCGATTTATTTACTCCATCAGGAACATTAGAAGAGGTAAGTACAGGGCGCTTGCTCATAAATGTATCTTATTTATTTTAAATCTAAATTTGGTGGAATACCGCTTGGAATTCCACGCTAAGCCCGACTAATTTTTCGACCTAATTTATATAATAATTATTAGTGTAGGCTCGGTAGCTCAGTCGGTAGAGCAGAGGACTGAAAATCCTTGTGTCGGCGGTTCGATTCCGTCCCGAGCCACCACTTTTATTTTATCTTTGCCCATAATTATGCT
>ENA-OREN01000460-OREN01000460.1-marine-metagenome-genome-assembly--contig:-NODE-460-length-60573-cov-6.263158_pt1 | contig 60573 bp, 52 predicted proteins | sample MGYA00248624_ERZ508555 | MGnify/ENA primary metagenome ERZ508555 (study PRJEB26222, sample SAMN06267773) | marine metagenome | isolation source: Saanich Inlet, British Columbia, Canada | place...
GTATCGTCTGCAATACTTGACCTAGTATCATCAGTGATACTTATTTTTGGTTTGATCTTGCGTTTTCGACCTGTTCTTTTTTCCCAGTCCTTCTTTGGGAAGCCCAGCTTTCTTTCATCCTTCTGGCGAGATTTCTTTATAAATTCCTCCTTACCGTAATCCCTCCAGCGGTCGCTGATACCGTACTTGGAGCAGTCCTTCATCATCCCACCACCTGGGTGATTAATATCAATAAAGCCCAACTCAACCAACTGGCTAATGGAGCGGCAGAAGGTAGAGCGGGGTATCTTGAATTTCTTCTCGGCCTCGGCGTAAGTAAATATCAACTCACCATTGTTGGTTATTTCATAACCACCCTTCCGTCCAGTTTTGGCAACCTTCCGCCGATACAAAAACTCCATCAGGATGAAAATGGAGGTTTTGGTTAGCTTGCGGTATGCAGGAGAACGGTGCATCCGCCGTGGAATAAACATTCCTTTGCCTGTAGAGACTTTCGCTTTCACAAGTTGCCTCGCTTTTTTGCTCTTGACCTCTGACGTTTCACTCGCCTCCTTCCAATTCTCGCCCGATTCTCGTTTGGAATATCAGTCTCAGGAATAATTTGCTGAAGCTCCAGTTTTTCCATTTCGTTCATTTTGTAGACCTTAACCTCACGCATCCGCCACCTCACTGTCGAAGGTTTGCACTGGGTAGGCCATTAAATAGGTTTCAAGTTCATCTACGCGGTAAAAAATTTTTCTGCCTCTCCGATACGCTTTTGGCCCTCGGCCCTCGCTGAAAAGGTTTGCCAGCGTCTTCGGGTTCAACCCTGGAAAAAGTTCGGGTACTCGGTTCCTGGCAATCATTATTGGTTTTGAACTAGAGCTTGAAATTACTTCCATGTCTGTTACCCCTCTTAGATTTCTATAAAAAACCCCATCTGGGTTCCGTTGTTAACTTATGATGAATTTACCAGAGGGAAAGAAAGGGCGATGCCAGTTAGAAAAAAAACTTTTTAAAGATAACTGGTAGGAGGGGGCTTAGATGGGGAGATGCCAGGGATGGATATATGCACAACTTGAAACCAAATGATTAATCATTCTCTGGGCCGCTCTTTTGGCATTCCTTTCATTTGGAAAAAGTTGCTCATAAATCAATTCAGTTAAATCATAATGGGGTTCCCCAATATTAGGCATTCGGTTGAGACTGTCTCCAAGGTTTAACTCATTGGCTTTATAGTGTCGAAAAATATATGTCATGTGAAAGAAGAAAGAATTTTTACGGATTCCTCGGATTTTAAAAGGTTGCCCCGTTTCTCCTTGATGGGTGAGATTGGTTTGAGGAAAGGCCAATCCGCCGTATGTAAATAACATTTTTTTAAATCTTTCTGTGGAGTACTTGAGTTCTCGATTGAGTTGGGTTTCATAATTTTCGAGCACTTCCTGAAATATTGTATCCGTTCTGTCTTTGGGAACTTTAAGGGTTACCTTTCCAGGTCTTTGGTTTTTTGGGTATTTCTCCTTCGGTTTGTTGAGGTTACTGCAAGCGAAAATAAAATTTATGGAAGAGTGTGGGTCTTTTTCGACTAGCTTGGTGGTTTTCTTGATAGCATTGATTTGCTTTTTTATTTCTCCTTTTTGATCCTTCTCCTTCTCTCTTGCTTGATACCCTCGATCATATTCACTATTATATTTTTCAACACAGAAGCAGGTGACGAGGACATGAAGTTTTAGCCAACCCCTATCTTCTATTCTGTCTTTTTGTGTGAAAATCTCCAGAATGCGTATAATTTGTTTTCCATAGTCCTGTGTGCGGAAAGTTTTAAACCATTTCAGGTAAACCTCCGATTTGGAAATGTCTAAATTGATTTTCTCGACTGCCATAAGTCACTCCACAAGACCATCTTTATTATTTCCCTTTTTTCTTTTTCTTCAACTCCACTATTTTTTGACCGTGTCTTTTACCTAGTTCGAGTACTGCCTTTCGTTTCTCATCCGGTAATAAATGAGCATAAACCATTGTCATCTCAATTTTGCGGTGTCCCATCAACTCCTTGATATTAAAAATGGGTGTTCCCTGCAAGGCCAACCAACTGCCAAAAGTGTGTCTAAGGGAATGAAAAACGATTTTATGACGTGCGTCTGTCACATCTTTATTGAATCCAAGTTTATGGATTGCCCTTGAGAACGCATTGCTTACTTCTTGAATCCGTTTGCCGTTTCTGTTTTTAAATACCAATTCATTTTTTTTCATGTGCTCTGGTATTCGTTCTTTAAGCATCTTCTTCACCTGGGGTATCATGTGTAGATTGCGGGTATCTCCATTTTTCGTATCCCGCAGGATGATAAATTTATTTATGAGATCGATGTCTGCCCAAACCAGATTGAAAATTTCACCTGCCCTAGCTCCGGTATAAAGAGAGAGCAGAGACATATCGTGAAGCTGTGGGCTCCGAGCTTCTAAATCATCCAGAAGAGTGTCAGCTTGGTCTTGGGTGAAGAATGCTTTTCGGGATGCATCTGGAATTTTAAGAAATTTCTTGTCGGCTTTTACGGTTGTCTTTACTGGGTTTTCTCCCTGGTACAACCCCCAACTGGAAGCTCGGCTGAAGATGGCACTTACCAGCGTGAGGCAGTGGAGGACGGTCTGAGCAGAAATCCCCTTAGCTTTGAGTTTCTTTTTAAGGCCCTCAAGTTGAATTACGCCTATGTTCTTTATTGGGTAATGCCCAAGTACGGGCTTGATGTGATTCTTGTATCTAGAAAGGTCATCCTTCCAGCTTTTCTTGTTATGTTTGCTCCATTCAAGGTATTTCTCTGCGATGTCACTTAAAGGCGTTTTTTCCCTTTCAGTGGCCTCCTTCTCTTCTATTTTGGTAAGGCGAATGGCCTCTTCAATTTCTCTTTTTCTCTTAAGGCTAAAATAACCTTGCCCCTCCCTGATGTTCTGAACAATCTGTCCTCGCAACTTGGAGCAGGTTTGTGGGTTGACCCCAGCCGATTCCCATCCGGCCCCTTCTTCAATCAATTTCCCGCCCCGTCTGTACCGGATGGAATAATATTTTTCTGGACGGCCCTTAAACCGTCTTGTGCCGGGTTCCTTGTACCGCACGCCAGGGAATTTTGTCGTTTTCCAGGTAGTCACAGGGTTGTCCTTGTAAGACTCTCAGAAGCCAAATAAGAGGTTATTGCCGCTGACAGGATGGACTTATAGGCCGAAAAAGCCGAGAGGTCTTTCAGTCCCACACTAGTCCCACATTTATGTGATGAGCTGGGAAATATGGGGAATCTGGAAACTCCAGCTATATAGCCTTAAACTACTGTATAGGAACGTCTGGGAATGTCAAGGAAATAGATAATAACGGCCTGTCACGCCGGAGGTCGCGAGTTCGAGTCTCGTCGACCCCGCCACTCGTAGCATGGGTTTGAGGCGCATTGCGCTTCAGGCCCTTTTTTTTGTCCCCACCGAACTACTAAAATTACCAAAGATAATTCCTAAAGATAGGGCCGCCAAAGGCAAAAGTTGCGTGCTGTAGCGGGGAGGATAACCCCAAATATGGAGAAATAAATAAGGCGATAGAAGCCCTAGCAGGATTATGCTGATGCTCAAAGGAAACCTCGCCAATGGTCTTGGGCGCCATATTAACGCTATCAATCCGAGAAGAGTTCCAGGCAATAGAACCAATGTTAAAAGCATAGTATTGATGGGGAAATTGGGCCAGGGTTCACCAGTAAGAAGTAAATACCAATTGCTCCATAACAAGTCTCCTGAAAAGTTTGGGTGACCTGGAGAAACGAATCCAAAATGTCCACCCACAAACCCATTTCTCAAAATAATGGCAAGTAATCCCAGTCCTAAAGTCGTCAAATAGACAGCAAAAAATTTCCAGTTGCTTCGAACTGCATGCAAAAAGTTTTTCCATACGAACGCTACGGTTCCTTCTTTAGAGTTTATTAAAAAACAGGCCATTCCGCCTGCAACTCCGATGCGGTCCAGATGAAGCCAAAATCCAATGGTTGCGAAACTTCCAGCAATTAAAACCCGAATATAATTTGTTGGCCATTTGAAAAGTATAAAGCCCGCGAACATTGCAAAAAACATGGCAGCATATTCAGCTAATCCATCACCAATATGGTTTAGATCTCCAATAGCAACACAAAGAAATAGTAAGGACGTCAAGAAAGCCATAAAGGTAGAAAGACCAAACCTGATTGCCATATGGACCAATATGATAGAGGTTCCTACCGTAAACCATATATCTGAAAAACGTTGCGAGAATGCAGAGGGACCAAACAGCCAATGAAAAAATGCTACGATATATCTATATTGAGAAGGGGTGTGTAAGACAGGTTCTCCTGCCTGTAACCATTGCCCTTCAATAACGATTGCCCGGGAAAAATTTTGGTAGGTTGTCCAATCGTCTCTCAAGGTCCAAAGGGAAATGTGTTCTAAGTCAGGCCACCACCTAAAAGTAAAATAAGAAAGTAAGGCGGGTGCAAAGAGTAGAAAAACTTTCTTATGCAAATTATTTTCTTTGTCTAAAGAAAATTCAGGTCGCCAATAAGAAAAACCAAGTATGCCAACTCCTGCTAAAAAGATGCTGATTGCCAGGTATTGGGGATTCAGAGGATAAGGCAGCCGAACTAAAGACAATAGCGAAGCAAAATAAGCCATAAACCAAGGTAGAACAGCTCCCAGTAGACTGCAGATAACTATAGGCGTTGATAGAATTTTCTGAATCCATAAATGTTGTATAGACCAGATAAACCAGATTAATAGAAATACTAAAAATCCGTAATTGATCAACTTTCCCAGGAACAGGTAAGTTTCTAACTCCCCATCGTTCAGATCGAGGGCCGAACCATCCTGCCAGGAAATGCCATTTTCAAATATCGATTTGATATTTCCATCCCGATCAACCAAGAATGGATGGAAAGCCCAGTTGTTACCGAGGTACTTAAATTTTCCTGAAATTGCCCGGGACCTTGCTGGAGAAGGAGGCTTGTCCAGTTCTTTGACTTCTGCTAATTGGTGTACAATTGGAATAGAAAACTTCTCCCCATCCAATGAGACTGCATTTAGCTCCTCAAATTTTGTGCCTTGCACCAATACGATAAGTTGTGTTCCTTGAGGAAGGCGAACAACTCCTTCGACATTCATCCAAAGCGAAAGTTTTTCAAGCTTTTCCTCCAGGGTACCGGCAACAATATTCGTTGGTGTTGTTGAACTTTCCTCACTCAAAGGTATAAACCAGTCGATCGGAAATTCTTTTTTATCGTCCCACTCCTTTTTTAATATTGCCGAGACGTCATTTTCCCAAATGGTGAAATAAGTTTTGATGAGTTCGCCATTTTCCAATCCCTTTAAATTTGGAGCAACTCTCACCTTCCATCCGCTTAATGGTGCTCCCAAATGGAGAGTTAGTTTCAAAATTAGCAATGTTGCAAGGAAGATTACGCTGGACTTGGTTGACAGAAAGTGCCGCCCTATGATGAAAAGACAGGGGATAAAAATGATGAGGGTGAGCGTTTCCACCGTGTTGCTCCAGGGAAGACCATCAAACCACCCTGAAACTCCGGAAGAAAGAATTAAAAAAAATGTCAAAAATACGAAGGATAAAATGAATTTGAAGTTTTGCGTGTTCATTTTATTTTTGCACTGTTCTTGGAAATGAATCGGGTTTAACTTAGCCTGGTTAGTTGTACCACGAAATTTTTGGCTGGGGTGGGTTCTATTTTTTTCAGGAAATAACGTTGAGCAAATTTCCGGAGGTACTGCCAGATGGACTGAATCGGTTCGCCACCCGTCGCGCAAATGGATCAGAAGAATCCGAATCTTTGTTGCCTTCTAAATTGGGGGAGGACTCTTGATTCTCTTCTATGGAAGGGGACGAGTTTTCAGTCTCAGAGGCGTCCTCTTTTTCTTCAGCTTTTTCAGCTTTAGCTTCCAGTCTCGCCTGGGCTTCTAACTGGGCTGCCTGAGCGGCTACTTTTACATCTTGCGAGGATGGGTCGCGCGGGGCCAAGGCCGCCCGCTTTATAGTTCGGGCTTTGCGAGCCGTTGCTTCGGGGTTTCCCGGAACCGGTGATGTGTCGATAGAAACTTCTCCACCCACCGCATATTGCTTGCCATCGGGTCCGGTTTGATACTCGAATTTTGGTGCGCCATTAGCATAAGGTCCTGCGGCACTGAGATGAGCCTGCTCATGAGCGCGTACTTCAGCGTCTCGCGCCTTGAGTTCCTTTAAAATTTGGCGTTCTTCTTCTGATAATTCTGCCTCGACTTTAGGGCCTGATTGGCTAGATGAGCCGGTCGCGCTTTCTTGGTCTTTCTCTCCTTTTGCCAATTTATCGGGATTAGTTTGATCTTTGGCAAGCAAGAGGGAAGCCTGAGACAGGTTTACCTGATCTCCCTCGATATCTTTATTGAGCGCGTCTTCTTTCTGCTGAACCTCATCACAATCTTCACAATTACCCGAGGTTCCGACAAACCGCACTTCTGTACGTGCCTGAATTATTTGAACTTCCATGTTTCTCGCCGTTAGTGGATACAGTTATCCGTAGTGGTGCTATCGGCAAAAAACCTTAAAACTTAAGCCCTGATATAAAAAAAGTGAAAAAGTTTCAATGATGCGATTGGGTTGACATTCGTTATGTCTAATGATATATAACGATAGCTCCGTTATATATTTAAAAACATATTGGAATAGGTAATGAGAAATACTAAGTGGTTAGGCGCAGGGATGCTGGTTTTTCTTCTTGGTGGGCCTGCGCTGGGCTGGTCGGAAGAGGTTCATGTTGCGGTCGCATCTAATTTTTTGAATCCACTCAAGGAAATTGCCGCAAGTTACAAGCAGGATACAGGAAACACGTTGGTCCTGATATCAGGGTCGACCGGTAAGCTGTATGCTCAGGCCCGGAATGGTGCTCCCTTTGATGTTTTGCTGGCGGCGGATGCAAGAAGGCCGACCCTACTGGAGCAGGGGGGAGTGGGTGTCGCCGGAACAAGGTTCACTTATGCCGAAGGGTCTCTGGTGTTATGGAGTCTTGATCCAAAAAAAATTATCGGAGTAGAATCTTTGTCAGCAACGATGAGAAAACTTGCTATTGCCAATCCTAAAACAGCTCCTTATGGCAGGGCCGCACACGAGACCCTGCAGCAGCTGGACTTATGGGAAAAACTGGAACCTCAATTGGTACGGGGAGAAAGCATCGCCCAAACCTTGCAATTTGTTGCTACGGGAAACGCCGAAATGGGATTCATAGCTAAGTCCCAAATGCAAGACCCACGCTTTAGCCTGAAGGGAAGTCAGTGGGAGGTGCCCTCCAGTCTACACAAGCCCATTTCTCAGCAGGCCATTTTATTAAAGACTGGGCTCAACAATATTGCTGCAAACCAGTTTTTGAAATATTTAAAGGGCCCCGCTTCAATAAAAATTATTAAGTCTTATGGCTATCGCTTTTTAGAGGATGAATGAAATGGACTTACCCCTGATTGATCTGGAACCCGTTTGGATCTCACTGCAATTGGCAGGGATAACGGTGGCAATTCTTTTGGTATTCGCTACTCCGGTGGCGTGGTGGTTGGCGCACACTCGTTCCCGTATTCGTGTTGTGGTAGAAGCAGTGGTGGCATTGCCTTTGGTGCTCCCGCCTACAGTTTTGGGTTTTTATTTATTGATCCTGTTGGGACCGCATGGTTGGGTGGGCGGCCCTGTCCAGGCCATAACAGGTTCTCCGCTCTCTTTTTCGTTTGCGGGGTTGGTTTTTGCTTCTATCCTTTATTCCATGCCATTTGTGGTGCAACCTCTTCACAGTGCTTTTGAATCTGTTGGAAAAATTCCCATGGAAACCGCACAGTCGTTGGGTGCTTCCCGTCTGGACGCATTTTTTACGGTGATAAGCCCTCTGGCCCGCCGGGGTTATTTGACCGCAATTGTTTTAGGGTTTGCCCACACCCTTGGAGAATTTGGGGTGGTATTGATGGTGGGTGGAAATATTCCCGGAAAGACCAAAGTAATTTCCATAGAAATATATGATCGGGTTGAAGTCCTTGAGTATGCTCAGGCACATATTCTTTCTGCGGGTCTTTTAATATTTTCGTTTCTGGTTCTGTTGATGGTTTATACCGTCAATCGGCGACTGCCGGTACAGGTAACATGACAGATTTATTATCCGCAAAATTAAAAATAGATTACCCAGAATTTAATCTGGATATAGATTTAAACTTGCCGGCCAAAGGGGTCACGGTTGTGTTTGGCCCTTCTGGTTCCGGTAAAACCACTTTATTGCGCTGTCTATCGGGACTGGAAAGGGCTCCAACCGGATACCTGAAATTGGCCGATCAGGTTTGGCAGGATGAAGAAACTTTCATTCCCATCGATAAAAGAAAAGTGGGGATGGTGTTTCAGGAATCAAGATTATTTCCGCATTTGAATATTCAGGCAAACCTGCTTTATGGGTATCAACGAACTCAACCCGCTGACCGAAATCTTCACTTGGATGAAGTGGTGCAAGTACTGGGGTTGGCACCTTTGTTAAAACGATATCCGGATAAACTGTCAGGAGGCGAAAGGCAGAGGGTAGCGATTGGCCGCGCCTTGCTCACCAGCCCAAAACTATTACTCATGGATGAGCCTTTAGCCTCGTTGGATATTCAACGTAAAGCCGAGATCATCCCTTTCATCAAAAAAATTGAAGATGAGTTTAAGACGCCTATCATCTATGTTACACACTCGATGAATGAAGTGCTTCAACTTGTAGACACTATGGTGATATTGAATTCAGGAAAAGTGGTAAATTGCGGGCCCGTGGAAGAGGTTTTCTCGGATGTCCGATTGAGGGATGCGGTAGGAGATGAACAATTGGGAGCGGTGCTTGAAGCAGTGGTCTCGGGGCACGATGAAGAATTCGGGCTCACCCGGTTGGACTTTATGGGACAGACTCTCAACGTTCCCCAACAAAATATTTCTGTGGGACAAAGGCTACGAGTTCACATCCATTCCAAAGATGTCAGTCTTTCGACCGCCCCTCCTGAAGGAACCACCAGCGTATTGAATATTTTGCGGGCAAAGGTTGCAAAAATTGGTACTCTGGAGCCCAAGGGATATTCGGTAGATATTGAGTTGGATGCCGGCCGGCCGATTTTGTCAACGATAACGAGAAAATCTCTTTCCAATTTAAATCTCAAACCGGGGCAACCGGTTTTTGCCCACATTAAAGCCATGAAAATGGTCCATGAAATTGACAAAATTTGAATAGTGCGATTAGAATCTGATATGACAGTCATCAACTTTTTAGAGAATAATTAATGTCGAGAACTACTGCAGGCCAGGCTTTTATGATCCTGATGGTTTTTTGGTTTACTACTGGGGCCATTGCTTATGGCAACGATTACGAAAAAAGACTGCGGACTCTGGAAGAGAAATATGAGTCTAAAATCGCGGTTCTGGATATTCTCGAAAGATTTTCCTGGAAAGGCGATTTGCGAATTCGTTTTCAATCTGAGAGCACAGAAACACCCGGCGTTGTTGATGAGCGGGACCGTGGCCGCCTCCGCTTTCGCCTGGGGGCAACAATCCATATGCTCGAAGATTTGGATATCGGTTTTCGCATGGCAACAGGTGGATTGACCGCCAGGGATTCAGGTAATGTAACCCTGGATGGAGGTTTCACTCATAAAGCGTTTGATCTGGACATGGCATTTTTCCGATATCAACCAACAGTTGCCGGTTGGAAAACAGTATTGCAGGGGGGAAAGTTTAAACCTCCTTTCATGGCTTCTGAAATCATCTGGGACAACGATGTCACAGTGGAAGGGATCGGCCAACAGTTCTCCAGAAAAATTGGGGATACGACATTGGATGCCAACTTCGGTCAGTTTATATATGATGAGTTCGATCCGGGTGAAGATATCATTATTCTCGGTTATCAGGGCATCATCACTCAGAAAACAGGTTTAGGAAAATTCAAAGTTGCGTTGGCATATTATGATGTCCAGAACACGGAAGACATTTCTACGACGTTTTCCGGTTCCTCAACCCTGCTTTCTAATACATCCGAAGTCAAAATACTCGATCTAATGGTGGAGTGGTCTGAAAAAATTGCAGGACAAAAACTCAAACTGTTTGGAGAATATTCCCAAAACACCGGTGATCTGGCCAGCGGTAACCCAGACTTGGATACGGCTTGGCAATTAGGAGCCAAATATGGAAGCTCGGGAAAAAAATTTGGTGACTACGACATGAAAATAATTTACAGGGTCGTTCAGACTGAAGCGGTTTTTGATGTGATTTCCGATTCGGATTTTCATGACGGCAGAAGCAATGCCAGAGGTTTTAAAGCCGAAGGCAGTTTTGGTTTAGCCAAAGGCGTAAAACTAAGATTCGCCTACTTTGATACTCAAGAAGAGCGGGGAACACAAAGGGACCACGAAAAATTTCAGGCGGATCTGAAATTCAAATTCTAGTAGCTATTTTAAAAGAAGCCTCTTACAGGTCGTTACTATTTGCTTCCCCTGCCAGGGGATAAATCTCTGACGGCACGAACGCCGCCATTGATACAGTTTGAAAGGTTACGCCAGAAAGCGCGACCGGTTACAAAATAAGCCGTGCGGGTACAACAATCCGCTAAATCATTTTTATTGTGTTCTGCCGACCAGTACCAATAGGCCGCACCATCCGCAAATTGTTTCGACAGGGCGAGAGGCTGGTTTGGATCGTGGTCCCAGGCCATGATGTTTTCCTTGGTATTGTCATAAATCATTCCATATTCAAACACCATAGGTAACCGCCAATCCGTATAACCTCCCGTCCTGAGATTCTCGACATATTCCTTGGCCTGATACCAGTTCAAACATTTCCCTAAATCGGCATAACTGTCTTTTTGGGTCCACATTAAACGCGTCTTGGTTTCGGTTAAAGTTCCATCACCATTATCAACCAGGTGAACCCGGGACTGTGGTGGTGGCGGAGGTATCCAGGGTGGCGCTTCATAGGGTTCGGCCCAGGCAAATACCGCGTTTAGCATGAATGCAACGATGATTATGTTCTTAAATTTCATCATAAATAAAGTCCCGCGACCTGATTTGCATAACCATTGTAAGGCAATGTTTTCACGGTTTCCTCTTGACCTGGAATCCGTTCGAAGGCTTGATGCCACCGGGCATAGGGAATGTCTGGATGGACATTGGCATCAAAATCATATTCCAGAGGTGAAAGCGATGTATAAAAAGTCTCTGGCTCCTCACGAGTGAACTCAATGCGGGCAATGGATTTTATACTTTTGAAACCATACTTCCAGGGAATGACAAGACGAAGTGGTGCGCCATGCTGATTGGGTAGCGGATGACCATAAATTCCTGTTGCCATGAACGTTAAATCATGCCGGGCTTCATCGAGACGCAAACCCTCTGTGTACGGCCAGGGTTCCCAGAATCTCTTTTTCTGTCCCGGAGCGATGATGGGATCCAGAAATGTGGTGAACTTTATATAGCGGGCGGAAGCAAGTGGTTCGAGCTTGTCGATTAAAAGGCGTAGGGGGAATCCTATCCAAGGGATTACTACAGACCAGGCTTCAACACAACGTAGTCGATAAATACGTTCTTCCTCAGGGAACTTTAAGGTTTCAAATTCGAGAGTCTGCGGATTCTTGACCAGTCCGCCAACTTCAATTCGCCATCCTTCGGTCTGAAGCTTGCGAGATGATTTCCATATTTCCTGTTTTTCAACGCCGAACTCATAAAAATTATTGAAACGAGAGGCGATAATTTCTGGAGTAATGGTAGAGGGTGAAAACTGTTCCGGTTCGGCAGACCATCCATTCGTAAACGGGGAGAACCCGTAAATGGCCGCCATTGTTGCGGAGCCCAGTTTCAGGGAGGTACCCAAAAATTCCCGACGGCGCAGGTAAATATCTTCCGGCGTTACTTCCTGCTCAGAAATTTGCCACGATTTTGGAATTTTAATACTGGCCATAATTAGCCTTGAGCGGAGAATCCCGCTGGTAAAGGGCAAAAACTCATTAAGCCGAGATAACTCTTGGCTTGCCCGCAAAAACCATTGCTAGTCGCCCCCGGCCGCTTGGCCGGAGCGGGCGCAACGAAATCCCAGGGAATTCAACTTCACATGCGGTGCCAGTTGAAAGCGCATTCCCGGTTGTGTGTACCAACCAACATTATACCAGCTTCCCCCGCGCACACTTTTTCTGAGACCTTTTGAAGGACCCTGGGGATTTTTAACCGGAGATTTCTGGTAATACAATTCCTCGTGCCAGTCGTTCACCCATTCCCAGACATTGCCAGCAAGATGATGAATGCCATAGCCATTGGCAGGCAGGCTATCCACGGCCAAGGTCCCGGCTTTAACTGGTAAGGCGTAATGCGCTGTATCCCTTTCAGTATCTGAATTTCCTTGAGGACCACGCCGAGCCTTTTCCCATTCTGCCTCGGTAGGTAATCGTTGGTTGAGGATCTTGCAATAAGCTTTTGCTTCATACCAGGTGACGCGGGTTGCTGGACAGCGGTCACAGGAGGAAGAAGCGCTTCTCGCATAATTGGGATCAAAGGCCTCATAGTTCTGATTGCTGATTTCAAAACGGTCCAGATAAAAATCATCCAACCAGATTTTGTGCGCCGGACGTTCTGCTGGAGTGCTCTGATCAGTGCCCATCACAAACTCCCCGGCGGGAATCAGGGCTTCATCAGAAGATTCCACATTGCTAGTCATAAGTACCAGCACCATAAAAGCATGAAAAATATTTTTCATTTTTATTAATGCCCGTTCGTTGATACAAGAACACGGTTGCTAACTGCAAAATGTTATGGCTTATTGCCATCGGCGCCTACGCCGATTCGCGAATTGTCTTTAAAGGTTTGTTGCAGATCACATCCAGGCTACTCAAAACCCCGGTAGCTACCGTGATCAAAACTGCAAACCCAAACGCCCAGGCAACGGTGATCGGTTGAACATGCCAATCCGATTTAATCATGTACTTCATCACTGCCCAGGAAAGTCCTTGCGCCAGCCCAACGCCCACTAAAGCAGAAATGATTCCCAATGTGATGTATTCGATCCCTAGAATAGAGGCGACCACTTTTCGCCGAGCTCCAAGTATTTTGAGTATCGCCGACTCCTGTAATCGCCTGAACTTGGTAGAAGCGATGGAACCAGAGAGAATGAATAGTCCTGCCGCGATAGCGAATCCTGACATGAAATCGACAAGGGTGGTCAGTTTGGATACATTGGTTTCAATAGTGTTGACAATATCGCGTGTGCTCACAGCAGTGATATTTGGAAGGGCCTCGACAACAGCGTGTTGCAGGGCCAACTCTTTCTGCTCGGGAACATGGACCGTGGCTACATAGGTGAGCGGTGCATCTTGGAGTGCTCCAGGCGAATAGATCATGTAGAAATTTGTGCGCATGTTACGCCAGTTTACTTTGCGAATACTGGTCACCGTGGCTGCAACAGGCACACCTTGAATATCGATAACGAGTTGTGATCCAATTTTAGCGTTCAATCGTTTTGCCGCATCCTGTTCCAGAGACACTTCGGCATTTTTAGCCCGGGCCTCATCCCACCATACCCCTTCGATGACCTCATTATCTTTTGGAGGAGAGCCGGCCATATAGGTCAAAACAAACTCCCGGGTGATGAACCATTCTTCCCGTCTTTTATCCTTATAAACCCAGTTTTCGATCAGCTTGTCATCAATACTGTGTAGGCGTGACCGTACCAGAGGTGTAAGGGTCCGCTCCGCTTCCGGAGCTACCCGATCCAAAACCTGAGTAAAGGTTTGTGTCTGGTCGTGCTGGATGTCAATGAAAAAATAATTAGGCGGACCCATTTCTGTGCTCTTATTCAGCATGGCCAACATATCCATTTGTACCAGGCGGACAGTAAGAATGAGCATAATGCCCATGCCCAGACAAGTGATGATGGAGGTCGCCTGATTGTTGGGTCGCATAAGATTGGAAATGCTATAACGACGTGTCATAGAACCGGAAGGGGGAAATGCTTTCAATAGCTTTAAAAGAAGTAGGGATGCCAACGCAAATACCCCCGCTGAAATCACCAGGGCAGCAAGAAAAATCAAGCCGCGCTTTATAGATTCTGCCTGCCAGCAAATCATCGCAGCCAGTCCCAACCCCAATATTATGGCGGAAACCCCGCGTTCCCATCGAGTTCCTTGTTCTTCTTTCTCAAAATTTCTGCGGAACAGGCGAAGAGGCCGGGTTTTCACAGCTCGGATCAAAGGCCATAAGCAAAACAAAAGTGTGGTCGCGCAACCCAGAAGAAGCGATTGCAAAGCCGGAATCCAATAGAAGACCGGTTCGAGTTTCAAATTAATCAATCCTTCCATTTTTGGGGGAAGCAGGAAGGTGAGCGAAAATCCTATACACACACCTAAAATACTTCCTGCCAAACCCATTAGCATGGACTGAAGGAGATACACCTTAAACAAGGTTCTGGACGAAGCTCCAAGACAACTCAATATAGCCAGGGTGTCCAGTTTTTGTGCCATGAAAGTTCTAACAATCATGGCGACCCCGATCCCTCCCATTAATAGAGCGATGACACCCAGTGCTCCCAGGTATTGGCCCATTCGCTCAATGGAACTGGATAAAGAAGACTGCATGTCTTTGTAGGTGCGAATAGAAATAGACTTGTCGGTCAATCCACGTTCCAGAAGCACCAGAGCTTTTTCCAAATCAAAATGGGAAGGCAATCGAATAAGAGTTCGATGTTTGATTCGACTTCCAGGCTGAACCAATCCGGAAAGGTCTAAAGAAGCACGGGAAATAAATACACGAGGGCCGATGCTGAACGCTCTAGAAATGCGATCCGGCTCCGAGAGCACCACGCCGTTGATACGCATTTCAGCTTTGCCTAGAGAAAACTTGTCTCCAAGCTTTAAACCAGTTTTTAACAGGAAAGAAGGCCCTACCACTGCTCCACCGTTGGCTAATAACTCTGCCAGAGGTTTTTCCGGTTTATTTTTAAGTTCTCCATAAAAAGGATATTGTGGGCCTGTGATCGGAACGGCTTTGAGTTCAGTAATCAGGGAGGATGATTTAATTTTATTTTCAGAGTTATTGAATTGCGCCATGCCATGCAATTCTTTGATAAAGAGAAACTCGGCCTCTGGAGGCAATACTTTATTTTGAGTATCCAGATCTTCCTTATTTTGTTCCCAGCTTCCTTTAATGGCGAGGTCAGCAGATAGGAGTCCCTTTGCCTGGCCTTGTATTGTTTCACCCACCAGGTTGGAAAAACTTTTCACTGTCATCACTGCTCCCACGCCTATGGCGATACAGAGAATAAAAAACAGCATCCTCCGCCATGCCCCGCGTGTCTCGGAGAGAAGCAGTGCAAAAAGTTGTGGGAGATTTAATTGTTTCATGGGTTCAGCCTATCCGAAGCAATTTTCCCGTCCGCCAGGGTCAGAATGCGTTCCGAGCGTTCGGCGACATGTTGTTCGTGGGTTACAAGGATGATGGTTGCCTGTTTAACCCGGTGCAGTTCTAACAGGAGCTCGATAATGCGATCGCTATTTTTAGAATCCAGGTTGCCCGTGGGCTCGTCGGCGAGAATGATATCTGGCTCGTTTACAAAAGCTCGGGCCAAAGACAAGCGTTGTTGTTCTCCGCCTGAGAGTTGAGCAGGGTAATGATGCAGGCGGTCACCCAAACCCACTGTGCCTAAAAGGTCGGTAGCTTTTTTGGTTGCACCAGGGGTGCTGTTCAGTTCGGCCGCCAACACCACGTTTTCCAGTGCTGTTAAAGTAGGGATGAGATGGAAATTCTGAAAGATGAAGCCGAATCTTTTTCCACGCAAGAGAGCGAGTTCATCCTCATTGAGTTTGGTGATATCCTGCCCATCGATCACAATTTGACCGGTGGTGGAGTTGTCCAATCCTGCGATCAAGCTGAGCAGGGTAGTTTTTCCGCTTCCCGACTGACCAGTGACGGCTAAAAATTGACCGGTAGGAATGGTGAGGTCGAGAGATTTTAATATTTTGACCTCGTGTCCGCCACCATATAAAGTTTTTACTAAACCAGTTATTTCAATCACGATTCATCTCAATAGAAGTCTTATTATAAGTACCATATATTGTATTATAAAAAGATGCGGAAGATTTTGATAAACTTTAATCTAAAATTCCGGGTAATATTTTTGCTCGGGGCATTTGCTGTATGGTTTCCTACAACAGTTTTAGCTAAGGAGAGACCTGTGGTTTTAGCGTTTGGAGACAGTTTGACGGCAGGGCATGGCGTGAAAGAGGAAGAAAGCTACCCTTCCCGATTGCAATTGAAGATCACGTCGGCCGGATTTCCGCATAAGGTGGTTAACGCTGGTGTGAGTGGTGATACCACTGCAGGTGGAGTGCGACGAATCCGCTGGCTGATGAAGCATGAACCCAAAATTGTAATTCTGGCACTAGGAGCCAATGATGGTTTGCGAGGACTCTCTGCCGATGAAATGCAGCGAAATCTGGAAACCATGATTGAAGTTTGTCAGGAACATAATGCCCGGGTTTTACTCGCTGGAATGAAGGCCCTGCCTAACTATGGCGAAGATTATATGCGAGAATTTGAAACGGTTTTCCCGAGTCTTGCAGAAAAATATAACTTGGCTTTTCTTCCCTTTTTACTAGAGGGGGTGGCGGGGGAGCGCGAACATACCCAACCTGATGGATTGCATCCTGTTGCCTCCGGTTACCGTATTGTCACAGACCTGGTCTGGGAGCACCTTGAGCCGATGTTAGAAAAATAACATCACATGCTTTTTGCTTCCTCAATCCATTGCATGAGTGATTCATAAACCTTGCCAGATTCCAAAGCGGCAAGGGCCTGATCAAATCCTTCCTGCGGAGTGGTAAACAATCCGCATAGATGAGCCAGTGATCCCGCCTGGCTGGCTATTTGCAGGCTTGCTGGTCCTTGCCCTGTCTTCAATGCGTTTTCTCCCATTTCCGCAAGGATTTCCAGGCTGGATTCTATTGGTTTTAATTCTTCATGGGCTTGAGCAATGCCCTGGGCTGTTTCCTCTGTGTACAGAGTTTTCAGGGATAGATTTTTTTGTTCCGCTTCATCAGTGCCATTTTGAATAAACACTTTCGCTTCTTTATGAACGCCCAACAAAGTAGTGCCTTCCATTCCGTTTCCGATGATCACTTTATCGAATGGGCTGAGTTTTCCAATTTCGGTGAGTGCTACTTCGTAGCCCCGGTGGAAATAGGTGGTGGCTAAAATGTTTTGGCGGGCTTGGATGGGCAAAAGAATTTTTTCCAAGGTAGCCAGCATGGGGCGTTTGACAATTTCATTCCGTAAAGTCCGCAAAGCCTCCAATTTTGGCAGGGTGTCTGCGGTGCTGAGATAACCAAACTGGTATTTTTCCAGCAATGACAGGTCTCTCTTGTCATTTACAATTTCATAATGATTCTGCAAAATCTGCTCGAAGGTAATGCCAAACTTAGGCGGTAATGGAAGGGCTGAGTGGCCATAAACCGGAAGGCCGAGTTGGGCTATTACTGGGATTGCATAAAATCCAAAATAGGGAATTCGTTGGAATCCATCAAAGGGATCGGCGATTTGCAGGAGCCTGTCAAAATTCACCGTAACTGGAGAAATACGATTTTGCAGGGCTCGCCAATAGCCGATGTTTTCCGGCACAGTTTCAAGCTTCATACGTGCGGCAATGAGAAACACCCCGGCGCGTATTTTTGAAACCCGGTCATCGAGAATCAGTGACAGGGCATCCTCTGCCTCCTCTTCAGTTAGATCTTTGCTCAACCGGGGACCTGCAGCTATTTTTTGCAGGTAGTCCCTCATTCTGCTTTCCGGGTCCGGCATTTGTCGCAGTTTCCTTTCTAAGATTGGTCAATTAGAGTATGATAATAACCCTTAACTTATAACAAGTTGTAATATTTTTCCCCGGTGTTTATGCAGGTTTCATATTCAGCCGAATCGACTCTTGATTCGACCCTTTCGCGCAATGGTTTACGGGTTCTGCTTGTCTACCCCAATACGCGGGATGTGGCGATGGCCAATTTGGGTTTTCAGCAGGTTTATTCCCTGTTAAACCAAATTGAAGGGGTGGAGTGCGACCGCTATGCTTTTCCGCTCGATTGGAAGCCTGAAATGCAATCCCTGGATCGCAAGGAATTGCGCTCAATGGAATTACAAAGGCATCCTTTAGAATTCGATGTCATCGCGTTTTCTATTTCTTTTGAGCCTGACTATTTGAATGCGGTTTTGGCCTTGAAATACTTTGGCATCCCCTTGAGCCGGGAGGAACGGGATGCATCGCACCCGATGATTACCGCAGGGGGATCAGCGATATTCATCAACCCCGAACCGTTAGCGGAGTGCATGGATGTTCTGTTTATCGGTGAAGGGGAAGGTATGGCCGAACGCTTTTTTGGTCTGCTCCGAGAAACTGAAGACAAGAATCAGTTTTATGAGCGTGCTGTTTCCATTCCCGGAATTTATTTTCCGCAATTTTACCTCCCCAGAATGAATCTTGACCAGCAAGTCGGTGTTTCAGCGTTGAAGGGGTTTCCTTCCCGTGTAGTGCGTCATTGGGTAGAGCAGGAAGATACGCTATGCACGCACTCGGTTCTACCGGATGAAGATTCCACATTTAAAGATATGGCGTTGATGGAGGTAACGCGAGGGTGCATTTGGGCCTGCCGATTCTGTACTGCAGGTTTTATTTACCGTCCGCCACGTCTTCCTGATTTGGAAAAAACTTATAGTTCGATGGATACCTTGCTCACTGGAATGGGGAAATCGGTGAAGACAGTGGGCCTGGTCGGGCCATCGGTGACCGACCACCCTGACCTTCCTGCATTGGCGCGGAAAATAACAGAGGAAGGCAAAACGCTTTCGTTCTCTTCTTTGCGAATGGAGACGCTCACTGATGAGTTGGTGGACTTGATCCTCAAGAGTGGACAGAAAACATTGACGGTGGCTGTGGATGGACCATCAGAAAGAATGCGCGATGTTATTAATAAAGCCGCGACCGATGACTTTATTGTCGAGAAGTGTCGGTTTTTAACGCGCAAGGGAATTCTGCATTTAAAAATCTATTCCATCATTGGACTCCCTCATGAAACTGAGGAGGATATTGACCAGTTCATTCGGTTGGTCGAGCGGGTGCAGGAGGGTTATGTCGAAGAATGCCGCCCACTGGGTCGCATCGGACGAGTGACCATCAGCTTGAGTCCGCTAGTGCCTAAACCGGGAACGCCTTTCCAATGGCACCCAATGGAAGAAGTAAAGAGTTTGAAGAAGAAGTTTGCCCGAGTAAGAAAGGCTTTAGGAAAATTGCCGCATTTGAAAATGAGTTTTGGTTCCCCGAATGAAGCCTACCTGCAAACCTATTTGTCACGGGGAGACCGCAATGCACATGCTTTTTTCAAAACCTACCTGAATAACGGTCACGATGCCAAGAGCGCATTGAACAAGCATTCCGTTGACCAGATCGTATATCGTCAGTATGAGAAGGATGATTACCTTCCCTGGGATATTGTTGATCACGGTTACCGTGACGACTTCCTATGGGAGGACTATCAGCGCGGATTGAATGCCGTGCGGACTCCTGTCTGCGATACCGCGATCTGCCACATATGCGGTCTTTGCTAATTGGCTGCAGAAAACCTTTTATGCCCTGCGATATTGAAAAAATGAATAAGCTTCCTGTCGAGGCGCGGTTCTTCGATGTGAATCAGCTTTGGTATTTCATGAATCGTTGGGTGGTCCGCCTGTTATACCCCACATCGGTGACTCCAAACCAGATCACTTTTCTTTCGCTGGTTTTTGGTCTGGTTTCAGCCGGTTTTTATGTTTCAGAAATCCCTAATGCTTTAGTTTGGGGCGCAGTTTTTCTCTATGGGAAAGTATTTCTCGACAATGTTGATGGCAATCTTGCCAGAGTGAGAGGAACGACATCGCGGTTTGGCAGGTTTCTCGATTCGCTCGCCGATTTTCTGGTTACTGTGCTGGTTTATTTTGCTGTGACGATAGTTTTGGTACGGAACACGGGAATGCCGGAGTATTGGGTATTGGGATTGCTTGGACTGGCTGTCTGCTTTTTGCAAAGCACCTTTTTTGTTTTTTATCTTGTCAATTACACCTCTCGAGTGGGTTCGTATGAGAAAAACCGGGTGGATGAAAGTGTGACCGAAGAGGATCGGCGCGGAGTAGAGGAAGGACAAACAGACCCCTGGGACTTGCGACTGCAATCTCTTTTTGTCTGGGTTTACGGATGGCAGGATAAAGCGGTGGAACAGTTGGATGCATTTTGTCGAAGCCTTGCGAGAGTAGATGATACTGAAGAAGCTTTGAAAAACTGGTATTCCGACCGAAAGTTTCTGGCGTGGATCAGTCCCTTATGTCTATGCACCAATAACGTAATGCTGGTAATTTTTTCTCTGCTCAACCAATTAGAATTATTTATGGTCCTGCTTGTCTCTCTTATGAACTTGTATGTGTTGGGCTTTCTAATCTGGAAAGTCTGGACCTGCAGGCAACCATCAAGTCATTGACCCACTTCAGGGTGTCTTAATGCCAGGCCTCACTTTCTTAAGGCATCGCCTTGTATCAGGGGTTTTTGGTAGCCCACCAGTTCGACATAGCCTTTTCCCGATACTGATTTTCCATTAAGCTTTCCTTTTATAGAGACGCTTCCTTCCCAGTAGGAACTGGATATGGAACGTAGGTTGTAAAGCTCTTGGTCTGAAAAATCGGGAGTGATATTGAGTTCTCCTTCGGGCAGGGAGATAGTCCAACTCGCAGGGTAGGTGGCATGGGTGTGTGGACTGGTCCAGAACTTTTTTGCAGTGATCGAAAACTCGGAATTGAGAATGTGACGGGATTGTCCATCGGGCAAGATCAGAGTTCCACTGGAATGAGGGTCTTTGGCGCCGCTTTGGTCACGCAATTGGTAAAGCATGATTTCGGTCTGGTTGTCGAGTTTTATGGAAAACCAGTCCCAGCCCACCAAATTTTTATTTAATTGATTGCTGGAAAATTCATGATCCATCCAACTGGTTCCTCGAACCGGAATAGCCTCTCCTTTCAGAAAAATATTTCCGGTAGTTTCCATACGAGGAAAAGAAAAATAATGCGAGGCGTTCCCGGAACCGCTGCCTTTTTTACTGATTCCTTCTTTGCCGTGCAGGACTCGTTTTTTTATTGCCGTCAGTTTCAAGTTGAGCCCTGTCCCCTTTTCTAGAGCCTGCAAAAAATGAGAATTTTCTTTTTGCGTCAGGCTCCAGTCTTCATTCCAAACATTCAGCTGGTCGGAATCCGCGCCGGCATTTTTCATTCCTCTTCGGTTGATGCGCTCGAAGAAATGAAACTTTTTGTTATTAATGTCTGATACTGTCATGTGCGCGAAATAGATATTATCAATTTTCCAGGAAGAGGGATTATCTATCGGATTTGTCTTTTCGAGCCCGACCCGAAAGAAAGTGAGTTGGTAGCCAAACGGCTGGTTTCTTTCACCGACCAGATTTCCGGTGTAATACCACCATTCTATGCGGAACTCATCGTGCGAGAAGTCATCGCGGGGAAACTGGTAAGAGTAACCCGGAAGTGCCTGTTTGAAGGGAGTGGGAATTTCAGGCTCTGCTCTAACAGGTGATGCGATGCAAAACATGGCCAGAAACAATATAGCAAGGCGCATAGATCTTAAGCTCCTGAGGAAAAATTCCGTTAATTATACAATAGAAAATTTAAATTCAATCGGGGTTCGGTCTGGTTCTGCTGGATAATAAAAGGTATACTTTGCATAAGGATTGGTAATTTCGTTTTATCTTCATGCTGGATTCCGCAAAGCTGCGACCCATCTCGCTGGTGTGACGTGCACGCAAACCTAAAACCGAAAACTAATAATCAATGCGTATTGGCGTAACCGGGGCAAAAGGTTTTATAGGAACGCATTTGGTATCTGCGTTAAAGAAGCGGGGGACAGTGGTCACTCTTCCGCGTCGAAAAGGACTCCCCGGAAAGCAGGATCTCAAACGGTTTGTTGCGGACACAGACATTTTTTTTCATCTGGGAGGAGTCAACCGGGGAACGAATGAGGAGATTCTAAATGGAAATATCATCGGCACTTCTCGCCTGTTAGAATCTATTTTAAATGAAGGAAAATCTTCTGCCCGTCTTGTTTTTGCGTCTTCGGCACAGACTTACTCATTGGTAAATTGCAAAACCCCCATCCGTGAAACAAAGACAGCAAACCCTGATACTGTATATGGGGTGAGTAAGCAAAATGCGGAAAATCTTATTAAGATTTCCGGGATTCCGTACACGATTTTGAGACTGTCGAATATTTATGGGCCAGGGTGCAGGCCGAACTACAATTCTGTCGTGGCGACATTATGCTCTAGAGCGGTAAGAGGGTTACCTTTAGTGATCAATGGGGATGGTCGGCAAGGTAGGGATTTTATTTATGTCGATGATGTGGTGCAGGCCTTTACTCTTGCCGGGTTTGAGTTTTTTCCGGGTTCGGGAAAAATTTTTAATGTAAGTTCTGGGCGGATGGTTTCGATAAAACAAATTGTGAAACTGATTTGTAAGAATTATAAAAATACCAAGGTCGAGTTTTTAACGAATAAAAACCAATCGGAAACTTCCTATTGTTGTGATCCCTCACGATTTTCAGAGAAATATGGTTGGCGACCCCAGGTTTCTTTATCCAAAGGGATTGAGCAGACGCTGTCCTATTATCGGAGGAAAAAGAAAACGTGAAGAAATATGATATTCAGGATTTGGACAAGAAGTCAGATGAGAGAGGTTGGTTGATAGAGGTTTTGGGTGGAGAACTGCCAGAAGGATGCCGGGAATTCGGGCAACTTCATGTCTCGGTGGCTTATCCTGGAAAGGTGAGGGGAAATCATTACCATTCGCGCAAAGTGGAATGGTTTTGTGTTCCGACCGGGACCGGTCAACTTTTGCTGAAAGACCGGGAAACCGGAGAGACCCGTGAATTGGTATTGGGTGTGAATGACTTGAAGACCATAAGAATAGACCCTGGGACCATCCATGCTATCAAGAATATTGGGGAAGGGGACATGGTTCTTTTAGTTTATGCAAATGAAAAATTTGACCCGGAAGACCCCGACACCTATTATGAAAAAATTTTGGAATAAATAAAGGCACCTCAATTTGGATGCTTTCGTACACCTTTCAATCATCCCCGTAAATAATGAAAATCACTTTTATTCTTAGTCAATACAACAGGATCAGCGGTGGAAACAGAGCGCTATTCGAATATGCTAATCGTCTTCAAGGAATGGGGAATGAGGTAAAAATATTTGTTCTGGCAAAGCCTGCCAGATGGTACCGAATTGACCATTGGCAGAGGATAATAACTAAGACGGTTGCCGAAATCCCTCCTGGGTCCATCGATTGGCTCGAGAATAAGATCCCCATCAATGTCCTTTCGTATAATGATGAAAGGCTAATTCCAGACTCGGATATTATAGTGGCCACAGCATGGCAAACAGCAGACTTTGTCAATCGGTTCCCTGATGGCAAGGGGAAAAAGTTCTACTTCGTTCAACACCATGAAAGTCTCTGGACGCGGGAAAAAACTAAGGCACAAAATACTTATTATATGCCTTTAAAAAAACTGGTGATATCTACGTGGCTAAAGGAAATACTGCTGGAAAAATATAGTCAGGAAGCAGAGGTTTTAGTAACTCCTGTTAGCGAGAAGTCATTTTTTCGTGAAGAGGGGAGTCGCGGAAATGCATCCAGAGTATGCATATTGCATCATGATTATGATTGGAAGGGGTATAAGGATGCCATGGATGCAGTGAAAATACTTCGATCTCGTAATTGTAAAATTGACCCAGTGGTCTTTGGGGAAAAACTTCAAGACCCCTCTCCTTTATACGAGGACGCAGGTTTTAAATTCGAATATCATTATCGCCCGACAGGAGAAACATTGCGTCGCCTCTACTCTTCTTGTGGTACGTATTTGTGTTCAAGTTGGTATGAAGGATTGGGCATGCCATCCATGGAAGCTATGGCATGCGGTGGAGCATTAGTAACGACCGATACTGGAGGAAGCCGTGATTATGCTGTGGATGGGGAGACAGCTTTGGTTTCACCTCCTAAACAGCCTGAGCAGTTAGCCGATAATCTTGCCCGTGTCTTAAGTGATGAAGTGCTTAGAAGTAAACTGGCTGATAAAGGATATCAGAGGATCAAAGAATTTTCCTGGGAAGCAAATAGTGCAAAACTTGAAAAGCAATTTAAAGAATCTTTGGATGAATAAAGTGGAATCTCAATAAAAGATACCCCCCTCAAATATTTTTTTAAAATCCTCGATGAAAAAAGTTTCCGCAATTGTTGTGAACTGGAATGGCAAGGATGTTCTATCCGGCTGTCTTCAATCCCTATTAAAACAGGATTATGAAAACCTGGAAACCTGGGTCAGCGATAATGGCTCGGAGGATGGGTCGCAAGCGATGGTGAGGGAACTATATCCTTCCGTGCGTTTGTTAGAAAATGGCGAAAACCTGGGGTTCGGTTCAGCCGTTAACCGGGTGTTGAAAAAAGCCGAAGGCCACTACTTTTTATTTTTGAACAATGATCTGGAAATGGCACCCGATTGTGTTAGGCAGTTGGTGGATTTGCTGGAGTCTGATTCGCACATCGGGGCGGCGATTCCAAAAATACTTTATCATCCTGACAAGCAAAATCCCTCCTTGAATGATTCAGCAGTGATCAACTCATTCGGCGTATTAATAAATTATACGGGAATAGCATGTCCAAACCTTGTAGATCAGCAGGATAAGGATGATTTGCCTTATACGGAAACCGCATGTGGAGGGATATTCATGTTCCCCCGAGAGGTGTATGAGCAGGTAGGCGGGTTCGATGAGGATTTGTTTCTTTATCATGAGGACCATGATTTGTCTTGGAAAATAAGATTGGGAGGGTGGAAGTTGATGGTGACACCCAATTCGGTTTGCTACCACCACTATAATTTTAATAAAGGTGTGCACAAGTTTTATCGGTCTGAAAAAAATCGCCTTCATATTCTTTTCAAAAATTTGGAGTGCAAAACCCTGATCCTTATTTTTCCAGCCTTGGTTGTTGTCGAGCTGGCGCAGATCGTCCACGCCCTGATACACGGTTGGTTCGGGCTCAAGATGAAAAGTTATTTTGAAATTCTAGGCCAATTTTTACGGATATCCCGAAAACGCAGGCAAATAAAATCTTTTCGAAAAGTGGACGATAAAGAAATATCTCGTTTATATCGTGGAACGATTGCCGTAAGTGGCATGAGCAACCCGTTGATGGACTATGTATTAAGTCCATTGCTCAGTTTTTACTGGAAACTTATTCGTGGGTGGATTTAGGGTTTGGGGGAAATAGTTTTTTAATTTGCTCCCTTCTAAACATAAATATTTTTTCCAAATCTTTATTTATAAAATTATGGCCCAGAATATCTCCGGGAACCCATCCTGGGAATTTGTAAACCACGTTATCGCGTATAACGGTGCCACCTCTCGCCTCGTAAAATTCATGAGTATGATGCCAAAAAGTGTAGGGTCCCCGGGTTTGCTGGTCTGAAAACCGTTGGCCGGGAATCCAACCAGTAATTTTGGACTGCCACTTCACGGGAATGCCGTGCAGTCTTAGCTGGTAGTCGAGAATAGTTCCTTCCTGAATTTTGGTATGAGAGGTCTTCACAATTTTGAAATGAAGGAAGTCTGGAGTGAGGGTTTCCAAATTTTTTGCATTGGAAAAAAACTCGAAGACTTGATCTATAGGTTGTGGCACCCATTGCTCGGTGATGAGTTTGTGACCAACCTGATCACAAATGACCTTTAGAGCCGTTTTTAATTTTGGATACACAAACTTGTAACCCAGGCCGATTGCTTTTCGAGATGAAACATTCTGGCTGGCCAATAGCAAGCATGACATTTCTCCGAAAAGTAATTTCAGCATTAAAGCCGGAATGGTGAAAAATGCAGGGAGTTTAATTATTTTTGCCAAGACATTGGTGAACTCTTTGTTGGTTACTGGGTAAGGGCTCACGGCGTTAATGGGTCCTTGATAAGCAGGGTTTTCCAATGCAGTGATGATAAGTCCTGCTACATCCCGGACATGAATCCAGCTCATCCATTGTTCTCCATTTCCTAAAGGACCTCCTAACCCCATTCGAAACGGAGGAAGCATTTTAGCCATGACACCTCCGTCATGGCCGAGAATTACTCCTAAGCGCAAAGCCAGAGTTCGCATGCCTAACGCATCCGCTTTAAAAGTTTCTGCCTCCCAATCTTTACAAACTTTTGCAAGAAAACCATCATCCGGCGGAGAGGTTTCATCCAAGGCGGATTGACTGGAGTTTTTGTAGTAGCCGATTGCAGATGCAGAAATAAATACTTTGGGAGGGGATTTATAATTGCTAAATAAATTGAGTAAATTGCGAGTGGAAAGAACCCTGGAATCATAGATTTCCTGTTTACGCTTCCGTGTCCAACGCCCATCAGCTATTCCTTCCCCGCATAAATGAATGACCGCATCAATATTTTCGGGTAAATCGGGGGTGTGGGAAAGTGGATTCCAATGAATTATTTGGCAGTCAATGGGCAATCGCACTCCGGCTGTTTCCGGATTTCTGGTCAAGATAACGATTTCATTCCCATTGGCTTTTAGTAGGGGAAGAAGGGTTTTTCCAACCAAACCTGTAGCTCCTGTTATCAGTATTAGCATAAGAATATTTTATAATGGGAAAGTTGAAAAATACTTCTAAAATGAAATCTCATTGACAATACCTTAAAAATTTGCGACCGTTCATTTTTTAACAACTTTAATTTAAGGATTATTCATGGCTTACGAAAACAGTCCAATTTTTTCAGATGAAACCCCGGGGAAAAAGGTTTTTTGCACCTGTGGAGAATCTGAGAAAAAACCTTATTGTGATGGTTCGCATAGCTCCAAAAGTACTGGCAAATCCCCTAAAGAATTCACTATTGAGGAAGCCCGCCGGTATGTGATTTGTGACTGCGGACGTACGGGGAAATCTCCTTTTTGTGATGGCACGCATTCTAAAAGCTAATAAAGCAGGCTCATAGTTATAGAATACCTTGAGTTATTTAGCGACGAAGGTACAAACTACTCTTTGTGGTACGAGTTTTCCTCCAGCTGTTTTATTGAGAGTATGTACAGCGATTTATGCAGGTGATGTTGCGTGTGTTAAAATTTTTTGGCATGCGTAACACTTCCTCCCCTCTAGCAATCTTTAGCCAACACACTGTTATTTAGTTGTTTATATCTTTTTCCCTGAATCGGAGAATTTTGGCAAGGGGTTTGCAATTTAAAAGGTCAGTACAATTATCGACCTTTTAGGAGAGCAAGCCATGTTTTACGATGTGAAGGTATTAAACCCGCAAGGTAAAGTTAAAAAGATTATTTCAGAACAGGAATTGAGCACGAAGTATTGGAATGCGTTTTATACTCATGAAGCAAATAAAACTCTCAACTCAAGTGGTACCAAGCAGGTTCCCAATTGGGTGAAGAAAAAATTGGATATGGATTATGCTCATGTGCGGATTACGTCTCTTTCAGCTTGAAAAAAAATTATGATTCGTTAGATTTGTTTTCTTGAGTGGAAATTATATCCTGATAAATTTTCAGCATTGCAAGGGTATTGGTTTCCAGGGAAAACTTCTCAGCCAGTGATCGTGCATTTTGGCTTAGGGTCTGGCGCAGGGCCGGGTCAAAAAGGCTATTGATATTATCGGCGATCTCTTTGGGAGACTCTGGATTTTCTACAATCATGCCACTTAATTTATGCTGAATGATATTGGCCGCGCCGCAATGGCGGGTGGTGATGACAGGAAGTCCTGTTGCTAAAGCTTCCAGATTGGCGTTCCCAAAGGGTTCATAAATGGAAGGCAGAGCGAAAATATCGGCCGCAGAATAATACTTTTCAATTTCAGGAACCGGTTCTTTATATATAATTTGACCTCTGAGGTTTTCAGGGGCGAATTGAAGATATTTGTTCCATTTTCCTTTTCCCATTATTAAAAGTCGCCAATCTTCTTGGCGCAAAAATTGTGTTGCCTGCAGCAGGTACTTCAGTCCTTTCCTTTCAAAGCCAGAACCCACAAATAATATAAGAGTGGAATTTTCTGGAACTCCCAGTTCTTTTCTAATAGTTTCCCGGTACGATACTTTGTTTTCAGAATTAAAACGTTCCAGATCGACACCGTTATAGACTACCGAAATATTTTCAGGAGGGCAGTGATAGTGCTTGAGAATGTCTTCCTTGACCATTTGGGAAATGGCGATAAATTTTCGACACTGGCCTGATTCGAACATATTCCTTTCCAGCTTTAGAATGAGTTGGTGAAAGGGGTTGAAGGTGAGGAAAAATCCCTTCAATGCTGGTAAAAAACGTTTTCTTTGTTCCAGCCACTCTTTATGGCATCCATCTCCAACACGATATACATCCTGCTTCCATGTTTTTTCATGGCTCTGGATAATGTCAAAAGATTCGCTTTCTACCGCCTTTGCTGAGAACCATGCAAATGAAAGGGTCCTTATGAAAGAGTTAAATTTATAGGTGGGAATATGGTGAATATGAATATTAGGGTGATTGGCGGGAGCCCACTGATTGGCAAAAATATGAATGTCGTGCCCGGCCTCAGCTAGCTGGTGGATATAGCCTTGCACAAACTGCTCGGCACCACCATAAAGAACAAATTTTTGCCGGATGATAGCTATTTTCATGACGAAAAAAAATTGAAGGGACTAAGAGCAAGACTCGTTCAAGACATCTTGATAAACGGCAATTGTTTGGTCCATCATTTTATCAGCACTCAACTCTTTTTTACAAAATGTGTACGCTTTTTCGACCATAGCTTCGGCTAATTCTGGATTATTTAAAAGCTGAGTTATTCCATTGGCTATATCCTGTGAGCTTTTAAGGTCGACCAAAATACCTCGTTCTCCATTTCCAAGAATAGGCAGGATAGAGTCCATGCGCGTAGACACAACAGGAGTTCTCATGGCAAAGGCCTGAGGAATGACCTGGGTCGTGCCTTCTACTGCAAAGGATGCGACACAATGGATATCCAGTGCTGCCATGATCTCTGGAATATCTTCACGGTGACCCAACACAAAAATAGATTTTTCTAAACCATGTTTTTTCACTCTTGAGCAAATGGATTGATAACCAGGTCCGTCACCAACGATAACAAATCGAGCTTCTGGAAAATTTTTTAAGACAAGCGGGGCGGAATCTACAAAATAGTCGTAGCCTTTCCAGCCGCGAATTACAGCAATTTTCCCAATTAATGGTTGATGAGGTTCTACTCCTAGCTCTTTTCTTATTTTCTCTCCGCTAATTTTAAGGTCAAATCTTCGAAAGTCAACGCCTGCAGGAATGGATTTTATTTTATCCAGTGGGATTCTTGCTTGCTCTGCGACCATTTGAGCAATTCCCTGACCACTTGTGAGAATCCTGCGGGGAGCTTTAGCATATAGCCATCGGTTAAAAATATGGTTTCGTATTGGAATTTTAACATGTCGGCTTCGAACAATGGGAACACCTAAAAACTGTCCCGTGATGGCGATTAGCCAACTATCGATAGAACTGTGTGAGTGAAGAATATCCGGCTTGGCACCTCTGATGATCTTTGCCAGGGAAATCAGAGTTGGCAAACTAAAGGGCCGCCTCATCTCTAATGGAAAATAGGTAAAATTAGCTGGGTTGAAACGGAGACATCTTTCCCCAAGGGGACTATCAGGACGGCAAACAATGGAAACACGGAGTCCACGTTCCAGCAATAGCTGGCACTCTTGAAAGACTCTGATTTCCTGTCCACCCCAACCGGTAGCAGATTCAGCGTGAAGTATGTGAAGCGGTTTCAAAAAAGGAACTCGAAGGTAGAGTGATTATCTGTTGAACAGAACTTTTTGTAATTTAGCATACTGGTCTTTGCGTGTCGATGGTTAGCAAAGTTTCATATGGAATAAGCTATTGGGCAGGTACAAAAAGAGCAAATAGCAATTTTCAGCCCGCAGTATTTGTGGACACGGGATATACTTTGGAAATCGCAGAAATAATATCCTCCACCATGATGAGGCTTTTGCATTCGGGCCGACCATTCCAGCATTCTTCCTTTCTGGTTTTTAAGTTGCAAGGCCGACACTCAATTTCCTTTGAAACAATAGTTGTGTTGTTACCGGGAGGGTGCCAAATCCTGGGGTTCGTCCATCCAAACATGCCTACTACCGGGGCTCCAAGAGCTGAGGCGAAATGCATATAACCCCCATCATGGCATACCACAAATTGGGCTCTTTGTGTAATGGCTCCAAGCTCTTGCAGATTTGTGCTGAGAAAAGCGTAAGGGGCTTTCTTTATTTTTGGAATTATTTCATCGACCAGGAATTTTTGTCCTGGACCGCAGGTAAATAATGTTTTCATTTGATACTGAGAATAAATCGCGTCAGCGAGTTCCGCAAATTTTTCAGCTTCCCAGCGGTCATAAGTCTTCGCTCCAGGATGCAAAATGCAGAACGGATCCGGACGGTCTATTTTTTCTGCATGCAATAATTCGTCAGCTTTAGATTTTGACGAATCTGAAATGTGAATGGAAGGAGAAATTTCATCAAATTCAACGCCCATTTTTTTTATCAAGGCCACTTGATAATCGATGGGATGCTTGGGGTTGAGATCTCCAAATTCAAGTTTCACATTATACAGGAAAGACCGTTTCGCAAATTTGTGCCCAACGCGGTAGGGAGCCTGAGTGACAAAGCACATGACGGCTCCCCGTGTCCCCTCATGCATATCAATCACCACATCATATCGGTTGGCAAAAAGTCGGAAATAAAAATCTAGTTGCCGTAACCCGGAATTTTTATCAAAACATAAAACCTGGTCAACGTCCGGATGATGGCGAACCAAATCTATGGAAAAATTTTCAACCAGTACGGTTAAATGGCAATCAGGAAAACTTCTTTTCAAAGGGGTATAAACCGCCGTATTGTAAACCACGTCCCCAATGGAGCGTAATTTGATTATAAGAATCTTTGGGTTTTTGGGTAATTTATCACGAGGGAAACTTAGCAAAATCCGTTAGAACTCCTTTCAGAAAAGCGAAGCTAAAATCAGCAAATGGGCCAACGGTATATATTAATTATAAACTATATTAAATCATGCGTAAAATCCTAACAAAACGGATTTTAAGGAATGGAAATGTCTATTCCCATTATGCAGGATCAACTAATTTTTCGATTAAGCTTTGTAATTTTGTCTCCATGACTTTAATGTCGTAGAGGTCTACACACCGTTGTCTTGCCCGAAGGCCTTTTTCTTTGGCTTCTTCAGGGTGGTCGAGAACATACTTAAGAGTACGAGTAAGTTCTTCAGGTTTCCCGGGTTGAACAAGGTAACCATTTCCTCCGAGTACTTCTGGAATATCTGAGACATGGGTAGTGATTACGGGTATTGCCATTGCCATGGCATCGAATAATTTTGCCGGGATTTGCCCCTGAGTATCCGTTGTGTCTCTTTGAGGAACAACCAGGATATCCGCGGCCGAGAGATGTTTGGGAAGCTCGTCAAAGGGGATTTTAGGAAGTACCACTACCTTTTTTTTGTTTAAAAATGAATTACCCTGGCGCGATTGGAAAGAGGGTTCGGCACCAATAAAGACAAGTCGAACATCCGGGTAATCCAAGCTCTCAACCGCCTGGATCAGGTCGTCAATGCCCTTGTGAGGCCGAGGGGTACCTAAAAACATGATTACTCGATTTCCTTCCAGCCCGAGCGATTGTTTAATTTCCTGGTCATTAAAAAGATCAGGATCCAATATTGTAGTATCCCGGCAATGAGGAATTAAGCACCCTGTGAAACGATTTTGCAAAAACTTGTTACTAACTATGATGGAATCTGCAAAGCCAATAAGCTTTTCCATGAGCCATGTGTAGGGTAAACCATTTGGATTGGAAAAATTCAAAAAGCGACCAACACGCCCCCAGAATCCAGAGTGATAATAGAACCCCAGTTCCCAGTCCTCGATATCTACCATAACGGGTTTTCCTGTGAACCATTTTTTTAATAAAGCGATACCGAAACTAGTGGGACGCAATTTACAGGCGATAAAAATATCTGCGTCCATTTCCCGGACCATTTTAAAAATTGTAGAGAAAAAAGCTGGATAACGTTTCCAAGAATATATTCGGACAGGAATATCGATGTTGCGCATTGGGTACCAGATATCCCCGTTCCTTGAGGTGCCGATAATTTCTACGTCATGCCGAGTTGCGAGTGCGCTGGCAAGTAAAGCGGTTCTCCCAAAGGAGTTATTGGAAATATCAAAGCAGAGTAGGCAAATTTTCACAGTAAATCAGTTTATGGTTGGGTTGATTTCTAGTTTGCGCGGGTGAATCCGGATTGATTGGATATTAGTTTCCAGTGGCCACCCGTGTGTAGATGTTAAAATAATTTTTTTGTCAGTGATCCTTCGAAATAAAATTGAAGGTATATCGAAAGGACCCAATTTAATAAACTCGACCGTGGGTTTAATACTTTCCCCGGGAGAAAACAGCAGCTTAATTTGGGCTGATCCTTCCACGGTTTTCCCTTGAGGAAGGGTGTAGCTGGCATGAAGTAAAATACGGTTGTCAAAACCTTCAATATTAACTTTACCTCTTTTCTTCATGGCTTTATAAGCATCTTGTTCAAGGGAATCAAAGTTCAGTGTCCATTTAGGGGTTATCCTTTCAAGATCGAACAGGATTAGCTTGTTATTAAGCAACAGATCATAAATATTGATTTGAATATCCTCAAAGATCAGCTCAAAGTCATAAAGTCTAATTTTATTACTAACCACGGAATCTGCTTTGATTTTTATTTGCTTGTAGCGACCCAAGAAAATGTCACTGGGGTTTTCTGAGGGAATGATGGATATTTCTAAATTAGCCGCATCTTTGATTCCGTAGATAGGGTATTGGGAAAAGGCCGTTAAAAATCGTTTGCCAATTGCCTCAAGGTTGTCTACTCCATGGAGATATGTAGCGGGTTGAATATTTTTTTTCAAAACTAAACCTTTTGATCCATCTGGAAGAGGGTAGGTTTTAAAGGTCGTGAAGGTTTTTAGGAGAGCTGGATTCTCCAACAATCGGGTTAACTTGGGGTTTATATCTCTAAATGCGTGTTCCCCAAAATCCCCGGTTTTCGTGATAAAAAAGTCTGTCATCTCTCCAACATTTCTTTTCACACTTTTCATTACTATAGGTAGTCCGCGAATTTCAGCGGTGTCGCGAAAACCCCCTCTTTGGAAAAACATGTGGTTGGTCAGGGTGCGGACGGTCAGGAATTCGCCAGGACTTGGGTCAGCCTCAATAATAATATCATCAAGAATTCGATCTATGGGCCAGGTTTGGGTAATAGGCGGGTTTTTAGAACCAAATAACTGGCCTCCTAAGAAAGGCAAAGGAATACTTCCAGTGTTGAAGCCCGCGTTTAATGCTGTTGCCAATCCCAAGATTCCCGTAAAGGCAAAAAAAACTTTGCGCCAAGGGAGGCTCTGAATTTGAGTTAAGGCTAATGAAGAAATAAGTGCCATGGCTGGCAGGGCAGGCATAGTGTATCGGGCACCTTTATTGTTTATAAAGGTAAATAAAATGATCGGTAATATTGCCCACGTTAAAACGATTCGGTTAGTACCATTTTTATTTATTAGAAAAAAAATAAGAGAAAATATAAAAAGTATTAATAAAGGCATTCCCATTTGCCGTTCAGCCATTTCTATATAAAATCCCCAAATAGGAAGATCCCAATCCATGTGTCCTTTAAGTACTTCGGTTGGGAATCCGAATTTGGACATTCCTATAGAAACATTTATTAGATTGTGGGCATACCATGGGAAACAGACCAGCACTGCTATGCAAGTCAGGGCAACCAGGTTTAACAGTTTTTGTGGGGAAAGAAGGTCCGCTGAATATTTTTTAACTAATAGTCCGATTAAAACAAATTCCACCAAAAGAAAAAGTCCGCTGATTTTTCCTGAGATGAAAATAAAGAAAGGAAGAACCAGCAAACTAAAAACCAGGCCCATATAATATGCGCATTGTGCAATTCTTTTTTGGGTAGAAAGAGTCCCGCTAAATAAGCCAGCAAGAACGACCGGCAATGTGTAGACTAAAAAAGTCCATTTAATCATCAAGCCGCAAGCATAGACTAAGCTAAAGAGTATTGAAAAGGTCCTGTCCTCAAAATTTTTAGATTTGAGGAATAAATAATAAGTTAGAGCGACTGCAGTAGTCAGCATGGTACTAATTAGATATTCCCGCGACATGTTGACAATATAGGGGTAGCAAGATATTAGGAAGCTGGCAATCAGCCCGACACGGCGGTTGTAAAGATGTTTTCCAATGCCATAGGTAGAGAGGATGGAAACGGTCAGGTAGAATGAATTAGCTATAATGGCGGTGTCTAGAGTAAAACCAAATAATATAGAAAAGGGAATTAAGGATAAATGAAAAAAAGGCGGATAAAAGGGCTCAACATTTAGTAAGTCAATCCACCAGTTCTCCGAGCCGGAAGTCAAGGCTTGCCAATAATGAAATGTGTAGCGCAAATGGCCCCCCTGATCCCAGGCGGGAGGGCGATTATCTAACATCATCCAAATGGCATTGCTACCCCATACCCAAAGGATTATCAGGCATAAAAAATATCTGAAATATTTTTGTTCTGACCGGGAGTCGGTGAGAGAAATTGATGGTTTCATACGAATTTAGCAGGAAGTCTTTATGATGATGTCGAGGAGGCCCCTCGTCCTTTTAGCAGGATTATTTTTCAGAGTCCAAATCGCTCTAATATTGTGTATATTAATGATGCCGGACTAGCCCCTTTGCAAAAATGCGTTCTTCAAAACTTTAGTTTCAATTGTTTCGCTTTATTATATGCCCACTTTTCCCAGCGATTATTTCAGCAAAGCCACTGAAAAACAACTGGTATTCTTCTGGTTGGTTTTTTGTTTTATTGCCTTGACCTATAAACTCGGCGGAGTTCCGCCTTATCATAGTGATGAGAATTTTTATGTTGAGTCCTCCCGCAATATGGTGGAGTCGGGCGATTACCTGACCCCTGTCTATAACGATAAAAAACGTTTTGCTAAACCAATCCTATACTACTGGATGGTATCCATTTCATACAAAATATTTGGCGTTTCTTTAGATTCGGCGCGACTAACCTCCGCTTTTTTTGGGAGTCTCACCATTGGCCTTCTATATCTAATTTCCTGTCGATTGTTTGAGGGGCGAATAGGCTTTTATAGTATTTTAATTTTGCCATCTACTTTTTTACACTTCCAGATCTCGCGATGGGCCACGACGGACATTGTTATGAGTTTCTTTATTCTTTTATCCCTCTATTATTTTGTGCGTTCGTTTCAGAGTGATTTCAAGAAAAGATCTGAAATTTATTTGTTTTACGTGGCAATGTCTCTAGGGTTTATGGTCAAGGGCCCCCCAGCAATTCTAATCCCTGGTATCATTGCACTGGTTTTTATTGTGACAACCAAGCGGTGGGAATTTTCACCTCAATTTCGCATTGGACAGGGTATCATTATTTTCCTGTTATTAGTCCTTCCATGGTTTGCTACCATGTATTTTCTGCATGGAGATCAATTTAAAGATCACATTATTGGGAATGAGATAAAGGGACGGTTGGTTCATGCTACTCCGTTCAGCCTTTATTATTTCGGAGTGTTATTTCGCTATCACCTGCCATGGTCATTGTTTTTTTTCATAGCGGTCCTGCATCAATTTGGATTTTATAGTTACTCCCCTTCTCCGGCCTCAGGATTGCTAGAATATTTTAAGAAAGTCCCCCTTAACTTTAAGTCCAAAATCAGGTTGTTATTTTTAAGAGAGAATGAATCGATTTTATTTTGTTACATCTGGGTTCTAGTGTGTTTGGTTTTATTTGTTCTCGTTCGAACAGAACATAGTCGTTATATGCTTCCAGCCTCATCGGCGGTTGCTATGCTTACCGCAAAATTTTTTGTAGACTTGGAAAATTTTAAAGGCGGATGGAGTTGGTTAGGTTATAAAGTTCCTGCCATTTTTACAGGGGTTATCTTATTAGTAGCCGGTGTATCTTCAGGCTCGGCATTGTATGCTCTTGACTTGTTTTATCATGTTCCTCTTCGGATTTTTATATTACCCCTGATATTTATTGCAGGAGGTGTTGTTGCTTTAAGGCTATTAAAAGCACAGGAAAACAGAAAGCAAATTGTCACTATTTCTTTGACCCTGATTCTCGGTTTTTCTTTCTTGAGCGGGGAGGTGATTTCTTATGCTAATCGTTATCCGATGAAGTTGTTTTCTGAAAGAATTTTGACAGAAAAATTCTCTGGCTCCATTGCGATTTATCGGTTAGGAAATCAGCGGGCTCGTTTGGGAGTGTTAACCGGACAAAAGGTTATAAAGCTATATACCTCAGAGCATTTTAAAAGTTTTCTTAAAACTAATGAACAAGTCAGGGTTGTAATGAAGGAAGAGGACTTGAAACGGGAATTTTCGGATATGCCTTTGAAGATAGTGGCGGAAGATATTGTCTGGCTAGAAGGGCGTATTGATTGGAAAAGAGTGAAGGAGCTATATGAAAAGGCAGAGTCAGGTGGATTTTCAAATCTGACGGAAAAGATCTACCTTTTATCAAATAAATAGAAGGTTATTTGGCGATGGGTGAATGAGCGCTAGATTACTTTAACGATTGGTTTATATATTTCCTGTCTTCATTGCTTAACCTTGGGCTAAACAAAAACCCAAAGGTTTCAAGTCTCCAAATCAGAATATCCAGGCTTTTGAGCATTTGAAACCAATAAATCATGGCAGAGAAAAAAGGTTTTTGAATCAGACCATTTTTGCAAAGAATGAAACCCCATATCTGGTCTTGTGATTTGCGAATTAGAGGCCAATTTCCTCGTGTTTTTAATATTTTACAGAGTCTAAAAAGGTTTTGCAGGTTTTGCAGCATATCAAACTTGAGGGAAATAAAATTTATACTTAGCAGAAACATTGGTTAAGGGTCCCAAAAACCTTGAAACCCCCATCAGTAGATGATCTAATGTTACATGCTAAATGAAGAAAAGAGAGCCTGAGTGAGCCAATGTTATCATACAAATTGATAATCCTAACATTTTGGGCCAAAATGTTAAGCTGATAATGTGGCTTGCCGATAAAATATATTAAGTTTAATTTTTTCTACGGATACACAGATACAATGAAGGTTCTTTTAGTTAAACCCAATAATTTGAGCGATCATATTCAGCCTTCTTTGGGCCTTGCGTATCTGGCCGAGGCGATTCGTGACCGCCATGAAGTCATAATTCTTGATTGTATTAAGGAAGATATTGGCCCCAACGGATTTGCCCATCGAATTTTGAAGGATTTTCGTCCAGACTTAGTCGGTATCCAATGTTATACCTTTGACTTGGGTAATGTAAGAAAGCTTTTAAGGGTGACCAAGGATTGGGACCCAGGCATTGTCACAGTGGTCGGGGGAGCACATATTTCCAGTGATCCGGTTCGGGCTTTTGATAATCTGCATAAGGACCTTGATTTTGCCTTTGCCGGAGAGGCCGAAACGGGTTTCCCGAAATTCATAGATATGCTGGATGACCCAGCAATTGAGTCGGACTATGCCTCGATTCCAGGTCTGGTCTGGAAAAATGATAAGGAATATGTCGTTAACCCAGGAAATATGGAAGATGATTTAGATCGGCTGGGCGATCCGGCGTGGGACTTGATTCGACCTGACTTATATCCAGAATCGCAACATGGTGCTTTTTTTAATAAGTTTCCGATTGCTCCTATTATCACGACAAGAGGTTGCCCATACTCTTGTACATTCTGCTCGGCCCCCATCCTATCTGGCAAGAAACTGCGCCATCACTCGAAAGAGTATGTCCTGAGAAATATATCTAACCTTTATCATAATTATGGAATTCGGGAATTTCATATTGTTGATGATAATTTTACCCAGGATATCGAGTACGCAAAAGTAATTGTGAGAGGAATTCTCAGTCTGAACTTGGATATCAGTTTGGCAATGCCCAATGGCATTCGTATGGACTATCTTGACGATGAATTGCTTGAATTGTTAAAAAAGGCGGGGCTCTATCTGGTGAGTATTGCTGTGGAATCTGGGAATGATGAAATTTTAAAAAAAATGAAGAAGGGGACCAAGGTTCACAAAATTCATCAGGACGTGAAATTGATAAAAAAGCATGGTTTTGATATTGCTGCTTTTTTTATTCTGGGCTTTCCCGAAGAGACCCTGGAAACCATTCAGGATACTATTGACTTGTCCATGGAGCTTCCACTATTAAGAGCCAATTATTTTACCTATTTACCGCTTCCCGGTACTGAAAGTTACCATCAGCTTGAGGAAAACGGTGAGATAGAAAATGTGGATTGGGATCATTATTATATTATGAGTGCCGCTTACACCCCACAGGGAATTGATAGGGAAGAACTTTTAGCAATTAAGAAGAAAGCATTTTTAAAATTTTATTTTCGTCCTAGGGTATTGATCCGTAACCTGATGAGTATTAAAAATTATCGTCACTTCAAATTCCTGCTTAAACGATTTTATAATTGGATCATCGTGAAAAACCATCATTCCACTGACTTTTTGGTTCATCATGAATCTTCATCCTCAGCTCCTGCGTCCACTGTTTCCATTAAATGAGCCCAGAACTTATCGGGTCGCTTGGTTCTGAAGTCATTCGTCCTGACTCAGAACTTGTGCAAAAGCACTTACAAACGCTCGAACAAATGGTCCGCATTGACAGCCGCAGTTTTGGTGTCAACGAGTTTGTCGGGGATCGCACTACGCCCAGTGATATGCGGGAAATTCTTGAATGTGCCCGTGATTACCTTCTGGGGATTGGCTTGTCCAAAGTCAAAATAAATGATTCTCCTTCCAGCAGTCCGTTCCCCATATTGATGGCAGAAACCTTTGTGTCTGCAGAAAAGCCCACAGTCCTTTTTTATGCTCACCTTGACAAGCAACCTTATATGGATGACGGGCGTTTTCAAAAATGGGGAGGAACTCCTCCAACACAATTGAGGTGGAATGAAGACCGCACTCGAGCTTATGGGCGTGGGGCCGCCGATGACCTGAGCGGCGTTGTTTCTATTGGCATGGCCATCGATGCCATTTTCAAGCATGTTGGTATCGAGGCAGGAAAAACTCAGAAAGAAAAAATGTTAAGTCTCCCTTGCAACATCAAAATAATATATGAGACTGAGGAAGAAAGTGGCTCCCAAAGCCTGATTGATCAAATCCAGGAAAATGAAGATTTTTTTAAGGGTACCCATTGTGTTGTGATCACTGATGTGGTTAATCCCGCTCAGGGAATACCGGGTCTCACCACTTCCTTGCGGGGAATTGTGCAGTTGGATGTTCGGGTCAATGCTCAACAGAAAGAAGTTGCTATTGATGAGCAAACGGCTCTTTACAAATTACTTGCAACGCTTATCCGGGAAGACCACTCTCTGAAAATTTTGGAGATTACCAATGCTGATCAATCGGTAACAGAAACTGAACGAGAGGGTTATGGCCGGGTTCCGACTTCTGTGCAAGCCTTGAGAGATACTGCGGGACTCCTTCCCAATACTCGCCTTACGGTTACCGAAGATATTTCTTCAATGCTGATTGCGCAGTTAAGAACATCATTCGTTAATGCCCGCCCTGGAAATCGAGTCACAGGAAGCGTAATCCTGGGAGCGGCGGGAGCTCGTTTAACTTTTTCTCATATTAGGGATACAAAAGAATTCATAAAGCGTTTGGAGAAAATTCTAAACGAAAACAATCGTTATAATTTGGAATTAAAAATTGAAACTTTCTGTGAGAAACCTTTGTCGATAGATATCATGTTGCGGTCAGCTGATAAAGATCCTCATTCAGGAGTCAATGGCGGGCCGGTTCCCATTCCTGAATTGCAGTTGGCTTGCATGATTGATGAAATAGTTTTTTCCGATGGCCGGTGGCATCCACAGCTTGAAGAAATGAGGGGGGAAGGTACCAAACAAGTTCAAGTGCAAGCTCTTAATGTCGACCATGAATTAACAGGACGACTCTTTGAGGAGAATCATGCAAGGTCCTGGGTGGAAATCCGGCTAGCGCCTGGTAATGATGAATTGCAGGCTGAAGAAGCTCTTAGATCTCACCTTGAAAATAATATTCTCCCTGGGTTTAAGTTGGGACTCAAGGCAGATAAGGGGGCTTCTCCCTGGATGACTGATATTGGACATCCGGTATTTCCTCTGATTCTGGATTGTCTTGAAAAGGGTTTTGGTGAAAAAGCGTGTCTCTATGGATGTGGCGGCACCATTCCATTTGTAGCAAAACTCATGCAGGCTTTGGGAGATGTTCATCCCTTGTGCCTGGGTGCATATGACCCGGATGCGAGAATGCATGAGCCGGGCGAGAGCTTGTCCATGCAGGATTTATTGGGATGTACCCGCACGATCATACATTTCCTATCAAGAATTGATGAGGCGTATAGGAGACCCGCTTCCTGACATTGTCTTTATATATTTACACTTCCCATAGTCTTTCCCAGACAAGTTTAAAAAATTTATCGGCCCATTTTCTCAGAAGATATTGAAATTTCATTCACTATAGCTATCTCACCTCATTAGGCTTAAAACACGACAGAGCCCTCGTGAGTTTTGATTTTTTTTACAAAAACAAGATTACTTTTAAGTCCTCAAAGGTTTATAATCAGGAAAACTGATTTGTAAATACTTTTCCAATGGCTGACCTTGTAAAGGCGATGCGTACTAGTTAAAGGAAAAGGAATAGCTGCTGATTTTTGTGAGGTTAGGGTGGGCACTGCAACAGAAGAAGGTGATTACAGAGAGATCAATATCGAATTCCTCGCAAAGGGTGGGGATGAAGGGTTTGATATCTTTTATAAAACAGATAGTTTTGGAACTGTCAAATTTGTAAAGTTTGCCAGCACGGAACCAAAGCATCAGGAAAAGGTGAAGCGACTTCTGGAAGATGGAACCGACCAGGATTTTTATATTCATGAGGAGGACTTGTTCAAATATTACAAATTTGCCACCAATGCTTTGAGAGCTGATATGGCAAACCCCAATATTCCTCTAAAAGTAAAAACCGAAAAAATTTATGACGTTTCCAAAGGGGTGATGAAGGAATTTTTTGAAAACAGCTCTTCTGAGAAAATTTTGGAAACATCCGAAGAAGTCATGGAAATGATGGAAGAGTGTATGACCACTGCGGAAGCGGGGTTTCATGGGATTGCTGAAATAACCAGCAAGGACTATTACACCTACACCCATAGCGTTAATGTGGGGCTATATTGCATGACTTTTGGTGTAAAGAAAAAGATGTCTAAAAATGATACCAAGCAATTATCCTTAGGTGGAATGTTACATGATGTCGGCAAATCAAAAATAGACCATGCTCTGATCAATAAGGACGGAAAACTTTCGGATGAAGAATTTGAGCAAATGAAGGCCCATGCCACCGAAGGAGGCAAAATCATTACAGGGATGAATTGTTTTGGGGGCAATGTGGCGCGAATGGCCGGAGAGCATCATGAGAAATTCAAGGGTGGGGGTTACCCACTAGGGAAAGTCGGCGATGAAATCCATTTGTATGCACGGATTTGCAAAATCATGGATGTCTACGATGCCTTAACGACGAGGCGGTCCTATAAGAAAGCCTTAAGCGCTTTTGATACGCTGATTATTATGAAAAAACAAATGTCTCATGATTTCGACCCCGATCTTTTGCAAGATTTTATTCAGCTAATGGGTCCAGGCTTGTAAAGGCAGGTTCTATTTTTCCTCAGGGAATTTTCATCGTATTTAAAGCAAACTCCGCGTATTTTTTCAATTCTGATTCCCACTGCCCCATCCCTTTTTCAGAAATACCCAGCAGGGCCAACAAGTTTTTTTGTTCGATGGTTTTATTTTTTATCCCACTGGGAAAGCCCCATTCGCTCGCAAGAGATTTTGCCAAAGCAACGATTCCAGCTAATTCCCAATTCATATTATTTTTTTTGGGTTCTGCGCATTGTAAAATGATTTGGCTGAGTTGCGGAGGAAAACCCCATGCATCCATCATTTCTCCAGCTACCTCAAGATGAGAGAAGCCGAGAACCTGTTTTTCTGCTTCCAACAAGCTAACTTGATTTTTTTCCGCAAAGTCCTGAGCTTTAGCGAACTCAGCAGGAAAATAAACCGATAAAGCGATTGTCCCAGCTTCATGTATAAGCCCGGATGTGAAACTGACATCGGATTCCGTTTCTCCCATCAACCTACTTAATCCGCTTGAAATTGCCGCTGTAATACCACTGTGAACCCATATTTGAACATAATCCAGAGGCAAAGGTTCAGAGAGGTTGTCAGTAAAACGTTCCAGGATAGGTATACGCAAAGTAATATTTTTTATCGCGCCCGGACCCAATAAACCCGCGGCTTGTTGTAATGAAGAAATTTGACCGGGGTAACCATATATGGGTGTGTTGGCAACTTTTAATACGGCCATTGCCATGGCAGGATCATACTGAATCATTTCCACGATACTGTAATCCATGGATGATGAGGCTCTGGTAGCTATGAGAACATTATCTATTTGTTCTGGTAAAGAGGGCAGGTATTTTAACAACCTGAACTGGTCAAGCGTTAAGGAGATCATCGGCGGTACCCTGTATAGTGCGGTTTCTTCCTTCATTTTTGGCTTTGTACAGGGCGAGATCGGAGACTTTAATTAAGTCTGTGGTATCCTGCATATAGTTGGAATCAAATTCAGCAATCCCACAACTTACGGTTACGTTAAACCCTTTGCCCTTGGATTGGAATTTATGGCTGGCCATTTCTTCTCGAATACGTTCGGCGATATGCAATGCTCCTTCTATCTGTGTTTCTGGCAGGACCAGGAAAAACTCCTCTCCGCCATATCTAGCGGCCACGTCATTGGACCGGCAAAATTTTTTCATAATTGCGGAAAATTCCAATAATATTTCATCCCCTTTCTGATGCCCATAGGTATCATTGACCTGCTTAAAATGGTCAATATCCATAATGATCACTGAAAGTGGGGAATTATATCTTCCACACCGCACCACCTCATTTTTTAAAAGGGTTTGCATTTGCTGGTGGTTATCCAGACCTGTCAGACCATCTGTTACGGAGAGTTTCTCTGCTCGTTCATATAACATGGCATTACTTATTGAAAGGGCGACAAACTCAGAGACATTCAATGCAAAATCTAAATCCCCTACATTATAGAAACCCTTTTGATTATCATTCAGGTTCAGGACCCCGATGATTTCATTTTCGATCATCAATGGGATAGAGACAAAAAACCGGCAAGAGAAAAGAAGATTTTTCCTACCCAGAAAATAACGGGAAGCAGAAAAATCTTGCTCAAAAATATACCTTCCCGAGTTCATTGCTTCTTTCATGATAAGGGAATCATTTTGATATAAAGAATGACCATCTTCCAGGTCAGGATGATTGTGGCTGGCGAGGCTCAGTCGACGTCGATTTTTGTCAAAAAGAAAAAATGTGAAATATCGCACCGATAAAATAAACGGAAGCTTTTCCACCATAACCCGACAAATTTCCTGCATGCTGAGAAGATTGATGCTTTTCTGGAGATAAATGAGATGGTCGAGGTTTTCGAGAGAATTGCCAAGTAAGGTATTTTGCCTTTTCAGAAGATTCCGAACGGTTTCAGATTCCTGTAACCTCAGTTTTTCATTTTCGAGCGGGTTCATTTTATTCCAGCTTTCCTCATAACTACTAAAATCATGTGTTTGTTTCTAGCTATGTCAATTTTCTGGCTATTTTTCATGCAAAGATCATGTTTTCTGGAAAATGGTCGAAAAATTAATAGACCAATTTATACTATATTATCGGTTAAAACGTTATAAAAAGTAGTTTTAAGCCTAGTATCCCAAGAGTGATACCGCTCAGTAACTAAGTTGGTATAGTTTTTGCTCTATAATAATAGAAAAAAGCAATTACGGTAAAAAAATGACGATTCGTTTAAAATTTATTAGGCTCCTTTTGCTGACTTTGATATCTCTTTTTGGGATTCAAGGGAGCTTTAATCTTGCCGAGGCACAGGAGCTTGGGCTAGATTTTGCTCAACGCCCACAGGTTACCTCAATAAGAATTGGACCGCACCCCACTTACACAAGAATACTGGTTAATCTTACCGAGATGGTTTCCTATGAGGTAAAGGCGGATTTTGCCAATAAGCGGATTACCCTGGTCTTGCCATATTCGGAAAAAGGTCGCAGATTACGAAGTAGGTCGTTTAATGATAAAAATTTGGAGCAGTATTTAGTCCGCCCTTCTGGAGAAGATTTGGAAGTAACCTTTGTATTACAGAATCAAAATACTCGATTCTTCCATTCAGTACACCCACAAAAGTCCCAGATCATTTTAGACATTAAGGGAGAAAACCGGCCCATCCTGCGTACCCGGATTGGAAAGCCGCAACGAAGAAAACCCGGAACCCAGTCAAAACTTGAACCCGGCCCAGAGGAGGCACCGCTACCCAAAAGAGCCAAGTTAGTGGGTTATAGTCCAAAGAAGATTCTAGAGATTGTTTCCAAGTCTAAGGAAGTAAAGGAAGAGAATGGGTGGGAAGATTACCAAAAAGCCTTGAAAGAGTTTCAGGAGACGAAATATCCTTCTGCAGGGAAAATGTTTCGGGAATTTCATACCAATTATCCTGAAAGTAAATACCTAGACCATATCCTTTATTTAAAGGCGGAATCAGAATATCGCATCACTTTTAAAGAATTAAACCCAATATTTGACCGGGCTCTGGCTTCTTTCAAGCTTGCCATGAGGAAATTCCCGAAATCAAAATTTTACGATCATGCTCTTTTAAAAGTTGCCAGTATTTTTGATGAATACGGCTATAACCTTGAGGCAAGGGCACTTTACAAACAAGGGCTCAAGTCAAATCCAAAGAGTCTTTATAATGAAGTGCGGAAAAATAATCTGGCTGCGATGCTGATGAAAGAAGGCAAGCTGGAGAAAGCTTTTAAAGCATTTCAGTCGATCCTTAGAAAATCTCCGAATAATGTTGCAAGCAAGGCGGGAATTTTTGAAATTGCCAATAAATTTTTTGAGAAAAAAGATCTTCTACGAGCGCTTAAGATCTATGAGGCTGGGACCAAACGATGGCCAGGGGAAATTAATGAGAAGCCCGAAATCAGTTATGTGATGGCGGAAATCTATTATTCGCAAAAAAAGTTCAAGAAAGCCCGGAAACATTTTTTCAACCTCTTGAACCTGGATCCGGCATCCAAAAATTCGCATAAAGCTCTCAATCGAATTGGTGACTCCTATATGGTGGAAGGCAATTATCAAAATGCCTTGTCCGTTTTTGATGAGTCAGGAAAAAGAAAAAGTATAAAGCGGGACGATGATGGAAGAGCTGTCTTCGATAAAGAAGGCGTTGTTGTTAGGGAAGACAGTGCGCAAACGCAGTATGGGAAAATCCGCATGGCTGATATCGGGGTGCGTAGTCCGCGTTTAAAAATCAGGGATATTGTTTTTGATGTGGAGCACTATTACAAACCGTTTAAAACTTTTGATGAAATTTTTGTTGAAGCTCGAAACGTTGATATTCTGGCTGAAGTTACCCTGAGTCGGGGGATCGCCTATTTACTGGAGCAAAACTACCTCAAGGCGATAGATGAATTTAAAAAGCTTTTGCCGCTTGGACCGGAATCTCAGTTTTTTCAGGAAGCGGATCGTTACATCCGTCAGGCTCTTATCGCTCTAATTGGAAAATACGCCCAACAAGATGGCAATCTTCCCATTCTTTATTCATATAGTGACTTTATCAGTCTTCCCATAGGGGATATTAAGAATGCTCAAACTCTCCTTCAGGTTGGTGAAGCTTATCAGGCTATTGGCATGTTTACCGAGGCCGTCAAGTTCTATGAAAAAGTTAAGGTGTTGGATTCCAATAAAACCTATCGAGATCGGGTATTTCTCAACTTAGGTAAAATTCACCTGGAGAATAAAAGTTATGACGATGCAGTTTTAGTCGGGCGTAAATTTTTAAAAATTTATCCCCGGAGCAAGTGGATTTCAGATGCGATGAAACTTTTGGCCCGTGCTTTGATAGGGCGGGGAGAATATCCAGAAGCTATTAATATTTATAAGGATTTATTGGCAAGAGCTACCAATAAGGCTGAAATTCATTATTTCATCGGAGAAACTTATACAGAGATGAATAAGCTGACGGATGCCGCGCAATCTTACCAAAAGACGATTGCAACTTATGACAGGCAGGAAAAGGTGGTACCGGCATACCTCCAAAATGCCTATTATCACTTGGGTGCATCTCTCTTTAAATTGAATCGCTTTGCCCCAGCTATAGAAGCATTAAAGTCTGCTAGTGAGCTTTTTCCAGATAACCCGTATCGGGATTGGGCAGATTATCTCATGATTGAGAGTCTCGAGAAGCTCGGTGATCCTTCCAAGATCACAGAAGGTTTGAATCGGTTGGTTAAAGTCGAAAATGGAAACGAGCTTACCCGGCAGGCTGCGGAATCCAGAGTTAAATTCCGGGAATGGGAAAAACAATTAAAAGAGGGATGATTTTATTTTATAATAAAACCATGTTTTTCGTGCAACCTGCCTTATGATCCTTCCTATGACAAACATTGGCAAAGAAAACAGTAAAGATATTGATGCCCTCATTAAAAATATGGAGGCTTTTAACGAGGTCACTGCACAACTGCAACGATCTTATGACGAATTACAGGTAAGGGTCAAAAAATTAGATTTGGAGCTTGAGGATAAAAATAAGGAGTTAGAAAAAAACCTTGTTGAAAAAGAAGAAGTCAAAAATTATTTAAACGATATTCTGGAAAGTCTCACCAACGGTGTTATTGTGGTAGACCGATCCGGGCGGATCACAACATTTAATCAGACTGCGGGAAGTTTGACGGGTTTAAAACCTAAAAACTGTTTAGGAAAAACCTTGAAAGAAGTTTTTCCGTTTGACTTGTTTGAGGGCTTGGTTTCCAAACTTGAAAAAAACCGCCGGGAAACGGTTTCCGAAGATCACGATATTACTACCCCCGACAAGAAAAAATTCCATGCCCGTGTATCGGCCTCTCCCGTTTGGGATAATCATGGCGGCCAGATAGGAACAGTATTGATTCTTCAGGATAAGACCGATTTGCGCCGGTTAGAGGAGTTGGCTCACCGTAACCAGAGACTTAGGGAGATGGGGGAAATGGCGGCGGGGATCGCACATGAAATCAGGAATCCATTAGGCAGTATCGAGTTATTTGCCTCATTGCTTAAAAAGGATGTAGAAGAGGATCCCGAAAAAGTAAAATTGGTTCAGCATATCCGCGCGGGTGTGCAGAACATGGATCGAATAATATCCACTCTTCTTCTGTTTGCAAAATCATCCCAGCCATCTCGCCAGCAATGCGATATAAATCTTTTGTTATCGGAATTGCTAGACGGTCTGGATGGTATTAGAGTGCCGGATAATATTAAGGTGGTGCGAGATTTTGGTAAGGAAGAGATGCTGGCAAATGGCGATCGAGATTTGCTACGGCAAGTTTTCCCCAACTTGATTCGCAATGCCATTCAAGCTATGCCGGATGGTGGAGAACTGCGTCTGCATACTCAGAAAGCCTTGACTCCGATAGCAGGAAAGGAAGAGGGTGCGGGGGCCCGAAAATTCATCACTATTACCGTTGCAGATACGGGTGGTGGGATTTGCGCTGACGACTTATCTAAAATCTTCAATCCTTTTTTTACTACCAAGGATAAAGGTACGGGATTGGGGTTGGCCATATCACACAATATTATCAAAGCACATCAAGGGACAATTGAAGCCATGAGCGAAGAGGGCAAGAGCACATCCTTTAAGGTCAACCTTCCCTGCTGGGATGAGGATTTCGATGAAAAATAATGCTTCCCGAAAAATTCTGATCGTTGATGATGAGTCTGAAATGAGAGTTGCGCTGGAAACAACCTTAAAGCGCGAGGATTATCAGCTTGTTTGCGCAGAAGATGGAAAGCAGGCGCTGGACCAGTTTGAAGGTCAGGAGTTTGACCTGGTCTTGACAGATGTGCGCATGCCAAGGTTAAGTGGGCTGGAATTATTGCGGGCTGTCAAAGATCGTTCTCCCAAGACTCCTGTGGTAATGATGACCGCATATGGAACTATTGATAATGCGGTTGAGGCCATGAAGGAAGGCGCTTTTGATTACCTGATAAAAGGTTCCGGCTTTTCTGCCGATGTGCTGGTTTCTACGGTGAAGCGTGCATTTTTAAATCCGCAGGATTATGTACCTCCAGCCCGTCCCACGGGAATTGTTGATAAGTCCGATTCTATTGTTGCAAAAAAGATTGTGACCCAGAATGAGGAAATGAAAAAGCTTCTGAGTTTTGCCGAGAACGTTGCTTACAGTAAATCGACTGTCCTCATTATGGGAGAAACTGGAACTGGAAAGGAATTATTTGCTCGTTATATTCATCAATGTAGCCCGCGTGCTGAAAAATCTTTTATGGCTGTCAACTGCGCCGCTTTGCCTGAAGGATTGTTGGAGTCAGAGCTGTTTGGCCATGAAAAGGGGTCTTTTACAGGAGCCACAGAAAATAAAGAAGGCAAATTTCAGTTAGCCAACCAGAGTTCGCTTCTTCTTGACGAGGTTACAGAGATGAGCCTGCCACTTCAGGCTAAACTCTTGCGGGTTTTGCAGGAACATGAAGTGGATAAAGTGGGAGGTAGGGCTCCTATTCCAGTGGATGTTCGGGTGATTGCAACCACTAACCGTGACATTCGCTGCCGAATTCAGGACAAAGAGTTTAGGGAAGACTTGTATTACCGATTAAATGTGATTCCCTTGAACCTGATCCCTCTGCGCGAAAGGAAGGACGATATCCCTTTACTGGCGGAACACTTTATAAACCAGTTTTGCCAGGAAAACTCGCGGGCCCCTTTTAAGATGGATCCAGCGACATTGACTCTATTGAAAAAATACCGCTGGCCGGGTAACATCCGAGAATTAGGAAACATCATCGAAAGAACCTGTTTGATGTGCCAGGGAGATACCCTTCTTCCCTCGAATCTGTTTTTCGATGAGGAACTCCCTTCGTCAGGAAAAAGGGAAGCTAGCTTCACCGGAACCATTTATGAAATGGAAAAAGAATTGATACTGCAAACGCTGGAAGAGGTCAGTGGCAACAAAACTAAAGCGGCAGAATCTTTGGGAATCAGCATCCGCACCTTACGCAACAAACTCAACGAATATAACGAAGGCGAGTAGGGATAATTTAATGCTTTGTCTTAAACCAAGGTCTCCTTAATGAGCCTCTTTTCGAATCTGAGGTAATGAGCTATTATTGCCACCGCTAACTTCGACTCAACGGAAAGGGCCAAATTTCTGACGGATTTTGCCCAGCCTGGAATTAGTTTATCGTCTTCCCCCCACCCATTTAAAACCTCATAACTCTTTTTAAATAAAGGGTTTTCCCTGCAGAAACATTTCTTTTTGTGCTTTGGCTCCCTATGGTATGAAACTTGCTTTTTAGTTGGTAAAGATACTACCGGGGCTAAAACCCACTATTTAAACCAATTCTTTGAGAGAAGGCGGGATTTATGGATTTTTTGACAAACATGAAAATCAGTTCATCGGGCTTGAGTGTTCAGCGCAAGCGAATGGAGACCATTTCTAGCAATTTAGCTAATTTGGAAACCACTCGGACTCCTGAGGGAGGGCCTTACCGTCGGAAGGATGTCCTTATTACCGCTTTGCCTTTGGAAGATCAATTTGGCAATACTTTTAAAAATGAATTGGGCGACCAGTTGACGAAGGTACAGGTGGCAGATGTGGTTGAGGATCAGGATGAACCTCGTATGGTATACAACCCGAGTCATCCGGATGCTAATGATCTGGGTTATGTTGCTATGCCTAATGTGGATCAGATGACAGAAATGGTGAATATGGTCACTACACAAAGATCGTTTGAGGCCAATGTTACGGCTCTCAATGCTTCCAAAGCCATGGCCATTCGCGCCATTGATTTGGGCCGATAATGATAAGTATTAATATTAAAAACCTTTAAATTACTATTCTTATGGATAACTTTCTGGATTTCTTAAGGCAATTTGGTGAACGGTTTAATGAACTTTCACAAGGTAAGAAGGTTGCGGCTCTGTCTCTGATAGCTTTGGCGCTGGCTTCCTTATTGGTGATGTCATTATGGCTAAAGTCACCCGATTACCAACTTCTTTATGCCAATCTTTCTTCTGAAGATGCAGGTGCAATTGTCGATAAACTGAAATCTCAGAAAATTCCTTTTGAACTTTCGAACCAAGGTCGGACCATTCGCATTGCGTCGGACCGATTGCATGAAGTTCGCTTGCAACTTGCCGGCGAAGGGTTGCCAGAAGGTTCCGATGTTGGCTTGGAAATTTTTGAAGATACTCCATTGGGAATGACGGAATTCGTCCAGAAATTAAATTTCCAACGAGCGTTGCAGGGTGAGCTGACTCGTACCATCAAAACTCTTGATGCGGTGGCCCAGGTTCGAATTCACCTGGTAATTCCCAAGGATAATTTGTTCCGTAAGAATAAACCTAAGGGCAAGGCTTCGGTGACGTTGAAAATTAAAGCTGGTAAAACCTTGACGGAAACACAGGTGCAGGGGATTGTACACTTGGTTTCAGCGAGCGTCGGGGGCATCGAAGCGCAGGATGTTGTAGTGGTTGACCTAAAGGGTAATTTGCTTTCCGGTGGTCAGGAGCCCTCTGCTCAAGCGATGATGTCCTCATCCAATTTTAAACATAAAACACGAGTGGAAAGAAAACTTCAGCTTAGCATTATCAAAATGCTGGAAGATGCTTTGGGCGCGGGAAAAGTGATCGCAAAAGTATCAGCGGAATTAGATTTTGAAAAGGTGGAAAGAACCGAAGAAATTTATGACCCGGATTCTCAGGTTATAAGAAGTGAAAACCAGATCAGCGAATCTTCTACGGGTGCTGTTCCTCCAGGAGGTGTTCCGGGTGTACAGGCTCTGGTCCCATCTGGTGGGTCTGCAGGAGGAGGCGTGGGTCAAGCGGCAAAACGGAATAAATCTAATGCCCTTACCAATTATGAAATCAACAAGGTTGTTCGAAGAGTTTCGAAACCAGTTGGAGAGATTTCCAAAATCAGTGTCGCGGTGATGATTGATGGTTCTCTGGAAGGAGATCCGCCAGTATACCAGCCTAGATCTGAAGAGGATATGGCTAAGTATCTGCAAATCGTCCAGTCCGCTGTGGGTTTTGACCAGGACCGGGGAGATACCATTCAGGTTGAAAACATTCAGTTTGACAGATCTGAGATGGAAGCGCAGAGAGAAGACATTGCTCGTGCCGAGCAGATTGACCTGGGCATGGAAATTGGAAAACTGGTTGTTGGCTTAATTTTCCTCATTCTGTTTTTTACCCGCGTCATACGGCCTATCATCAATTGGATGACGATGACTGTTGAGGTGGTTGCAGAATCGGATCAATTGGGAGTATCAGAATTTGATGCGGTGGATGAAGAAAAGCGACGCCTTAGTGAAATGGCTTCCGAATCAGCCCATATTCGAGATTCGGTAGCGGAGTTTGTCACCAATGATCCGAAGTATACGGCCAGCGTGATCCGAAAATGGATGCGCGAAAAAGTGCCTAAAGCAAAATCTTAAAGTAGGTAGATATGAAAATAAATGAGTGGAAAAATTCAAAAAAAACTGTTGCCGGGTGCAAGCAATTGGAACAAGATGGAAGAACTATAAGCGAAGGAGAAAATCTTGTCTGATTTAAGCAATTCATTCACCCAGAGTAATCTTGAAGTGGAAGAGGAACAGAAAGCCGACTCTATTCTCGTGGAGCGTTCTTTTGAACTGAATGAGCTGAGTGCCCAGAGCCCTTCCATGAGGCGAGGCTTCACTTATGATTCAGAAAACGCCCGGAATTTTGACCAAGGTAATGTCAAGAAAGCTAAAGAAGGGGTAAAAGAACTATTAAAAGATGCCTTGGATAAAGCAAAAAAGCAGGTAACAGATTTAAAGTCTTTTGCAAAAAAAGAAGGTTATGACTCTGGCTATGAAGAGGGCTTCAAAAAGGGAGAAGCTGCTGCCCGTGAAGAATTCAACCCTTTTCTTGAAACTGTTCAGGGTTTAATTTCGGACTTGTCTGGCTTTCGCAAAGATATGTATGACCAGTTGGAAAGGGAGATGGTCAAAATGGTTGTCGATCTTGCAAAAAAGGTTATTCATTTTGAGTTTTCCACACGTGATGATGCCGTGCAGGAGATGATCCGGCTGGCTGTTCAATCGGTACTGGACCGTGAATCGATGACTATTAAGATCAATCCTGCGGATAAGGGTTATGCGGAGAGTTTTCGTCCCGAATTGCACCACTTGTTTAGTGAGATTAAAAATATAACTTTTGAGGCGCATACCGGGGTGGATCGGGGTGGTTGTGTTGTGGAAACCAATTTTGGCGTGGTGGATGCGCGAATTGACAAATTGGGAGAGCAGATGGATCGAATCCTCAATCTTGCTCCACCGTCCCCTGATGAATTAGTTGCCGCATCAAAAAAAGATACCGAAACTGATATTGAAGAAGATTCAGAAACTCCAAAAGAAGAGCAGAGCGAACAATCAGCAGAAGAAAACGATTCAGAAACTCCAAAAGAAGAGCAGAGCGAACAACCAGCAGAAGAAAACGATTCAGAAACTCCAAAAGAAGAGCAGAGCGAACAACCAGCAGAAGAAAACGATTCAGAAACCGAGCCTCCTGAAGAAAAGAAATGAGAATGTATGAGTTCCATAATTGATTTAAAAAAATATAGTTCCTTTATTGAGCAAACCGATTTCGTTAGGAAAACGGGAAAGGTAAGTCGAATTATTGGCCTTATCCTTGAAGGGGATGGCCCCGCGGTGCCGGTGGGAAGTTTATGCACCATATATCCCTGTAACCGGCCCGCTATCCAAGCTCAAGTAGTGGGATTTCGGGATCAACGTACTTTATTGATGCCTCTTGGAGAAATGCTTGGAATTGAACCCGGAAGTCTTATTGAGGCTACGGAAGAATATCCTACTTATAAACCCAGTAATGGACTGCTTGGAAGAATTCTAGATGGGAACGGACTGCCAATTGATGGCAAAGGACCGGTTCCGTTCGGTGTTGAGTATCCATTAATGGGAAGTCCGATGAACCCATTGGAACGAAGGCGATTAAGAGAGTCATTAGATGTTGGAGTGCGTGCTCTTAACGGTTTACTTTCTTTCGCTAAAGGACAGAGGCTGGGAATTCTTGCTGGGACTGGGGTAGGTAAATCGGTCCTGATGGGGATGATTGCTCGAAATACAAATGCCGATGTAAACGTGATCGCATTTATTGGTGAAAGGGGCAGGGAGGTCAAGGAATTCATTGATGAAAATCTGGGTGAGGAAGGTCTGAAAAAATCCATAGTAATCGCGGCAGCTTCCGATCAACCTCCTTTGGTTCGGCTTCGTGGAGCGTATATCGCAACAACCATTGCTGAATATTTTCGTGACCAGGGAAATGATGTTATGTTGATGATGGATTCGGTTACTCGTTTTGCCCTGGCGCAACGGGAGATCGGCCTTTCTGTTGGGGAACCTCCGACAACGCGAGGGTTTACGCCTTCTGTATTTTCCTTACTTCCTAAATTACTGGAGCGTGCTGGAACCTCCTCTAGCAAAGGTTCGATAACAGGCCTTTATACGGTATTGGTGGAAGGGGATGATTTGAATGAACCTATTTCAGATGCCGTGCGCGCTATTCTCGATGGACACATTGTTCTAAGTCGCGAGTTGGCTTCGCACAACCATTATCCGGCCATTGATGTATTGAATAGTGTCAGCCGGTTAATGATTGATGTTGTTTCCAAGGAGCATTATGACTTGTCTATGAAGTTCAAAGATATCTTGGCAACGTACAAATCGGCTGAGGATCTTATTAATATTGGGGCCTACACTCGTGGTAGTAATCCTAAAATTGATCAGGCCATTCAAAAATATGACCTCATGGTGCCGTACCTTAGGCAGGGAATTTTTGATGGGGTTGACTGGCGAACCAGTATGAATGAATTGAAAAATATTCTGGAGAATTAAAATTGAGTTTCAGGTTCGACATGATATTGCGTTTGAATAAGAACAAGGAAAATCTCTTGCAAAGGGATATGGGGCAGATTAATTCTTTGTATCAAAAGCAGCAGGATCAAAAGCAGTTTATGCAGGATGCCACTGAAAAAAGCAAGGAAGAGCTCAATCAAAAGATAAGAGGGAATGCAAGCGTTGATACCATGATCTTGTATGACCATTTTTTTCAGGGAATCAAGACTCAAGGTGTGAAGCAGGAAGTGATAATCTCAGAAATTAACACCAAGCTTGAGGCTAAACGAGAAGAAGTGGTTGAGGCCATGCGTAAACGTAGAACCCTGGAAATATTAAAAGATCGGGATATGTTAAAAGAGAAAAAATTGCGGGAAAGAAAAGAAACGGCGATTCAGGATGAAGTGGCTTCCAATCTCTGGGCGAGAAACTTATAAGGAAAACAGCATGAAAATTAAAATAACTTTTGCTTTTATGATTACAGTGTTTTTTCTTCTGACGGGAAGGTCCGACAAATACATTGTCGGAAGCCTGGAGCCCGACATGGCCTATGCCCAGGTAAAACAGCTCGATGAGGCGACAGAGAAGGTCCGGGAGGAGAAAAAACTATTCCCGTTAAAGGAACAAAAAGAGGAAGTGAAGGAAAAAGAGAAACTTCATTTGCCAGGAACCATGCCTGCGGTCAGCCCCGAAACGTTTAGAATGATAGAAACTATAGAAAGTAAGAATCGGGAGCTAAAACAAAAGGAAGAGGAATTACGACTTAAGCAAATTCGGCTCGAAGCGTTGGAAGCCAAAGTCCTGAAAGACCTAAAAAAAATTGAACAAAGCATATCTGAATCGAAAGAACAGATTGGATTTCAGGATGAAAAGACCAAAGAAAATGTGGAGGCTTTAATTAAAGTATATTCCAGCATGAAACCGGAAGAGGCTGCCAATTTGGTTGAAGCTATTGATGAAGACTTGGCGTTGAAAATTATTTCGGGAATGAAAAGCAAAATAGCAGGACAGGTTTTAAGTAATTTGGATGTTAAAGTCGCCAAACGAATCAGTGAAAACCTGGCGGGAAAGAAAGATAAGTCTATGGCGAAATCTGGTTCTTCAGGGAACTAGCTATTTGCGGAAGGCAAATTATCTCTTTAAGTTTTGAGTCTCTGGGTTTGTCATTCCAAAAGATATAATCATCTTCAAACCTTCTTCTACCGACATATTCATGGCAATGGCATCTTTCTCGGGGACCATGAACAGAAAACCTGTGGTTGGGTTGGGAGAAGTGGGAACAAAGACATTCAACATTTTTTCGCCTGCTGCAGTATTGACACCTGAGGGTGAGTTACAGCATACGATTCCCAGAGTTTTTAATGGCTCGCGTGGGTAAGTGATCAGAACCATTTTTTGAAAGCTGGCAGTTTCGGCCAGGGAGACGGTGTCTACAACTTTTTTGATACTTGTGTAAATCACTCGAACAACTGGGATTTTGTGGAGAAGTTTTTCCCCCGTGGCCACAACTTTTTTCCCAATAAAATTTGTTCCTACCAGTCCCACACCAATAATAAATAGGCCTAATAGAAGAAACCCCATGCCGGGGATATGCCATTCTTCCAATACGCGTAGTCCATGGGATCCAAAGATTTTCTGGATAACGGGTTCCATGGTTCTGTCTACACGGGTAATGACGAAGGACAGGATCATATATGTCAACCCCGCTGGAATCGTCACCAACAATCCGGCGATAAGATTTTTCTTGAAAGCTTTTTTGAGCATGGGCTTTTTTGGGGTTCTGCAATTCGCGTTTCATTTATTTCAGGGCTGCAATATGTTTTTTGACTTTAGAGGATAACCCAGGATGACTGGATGATCCCAATTCAATAAAACGTTGGTAAAAATGAATCGCGGATTTTTGGTTCCCTTCCTTTTCGTATAATATGGCCAAGTTATAATTGGTGCCAGCATGAGCCCTATCAATTTTGAGAGCTTGATTTAGAATGGACTTGGATTTATCCAGCTGATCCGTGTGCTTATAGGCCACAGCCAGATTGTTCAACGCCTCCAGATTATTGGGTTCAATCGAGATCGCTTTCTGATAGTTTCGAATTGCTCCGGCAAAATCTTTTTTAGCGTAGTATACCACGCCTATATTGTTATAGGGTTTAGCAGAGTCGGAGTTTAAATAGATAGCTCTGAGGAACTCATCTATAGCACGATCGTATTGGCGCAATTCTTTGTATATTACTCCCATATTATTGTAAATATCGGCATTTTTGGCATCAAGTTCTGCAGCTTTGGAATAACTTGTCAAAGCCTTATCCCAGCTTCTCGATTGTTGATAAAAAATGGCCCTATTGAAGTAATATTCGCTATTTTTAAAAATATCCGGTTCTGGCGTTGCCGGAAATAATTTTTTATTGGAATTGAATACAGGAGCCTTGCCAAAAGTATCTGGTGCTTGGGCCGATTCCATTGGTTTAATTATCCTTGGTGGTTCTAGGCGATCTGCTTGCAGTTTTTTGGGAGGTTTTGCAGCAGGTGTTTCCAAAGTTAAAGGTTTAGCCTTGGCAGCCAGTTCTTGCTCCATTTCACGCTCATTGACTTTTTCAGGAGATGCTTCCTTTTTTGGTCCGGCGACTGGCTTGGGTTTGACCACTTGTTCTGCATTTTTTTGAATTGGGATTTCTTTTTCCAATACAGGGACTTCCTTCATTCCCGGCTCGATAACAAGAACATTGTTTGGTTCCTTTACGGGTTGGGTGGTCTTGGCGGGGGGCGGGGCAGATTGCTTGGGTGCCGGTTGAGGAACCGGTTTGACTGGAGGAGCCGGAATTTTTGCTACGACAGGTGGCGATATTTGTTGGGGTTCCTTGTTTGATATTAAAGGTTTCCCCAGCAATAAATAAAGCAAAATCGTGGCTGGAAGAACGATAAGGATTACAAACCGCTTGGCTTCTTTAGGATCAAATTTGGTGGTTGGCTTAGCTTTGGTTCCCAGGTTTTTTAGAAGATTAATTCCTGGGCTGATATCGAAGGATTTTTCTTTTACCGCCTTTTTGAGGCTATCCGCTATCAGGCTCAAAGGATGTCACCTCTCAACTGGCGGTGGATACGGATAACAAAATTGGCTTACGGCCGGAAAACTTTAAAGCTTTCAAGTTAACTTTGGCCGAATTAAGGTCTTGGAACGGTCCGACATAAACAATATACCAATCTTGTCCGGCCGAAACTGCTTTTTTCCAAAACGTGTCAAAGCCTGCGGTTATCAAATTAGCAACATGCTCATCCGCTTCTGCCTGGGTTTTAAGTGAGTAAACCTGAATACGATAATTCCCCTTCTGTTTGCCCAATGTCCCCGTGCTTTTTGCGTTAGACGGTTTTTGAACTTCAGTAGGAGCACCAGTTGGGGATACAGTAGGTTGAGCCGTCTCGGTTCTTTCCGTAGGTTTTGTAAACGTGGGCTCTACGGATTTTGCCAGGGTTGGAGCCAGTGACGAGGAGGGTACAACTTTTGATTGTTCTGGTTTGGGTGCCGAAGGCTCAGTGATGACAGGCTTTTTCCTGCTCTCAGTGGTAGCCGGAGGCCGATGCTTCTCTTCTTGAACAATCTTTTCGGCTGATAGATTTATTTTTTCCGGATTTGTTTTTGCGAGGACAAATAATGTCAACCCGGCAACAAAAAATATTAGAGAAGCGAATAAAGTCCATTGTGTTTGCATGAACTGTTTTAAAAAACCGCTTTTACTTTCTTCTCCCAATAGACTTTGAATGGCTTCGCGCACGTGTTGCCGATCCACTACATCAGCATGGTTGTTATACCCTGCTAGAAGACTCCGGTCACAAGCAAGGTTTATCAGGCGCGGGTATCCGTTTGAGTATTTATAAATTTCCTTAAGGGCCGACTTGGCGAAGCCCACTTGAGAACCTGCGCCGGCAACGAGAATTCGGTGGGAAATATAATTATCTGTCTCTTCCTGATTTAGGGGAGCAATTTTGTAACGGATCGAAATTCTCTGGTTCAATTGTTTTAAAGTGGGCAGTTTCAGTTTTTCGTTTAGCTCTAATTGGCCCACGAATATGATTTGCAGAAGCTTGTCTTTTTCTGTTTCGAGATTTGAAAGAATTCGAAGCTGTTCCATCACAGCAAGAGACAGGTTTTGAGCTTCATCAATAATTAGTACTGTGGACTTCCCCTGGTCATGCTGATCGAGAAGAAATGTATTCAGGGCATCAATGAGCTCTTTTTTGGAAGCGCTGTTAATCCAAGAGGTAGTTACCTTTTTTAAATCTTCAGATGAAAAAGCATCCGGCTCCAGTTCAATAGAAATCTCTTCGCCGGTAGTACCATCTTCGACCACTCCAACAGGTTGCCGGGCATGGAGGGATTTGATAGAAAGATCTTGGACAATGTTTCGTAAAAGGTCCATATCGGAAAGCATAGGATTCAGAATTAAGGCAACTTCGACATTCTTATCCAGCCTATCGAGTAAGCAACGGCATAGCGTGGTTTTTCCGGTTCCGACATCACCGGCAATAACCATAAAGCCTTCCTTCTGTTTAATGCCATACAGCATATGATCCAGTGCCCCCTGATACTGCTTGTTCAGGTAAAGGAACTTGGGATCCGGAGTTAGGCTGAAAGGCTTTTCCTTGAACCGGTAAAAATTTTCGTACATTTAAAACTACCTTTTAAATGAGGGATTAACCATGTTCGTCGTGGCGTCATCGTAGCCAAAGTTTTTGATAGAACTGCTTTCACTTAAATATTTTTCATCAACGGCTTTGCCTGCCATAATTTCTGGAGTTAGCATGATTACCAGCTCTGTTTTGGCTTCTGTTTCCTGGTCCCAATGAAACAGTTTTCCCACATAAGGGAGGGCACCAAAAAATGGGAGGGAATTTTCATCGACTTCTTTTTTGGTTTTCATCAGGCCGCCAATAACGATGGTCTGTCCGTGTTGAGCCAATACAACATTGTTGGATTCCCGCACATCAAGAACAGGCACTACGTTGATCCCGTCAGGTGAAGTCCTTGAGCCGGATTGCTCCGTGATGCTGGTGTTGATGCTCATCATGATCTGACCGTTTGGGTTGATCTGGGGGACGACATCGAGCACGATACCGATGGTAATTGCTGTGGGTATGTATTCGGTCGTAGCAGCAGATGTGGTCGTTGCTGCAGTGACTTCAGGCACAAAGAAAATATCTTCGGTTCCCACCTTGATCACAGCACGTTGATTATTCAAAGTGGCAATTTTGGGACTTGAAAGCACACTAACTTGCCCCTGTTTGGATAAAGCATCAACAACTATGCTGAAGTCAGTTTTAGCCAGCCCGTAGGTGAAATCGGCTGCCCCACCTAAGACAGTTTGAGCCAGGCTCGTTCCTCCAGCATGCGTAAGGGTAAATGGGCTTACATTCCCCCAGTTGATTCCAAGTTTATAATCATCATTTAAAGTTACCTCAACGATTTTAGCTTGAATAAAAACCTGCCTTTGAACGGAGCCCTCTATCGCTTCCAGATACTCGGCCACCTGAAGCAAAACGCTCGGGTAATCTTTCACCACGATCATTCCCGCCTGCTTGTTGACAACTAAAAAACCGCTTTCTTCAAATCTTTCTGCATCCGAAGAGGAGGAAGAGGAGCTATCTTCGGAGTCTCCCGAACCTTCTTCTACGCTTGAAGAGGAGCCGCCGCCGCCCCCCCAGTAAACTTGCAACCAATCCTGATGAATCGCTTCCTGAAGAATCCGATGATTCAGAGCTTTCAGAATCATCGCTGGAACTTTCCGAATCACTGTCTGAGGATGATGAAGCCGAAGGTGTGACAATAAATTTTAGTCCGGATAATATCTCGGTCCATAAATCGGTTTCCTCGGATGATTCAACGGCACTGGTCGAGCGGGTATTCGCTTCGCTTTCTCCAGAAGATGATCCGCCGGATGTGGTAGTACCAGAGGTTCCGGAGCTGGATGTTAAATTGCTGGTTCCGGATCTTTTAGAAATTACATAATTAAGAAAAAAGGTGCGAGTCTGCATTTTCTCGCGTCGAATACGGATGAATTTTGGGTCCATCTCATATTCCAACTGTAATGGGGGCAATAAGGCATCCAAAGCCTGCTCTAATGTGACGTTCTTCAGGTCAACAGTTGCCAGCTCGTCTACCCCTGGTTCGAAAATGATATTCTGCTCGATTTCCTGAGAAAGGGCAAAAAGTACATTTTTAATGCTTACCCCTCTGGCTGACATAGTGAACCGAACCCCTTTGGTATCCTGTTGCTGTGGTTCCAGGGAAGGTTGAATTTCTGTCAGCTCTTGCAAGGTGCTCGCAGTAGCATCGGCTTTTTCCAGAGGAATCGTGACCTCTCTGGTAGCGGGTTTTTCTTTTTGATC